>Ga0315553_10002500_pt1 | contig 14739 bp, 14 predicted proteins | sample SalMarSW160140MG_FD_203099 | JGI IMG/M metagenome (GOLD analysis project Ga0315553, IMG submission 203099) | Salt marsh sediment microbial communities from the Plum Island Ecosystem LTER, Massachusetts, United States - Salt Marsh Sediment SW1601-40 ... | reverse complement strand
CGCAGGGCCGAGGCCCGTCCAATGCCCGAGCCGCCTCCCGTGACCACGGCGACCTTGCCTGCGATGCGACCCTGGCTCATCGGCTCCCCTCCCCTGCCGGGGCTGTCGCGCCGCGCGCCCCGGGGTGCCTCCCTGACAATTCTATCAACACAGTCGCATCATACGCCCGGGAGCGCCGCGAGTTCAACGGTCGACTGACGTCCCCGCGTAGAACTGCTGCGCCCAACGCCGGAAGGCGGGAATCGGCCCGTCCCCCTCGCACAGGGCGGGCTGGGCGCGGTAGCGCTTGTTCTCCCAGATCGCGAAGTCCTGCTCCACGACCTTCGCCTGCTCGTCCATCTGCGCCGTCAGGTCGGCGATCGCCTGCTCCTCCCCGCGCCCGTCCCGTCGCCCGATCACGCCGTGGAAGAGCTCGGTGACCTCGTCGTCGACCGGCGTGATCGCCGTGACGCTGAGCGTCGCGAAGGCGCCCGTGTAGTAGTTGGCGCAGTAGCCAAGCCCCCAGTTGTAGGCGCGCAGGTGGAGGTCGGTGCTGGGGCCGGCCACCGGGGAGTGCTCGTAGCGGGTGTCGATCCGCCAGGTGAAGAGCGGGCCCTCGAAGCTCTCGCTGCGATCGTCGGGAGCCGCCATCGAGTGGACCTGCGCGAAGTGGGGCCAGTCGATCGCGTTCTCCATGATCTCCTGGGGCTGGGTGCGCAGCGTCCACCGGTAGCGGATCCAGCGCGAGGTCCAGTCGGGCGAGCCGTACTCGGGCAGCTTCGGGATCTGCCACGAAGGCGGCTTGCCCTCGGCGTGGTGCCAGAGGTAGATGCGATCGTCCACCTCGCAGACGGGATAGCTCCGGGTGCGCGCCGCGGGCGGAATGCGCTTCGCGTAGGGGATCTCCACGCAGCGCCCGTCCCCGTTCCAGCGCCAGCCGTGGAAGGGACAGCGGATCGTCACGCCCTCGACGCGGCCGCCGACGCCGAGGTGGGCGCCCAGATGCGCGCAGTAGGCGTCGAGCACGCGCGCGGCCCCGCCCTGCTCGCGGAAGGCCACCAGCTCGCGGCCGAGGTAGCGCAGAGGCTTCACGTCGCCGGCGGCGAGCTCGTCGGAGTAGAGGATCTGGAACCAGCCGTTCGGCGTTCCGAAGGGGAATCGCGGCATCTTCGCCTCCGTCCGCTGCACCCGCTCGCGGAGACCGGCCTCTCGCACCCGGGGCGATCGCCGGCGCGGCGGATCTGATAGGATACTCAGTTGAGGCCGAAGGCGATACCCGGGGCACGATGATCCAGTTCCGACTCCGCTACGACCTGCGCTGTCCGGCAGCCCTGGGAAGCGACCCGGTCGCTCTCTACGCGGCTGCCCTCGCCCAGTGTCGCTGGGCCGATCGGCTCGGCTTCGAGTCCGTGATCCTCTCGGAGCACCACGGAGTCGAGGACGGCTACCTGCCCGCCGCGACGGTGTTCGGCGCCGCGGTGGCCGGCTGCACGCGCGGCCTGCGCATCCGGCTCGCGGCGCTCGTGGCCGCGCTCCACGATCCGCTGCGCCTCGCCGAGGAGCTCGCCGTGCTCGATCTCGCGAGCGGCGGAAGGCTGGACCTGGTGCTGGCCAACGGCTACGTGGCGGAGGAGTTCGCGATGTTCGGGCGCACCGTCGCCGAGCGCGCCCGCGCGGTGGAGGAGGCGGTCGAGGTGCTCGAGCGCGCGTGGAGCGGCCAGCCCTTCGTCCACCGCGGCCGCACGGTGCGCGTGACGCCGCGACCCGCGCAGCGTCCGCGCCCCCCGATCTGGCTCGGTGGGTCGTCGCGGCCCGCCGCGCGACGCGCCGCGCGGATCGCCGACGGCTTCGCTCCCTCCACACCGGCGAGCTGGGAGGACTACCGTGAGGCGCTGCGCGAGCGCGGCGCGGCCGATCCCGGACCCCTCCCGCGCTCGGCGGGGGGCATGTTCCTGCACGTCGCGGAGGATCCCGACGCCGCCTGGGAGCGCATCGCGCCGCACGCGCTGCACGAGATGAACTCCTACGGCCGCTGGGCCGCGGCGTCGGGCGCGGACACCGGCTACGTCTCCGTCGAGGACGCGGACGCGCTGCGCGCGCGCGGCCTGTATCGCGTGATCACGCCGAAGGCCTGCGTGGAGCTGCTCGCGAAGATGGGTGCGGGGGGCAGCTTCACGCTCCATCCCCTGATGGGCGGCCTCGATCCGGACCTCGCCTGGCAGAGTCTCGCGCTGATCGAGCACGAGGTGCTCCCGGCCCTCGATGCGGAGCTGCGGCCCGCACCCCGGCCCGGGGACTAGGGAAGCGGCAGCGCGAAGGCCACCAGGGCGTCGCCCGAGGCACTGAAGCCGTGCCCGCCCGCCGCGATCACCACGAACTGCCTGCCGTCGCGCCGGATGCGGTAGGTGAGCGGGGTGGCGTTGCCCGTGAAGGGCAGCCGGTGGCTCCAGATCTCCTCGCCGTCCGCCAGATCGAAGGCGCGCAGGAACTTGTCCGTGGTGGCGGCGATGAACACGAGGCCCGAGGCCGTCACGATCGAGCCGCCGCCGAAGTTGGGCGTGCCCAGGCGCAGCCAGATCGGAAAGGGCGCCATGTCCCGCGTCGTCCCCAGCACCGACTCCCACCGCACTTCGCCGCTCGCGAGGTCCACCCCCACCAGCGTTCCCCAGGGCGGCGGATTGCAGGGAGCACCGAGCGGCGAGAGGACCGGCCCGCGGTAGGCGCCGTAGGGCGTTCCGCGCATCGGGTAGAACTCGAGGGGGAACCGGGCGACCTTCCGCTCGGGCAGCGTCTCGTAGATCTCGCGCGGGATCAGGCGCACCTCCGCGATCGCGCGGGTGACGTTGGCGACCAGGATGCCGGCGTGCGGCTCGAAGGCGATCCCGCCCCAGTTCATCCCCCCGGCCGGCCCGGGATACTCGAGCGTCCCTTCCTCGGTGGGCGGGGTGAAGATCCCGTCGTTGCGCAGCGACTCCAGCTTCTCCCGACAGCGCCCGCGGTCCCAGAACGTGAAGCCGAACGCGTCCTCCGGCCCGACCCGCTGCGGATGGAGCGGCGGCGGATGGGTCGGGAAGGGCTGGGTGGGCGAGAGCGCCTCCCCCAGCGCGCCGCCCTGGGGCACGGGGCGCTCCTCCACCGGGTAGAGCGGGACGCCGGTCTCCCTGTCGAGCAGGAAGACGTTGCCGACCTTCGTCGCCTGGGCCAGCGCCGGCACGCCGTTCGCCACCGCAGCGTCCTGGAAGAGCAGCGGCGCCGTGCCGACGTCGTAGTCCCAGACGTCGTGGTGCACGGTCTGGAAGTGCCACGCGACGCCTCCATCTTCGAGGCGCAGCGCCACGACGGAGCTCGAGTAGTAGTCGAGTCCCTTGCGTTCGCCGCCGTAGAGGTCCGGCGCGGCGTTGCCGGTGGGAACGAAGACGAGCCCCCGCTCCGCGTCGCCCGACAGGATCGACCACACGTTGGGCGTGCCGGGAGCGTAGGCGGGGCCCCCGGACGTCTCCGGCCGCGACACCCCGGGCGGGACCGGGTCCCAGGCCCAGAGCAGGCGACCGCTCCGGGCGTCGAAGGCGCGCACCACGCCGCTCGGCGCATCGACGCGGACGTTGTCGGCCACGAAGGACCCCACCACCACGCGATCGCGCAGGACCAGCGGAGGGGAAGTGGTGTAGTACTCCCAGTCGGGGGCCTCGCCGATGCCCGCGCGCAGGTTCACGCGCCCCGCGGAGCCGAAGTCGGTGCAGGGCGCGCCCGTCCGCGCGTCGAGGGCGATCAGCTCCGAGTCCGTGGTCGCGGTGTAGATCCGCGCGCTGCAGACGGCGTCCTTCGGCGCCGCGGCGTCGCGCCAGTAGGAGACGCCGCGGCACGTGTAGAAGTAGGGCCCGCCGAGCCGCTCGATGCGGAGCTTCGGGTCGAAGGTCCAGCGCTCGGCGCCGGTCTCCGGGTCGAGGGCGATCACCCGGTTCAGGCCCGTGCAGAAGTAGAGCGTGTCGTCGACGACGATCGGCGTCGCTTCGAAGGTGGTGCGCGCCCCGCCGTCGCTGCCGTCGCGCACGTCGCCGTGGTGGTAGACCCAGGCGACGTCGAGGGCGTCCACGTTGCCGGGATCGATCTGGGTGAGCGGCGAGGCGTGCGTGTTGCCGGCGTCGCCGCCCTGCACGGGCCAGTCGGCGACCGGGCCCGAGTAGTCGATCTCGACCGGCGCGCCGCAGCCCGAGAGCAGCGCGGCCGCCACCGCCGCGATCGCGAGACGTCCGGCGTCCATTCAGCGGCGGTCGTGGCGGACGGCCGGGTCGTCGCCGACGCGGACCAGCATCTTGCCCCGATTGCGGCCGACCAGCACCCCGATCAGCGCCTCGGCGGCCGACTCGATGCCCGGGAGGATCGTCTCCTCCGAGTGCAGCAGTCCCGCCTCGATCCAGGCGCTCACGTCCTCGCGGAAGCGCTCCATGCGGTGGGCGAAGTTGTTCACCGTGAAGCCCGCAACCGTGACCTGTCGCGTGATCAGCTGGAACAGGTTGCTCGGTCCGGGCGGCGGCGTCGCGTCGTTGTACTGGGAGACCATGCCGCACAGCGCGATCCGCCCGAGCGGGCGGATGTGATCGATCGCCGCCTCGAGGTGACGACCTCCCACGTTGTCGAAGTACACGTCGATCCCGCCGGGACAGCACTCGCTCAACGCCTCTCCCGGGTCCGCGCTGCGGTAGTCGAAGCAGTGGTCGAAGCGCAGCACCTCGGTCACCCACTTCGCCTTCTCCGGTGAGCCCGCGCTTCCCACCACGCGACAGCCTCCGATGCGCGCGATCTGGCCGGCGATGCTGCCGACCGCCCCGGCCGCTCCGGAGACGAAGACGGTCTCGCCCGGCCGGATCTGCGCCACGTCGAGCACGCCCGCCCAAGCGGTGAGGCCGGTCATTCCGAGCGCGCCCAGATAGAGCGAGAGCGGCCGCTCCGGGCTCACGGGTTGCACCTCCGCGGCGCCGCACAGCGACCACTCCCGGAAGCCCGCCATGTGCGTCACGCAGTCGCCGGGGGAGAGGCCCGGCACACGCGATTCCACCACCTCTCCCACGGCGCCGCCGTACAGGGGCTCGCCCACGCGGAAGGGAGGCAGCAGGTAGTCCTCGTCGTCGCGCATCAGGCCGCGCATGAAGGGATCGACGGAGAGATGGACGTTGCGGACCAGCACCTGCCCCTCGCCCGGCGAGGGGACGGCCACCTCGGCGAGCGCGAAGTCCTCCGGCTGGGGCGCGCCGGCGGGGCGCCGGCGCAGCTGCACCTCGCGGCTTCGGCGGTCGGACACGGGATCTCCTCGACCGGGCGCAGATCGCGTCCCCCGGCTCGCTCACTGTTGATACTATGCTCAGAACCGGTCCGAGGGCAACGAGAATCGCAGGAGGCGGCGATGGCTGACAGGGAGACGCGCGATCCGGCAGTCCAGGAGCTGTTGGACAAGCAGGCGATCCACGAGGTGCTGATGCGCTACTGCCGCGGCGTCGATCGGCGCGACGAGGATCTCCTGTGCAGCGTGTTCCACCCCGACGCGCTGGACGAGCACGGTGTCTTCGACGGCAATGCCCTCGAGTTCGCACACATGGCGGTGGACATGCTGAAGCAGTTCACCGCGACCTCGCACATGATCCTGAACGAGTACGTCCAGCTCGAGGGAGACTCGGCGCACGTCGAGTCCTACGTGCTGGCGAGCCACCGCTCCGAGCGCGACGGGCGCAAGATCGACATGACCATGGGAGCCCGCTACGTGGACCGCTTCGAGCGGCGCGGAGGTGAGTGGCGGATCGCCCATCGCGCCGTGGTGCACGACTGGAACCGCGAGCAGACGGTCGAGGCGGAGTGGCCCGAGGCGATCCGCTTCATCCAGGGCCGCCGGGACCGAAGAGACCGCTTCTACCGCCCCGACCGGGCGCCCGTTTCTTCTTGAGTCATATGTCAGCTGCGACTAGGCTGGCGCGGCGGGCGCGGCGCCGCCCGGGAGGCCGATCCAGGTGACGGTGGACCGCTACCCCCATCTGCTCTCCCCGCTGCGGATCGGTCCGGTCCGGGTGCGCAACCGGATCCTCCAGAGCGCGCACGAGAAGTTCTTCCACCAGCGCGACGGGCTCACCACCCGGCGCGACCTGCACTACCAGCGCGAGCGCGCCGAGGGGGGCGCGGGGCTGCTGATCACGGGGCACCGGCCGGTGCATCCGACCTCGCCGCCGCCCTCCCGCGGCTTCCCCTTCGGCTACCGCAAGGAGTTCGCTCGCGCGGAGCGCGCGGTCACCGCAGCCGTGCACGAGGCCGGCGCCGCGATCTTCGCGCAGATCAACCACGTGGGGATGTGCGGCTCCGGCAGCGCTCTCGACGACTACCGCTTCCTGCTGGCGCCCTCCTCCTTCGCCTCGGTCGCCTTCAACGAGACACCGAAGGCGATGGAGGAAGCGGACTTCGCGATGCTGGAGCAGGCGTTCGCGGACACCGCCGCGGTGGCCTGCGAGAGCGGATACGACGGCGTCGAGCTCCACATGGCCAACGGCTACCTGCTCCACCAGTTCATGACCCCCGTCTACAACAAGCGCCGCGACGAGTACGGGGGCTCGCTCGACGGCCGCCTGCGCTTCCCGCTGCGCGTGCTCCGGGCGGTGCGCGAGCGGGTAGGCCGCGACGTGGCCCTCGGCGTGCGGCTCTCGGTCTCCGACATGATGGCCGGGGGGCTCGAGGCCGAGGAGTGGGCGGAGATCGCCCAGCGCATCGAGGCGACCGGTTGGATCGACTTCGTCGACACCAGCGCCGGTACCTACAACAGCGGCGCGTGGTCGGTGACGCCGGGCGATCTGGAGCGAGGCTGGGCGCTCGAGCGCGCCGCGCTGCTCAAGAAGGCACTGCGCGCGGTCCCGCTGTTCGCGGTCGGAGGGATCGGCGACCCGGAGATGGCGGAGCGCGCGATCGCCACCCAGGCCGCCGACATGGTGGCCATGACCCGCGCGCTGATCGCCGACCCGGCGCTGCCGCGCAAGCTCGCCGAGGGGCGCGAGTCGGAGATCGTCCACTGCATCCGCTGCAACCAGGGCTGCACCGGACGAATCGTGCTCGGCCGCCCGGTCACCTGCATTCTGAACCCGGCCGCCGGACGCGAGGAACGCTTCGGCGGCGCGCCCCGGCCGGCGCACACTCCCGGGCGCTGGGTGGTGGTGGGCGGCGGGCCGGCGGGAATGAAGGCCGCGGCGGGCCTGGCCCAGCGCGGGCACCGGGTGACGCTGCTCGAGCGCGAAGGCGAGCTCGGCGGGCAGGTGCGCTGGATCCTGGCGACGCCGCGCCGCGACGGCTTCGCCCATCTCGTTCGGGATCTCGCGGGCGAGCTCGCGCGGCGCCGGGTCGAGGTGCGGCTCGGTGTCGCCGCCGACGAGGCGTCGGTGCTCGCCCTGGCGCCCGACGGCGTCGTGCTGGCGACCGGCTCCCGGCCCGAGCGCAGCGGTCGCAGCCCCGTCGCGCCCGAGGTGGACGTGCTGCCGGGCCTGGAGCTCTCGCCGCTGCTGACCGGCCTCGACGCCCTGCGCGATCCCGAGCGCGTCGGACACCGGGTGCTGCTGCTCGACGACGAGGGCAGTCGTTATGCGCTCGGTGTCGCGGAGAAGCTGGCGCAGGACGGCCACGAGGTGCACGTGGTCACGCGCTTCAACGCGATCGGTCCCGCGACCGCCGTCACCCTCGACCAGGGCGTACTCTACGCGGCGCTGTTCGGGCTCGGCGTGGTCTTCGAGACGAACCACTGGGTGCGCCGCCTCGAGGCCGACGGGGCCCTGGTCTACAACCTCTACACCGGAGTCGAACGGCGCCTGGAGGGCTTCGACTCGGTGGTGCTGGTCGGGGCCCACGTGCCCGAGGACGAGCTCCATCACGCGCTGGCCGGGCGCGTCGCGCGGCTGCACCGGATCGGCGACTGCCTCGCGCCGCGTCGCCTCGATCAGGCGCTCTACGAGGGATTCCTGGCGGGTCGGGAGCAGCTCGACCTTCCGGAACGCTTCATCGACGTGGGAGAGCTGGAAGGTCCGCTCCCCGCGCCCTAGGGCGGCGGGTCCCAAGTTGGGACCGCGCCGCTCGACGAGATCCATCGACGAACAGGAGGGAAGATCCCATGGCGAAGGACGCATTCGACGTCGCAACCCGTTTCTTCGGAGCGATCGAGGCCGGAGACGTGGACGAGGTGAGGGACGTGTACGCACCGGACGTGGTGATCTGGCACAACACCGACGACATCGAGAAGACCCGCGAGGAGAACCTGGCGACGCTGACCTGGGCGATCGAGAACGTCGAGGGCCTGCGCTACGAGAACGTGCGCCGCTATCGCATCGACGGCGGCTTCGTGCAGCAGCACACCTGCCGCGGCCGCCATCGCAAGAACGGCAAGGAGATGATCCTGCCCGCGGTGGTCGTGTGTCAGGTGAAGAACGGCCACATCACCCGCCTCGACGAGTACTTCGACTCCACCCAGGCGCCCGAAGGTGTGCCGGCCGTGGAACGGTGAGCGCGCCGATGGACGCAATCGAGGCGATGGGAACCTGCCGGGCGATCCGACACCTGCGGCCCGACCCGGTTCCCGACGAGCTGCTCCACAAGGTGCTGCAGGCGGCGATCTGCGCTCCCAGCCCCGGCAACAGCCAGGGCTGGGACTTCGTGGTGGTGCGCGACGCGTCGACGCGGCGCCGCATCGGCGACGCGGTCCGGGCGGCGATGGCGCCGGTGCTCGCGTCGATGCCCGAGGGCGACGACCCCTCGCGCAACCGGACGCTGCGCGGGCTCCGCTATCTGGTGGACCACCTGGGCGACGCACCGGTGCTGATCTTCGTCTGCGGCATCCCGATCTATCCCGCTGCCAACCCGCAGGAGGAGTACGTCTGGTCGACGCTCTACCCGGCGGCCCAGAACCTGGTGGTCGCGGCGCGATCGCTCGGCCTGGGCACCGTCTTCTCCCATCTCCACCGCCCGGCCGAGGCGGCGGTGCGGGAGATCCTGGAGCTGCCCGCCGAGGCGCGGATCGCGGTGACCATCCCGCTCGGCTGGCCCGACCGGCCCTTCGGACCGGTCAAGCGCGAGCCGCTGGAGAAGTCCCTGCACTGGGATCGCTGGTAGCCGTCTTCCCCGCACAGTCCGTCACGCGCTCGTCGACCAGGAACATGACCATCCGTTCCCGGTCGATGAAGCGCTCCTCGTCCTCGCCGATCTCGCGGCCCGCCTCCGATTGGAGGTAGGCCACGGCGGCGTCGAACTGCTCGCGCGTGTCCCACCAGAACTCGGTCACGCAGTCGAAGGGGAGCTCGCCGGCGCTCCCCTCCGGCAGCACGTGGTTGCGCACGTTGCCGCGCAGGCCGGGGAAGTGGGAGAGCACCAGGGGCACGTGCACCTGCTCGTAGTGCCGGAGGAAGTCCTCCCGGGAGAGATCTCGCCGGCGGGGTACCAGCAGCATCCCCTTGACCATCGCTCTACCTCCTAGCCCGGCACGGCTCGCCTTCGGCTCGCTGCGCGTCGGCGGACTCTCGAGTCCGCCTCCTAGCGCGAGGTCCGGTACTTCATCCCCGACGCCTCGCGGCCGCCGTGGGCGGCGTCGCGCATCTCGAGCGCCTGCTTCAGGCCGTGCTCGCGCGCCGTGGCGAAGAACGACTTGTCGAAGTCCGAGCCGTGTCCCAGCGAGCCGTAGATCCAGCCGATCTGGCGCAGCACCCGGGCGCCGAGAACGTTCATCACCATGTTGATGGCGGCCTTGTTGGCGGCCACGTTCTGCGGTGGCATCGCGGCGATCTCCTCGGCACAGCGCCGCACCTCGTCGAGGAGCTGCGCCGCGGGCACCACCCGGTTCACCAGCCCGTAGCGCTCCGCCTCCTCGGCGGTCAGCGCCTTGCCCAGCAGCTGCCATTCCTTGGTCTTCTTCTCGCCGATCATCAGCGGGATCAGCGGGTTGATGCCGGCCCCTCCGGCGCGCATCTGCTCGAAGCTCAGGATCGTGCCCTCGGCGGCGAAGACCAGATCCGCGCCCAGCGCGGTGTGCACCGCCTGGGGACCGAGGAAGCCGTGAACGGCGGCGATGATCGGCTTCGAGATTTCGCGCAGCACGAACTCGGGGGGCTCCTCCCGCGTGCGCTTGAGCGGGCGCATCACGAAGCTCCCCGACAGATAGTCCTCGGCGACCTCGTAGAGGTCGTGCCCGGCGCTGAAGCAGGGTCCGTTCCCCCGCAGGACGATCACGCGGACGCTGTCGTCCTCCTCGGCGTCCTGGAAGGCGCCCTGGATGTCCCGGTGCATCTGCCAGTTGATCGCGTTGCGCCGATCGGGTCGGTCGAGCGCGATCCACAGGACCGGGCCCTCCTGCGACAGCTCCAGGGTCTCGTAGCCGCCCTTCGCGCCCGCTCCGTTGCTCGCGCCCATCGCCGCACCTCCTCCCTCGGGACCCCCGAGGCCAGCACCGCCCTGTGTCGCACCGGAATTCGGACCCGGCTCGCAGATCCCCCGTCGCCGGGCGGTGAATTGCTGATAGAATACTCACCTCGCCGGGCCCGAACCAGCGAAAACGGAGGCGCGCGATGCAGACGATCGAGACCCCGACCTCTCTCGCGGACGTCCGCGTCGTCGACACGGACACCCACGTCGTGGAGCCTCCGGACCTGTGGGTGTCGCGGGTGCCGAAGCGCTGGGCCGAGCGGGTGCCCCACGTGGCACGGCATCCCCAGACCGGCAACCACCACTGGCGGATCGGCGACCACTGGCTGATGGCGGTCGGCTTCTACGCCGCGGCCGGCTGGAAGGAGTTCCCGCCCCACTCCCCCGCCGAGCTCGAGGACGTGGATCCCGGCACCTGGAAGGCTGCCGAGCGGCTCGAGCGGATGGACGAGTACGGCATCTGGGCGCAGGTGCTGTACCCGAACCTGATCGGCTTCGAGGCGCCGCTGTTCATGCAGCTCGACCCCGAGATCTCGCTCGCCTGTACCCGCGCCTACAACGACTTCATCAGCGAGTTCGCGAGCGCGGATCCGAAGCGGCTGATCCCGATCACGATGCTGCCCTTCTGGGACCTCGAAGCCTCGGTGGCCGAGATGGAGCGCTGCCGGGCGATGGGCCACCGGGGCGTCCTGTTCGCCAACCGCTACGAGATGATCGGGCTGCCCCCCTTCTACCACCGCCACTGGGACCCGATCCTCGCCGCGGCCCAGGATCTCGACCTCTCCCTGAACTTCCACGTCGGCTTCTCCTCGGCGATGGACGGCGCGGCGAGCGGCATGAGCGAGCGGCTGGCGCACTTCGACCCGCGCAGCGCGGCGAAGGCCACCAGCCTGGGCCTGCTCGGCAACGCCGAGACGATCGCGACCGTGGTGACCTGCGGAGTGTGCGACCGCTTCCCGCGCCTCAAGTTCGTCTCCGTCGAGAGCGGCTTCGGCTACATCCCCTATCTGATGGAATCGCTCGACTGGCACTGGAAGGGCTACGGCGCCCACCTCGAGTCGCCAATGCTGCCGAGCGAGTACTTCCGAAGACAGGTCTACGGCTGCTTCTGGTTCGAGCGCCAGTCGATTCCCCTGCTCGCCGAGTATCCCGACAACTTCATGTTCGAGACCGACTACCCGCACCCGACCAGCCTCGCGCCAGGGCCCTGCTCCCCGGCCGAGCTGCCGCGGGACCACATCGCGGGCGCCTTCGAAAGCGTGCCCCTCGACGTGGCATGGAAGGCACTGCACGGCAACGCAGCGCGCGTCTACCACCTCGCCGACTGAGGCGGAAGGGGGGGAACGATGGCCGACTTCATCGCGATCCAGCAGCTGCTCTCCCGCTACTGCTGGGCCCACGACTCGCGCGACCTCGAGCTGCTGGGCGCGTGCTTCGCGAAGGACGCGACTGCCCTGGGACAGCGCGGCCGCGACGCGATCGTGGCCCGCTATGCCGAGGGCTATCAGCAGCTCACGGCCCAGCGCCGCCACATCCTGACCAACTTCTTCTTCGTCGAAGAGGGCGAGCAGGAAGCGGTCATCCAGTCCTACATCACGCTCTACCTGATTCGCGACGAGAAGATCTCGCTGCACCTCACCGGCGTGTACCGCGACCGGGTCGTGCTCGAGGAGGGGCAGTGGCGGATCCAGAGCCGCGACGCGACGATCGACGTGCCCTACGACCCGGGCGACACGCCCAAGGCGCCCGCCTCCCGCTGAGCGACCCGGGAAGGGCCAGGCCCCTCCCGACGGGCCTCAGTCGCGCAGCAGCTCCTGGGCGATGATCAGCTTCCGCACCTCGGTGGTGCCCGCGCCGATCTCGAGCAGCTTGATCGCGCGGTAGAGCCGGTTGATCTCGGTCTCCCAGATGTAGCCGTTCCCGCCGTGGATCTGCACCGCGTGGTCGAGGACGCGGTTCATCGAGTCGGCGGCGTAGAGCACGGAGGCGGCGGAGAGTGAGTGCGCCCAGCCCCGCCCGCCCTCTCCGTGGGGCAGATCGTTCAGCGACTCGAGGCAGTGGTAGTTGTAGGCGCGCAGCGTCTCGACGAGCACGTACATCTCGGCGAGGCGCGACTGGATCATCTGGAAGCTCGCGATCGGCTGACCGAACTGCCGACGGCTGCGCGCATAGGCCACGGAGAGTTCGAGCGCGCGCTCGACCACGCCGAGGCACAGGGGCGCGATCATCGCGCGCTCGAGATCGAGGCCGCTCATCAGACAGCGCACGCCCTCGTTCTCGCCGCCCAGGCGGTTGGCGGCGGGGACGCGACAGCCGTCGAAGGTGAGCTCCGCCGTCTGCGAGCCGCGGAAGCCCATCTTCTCCAGCTTCTGGGTGACAGCGATGCCGGGCGAAGCCATGTCGACGACGAAGGCGGAGATGCCCCGCGCCCCGGCCTCGACGTTCGTCTTCGCGTAGAGGAGCGCCAGGTCGGCGATCGGGCCGTTGGTGATGTAGAGCTTGCGGCCGTCGATCACGTAGTCGTCACCGTCGCGCCGCGCCGTCGTGGCCATGCTGCCGAGGGCGTCCGAGCCGGCTCCGGGCTCGGTGAGCGCCAGGCATCCGATCCGCGAGCCGTCGCAGAGACCGGGCAGGAAGCGCTCGCGCTGCGCGTCGTCGGCGTTGCGCAGGATGTTGTTCAGGCACAGGTTCTCGTGGGCGACCCAGGAGAGCGCGAAGGCGTGGTTCCAGCGGGCGAAGCCCTGGAGGACCAGTCCGCTCGCGAACAGGTCGAGCCCCGCCCCACCCAGGTCGGGCGGCGCCGTGACGCCCAGGTAGCCCTCCTTGCCGAGAGCGCGGAAGGCCTCGTCCGGCCACCACTCCTCGTCGTCCATGCGGCGGGCCAGCGGGGCGAGACGCTCGCGCCCGAAGCGGTCGGCGGCGTCCAGGATCTGCAGGCGCTCCGGGGTCAAGCCGCTCATTCCAGGTCGCCCTCCGCGAGCGATGAGTCTTCCTCAGAGATTTGCTGAGGACCCGAGGCCCAAACGCGGGCTCTCTGGGGCTATTGATAGCACTTGCGGGGGCGAGGACGAAATGAGGTAGACTCAAAATCATGGCGAACTCCGAGTCCGTCCGCGGTGAGATCCGCGGTGCCGCCCAGTGGATCACGATCGACCGGCCCGAGGAGCGCAATGCCTTCGACGACACCGTCCTGCGCGGCATCGCCCACCACCTGCGCGCCGCCCAGGCTGACGAGTCGGTGCGGGCCGTCGTGCTCACCGGCGCCGGCGACCGCGCCTTCTGCGCGGGGGGAGACCTGAAGTCGGGCGGAGGCGGTCCGTTCCAGGTGGATCCCTCCCGTCCGCGCAATGCCGTCGTCGAGCTGTTCCGGGAGTTCGAGCGCTGCGAGCTGCCCACGATCGCGCGCGTCAACGGTCATGCGCTGGCCGGCGGGCTGGGACTGGTGTGCGCGTGCGACCTGGCGGTCGCGAGCTCGAACGCCACCCTGGGCGTGCCCGAGACCGGCGTCGGCCTGTTCCCGATGATGATCCTTCCCTACCTCCAGCGCACGCTGCCGCGCCGGAAGCTGCTGGAGTGGTGCATCACGGGCGTGCGCTGGACGGCGGAAGAGGCCCTGGAGGCCCAGCTGCTGAACTACGTCGTGCCGCCGGAGGAGCTCGACGCGAAGGTGGAGTGGCTGCTGTCGCGCATCGTGGACAAGTCGCCCACCGCGATCCGCCTGGGCAAGATGGGATTCCACGCGCTCCAGGACATGTCGCTGCCCGAGGCCCTCGAGTACGCCCAGCTGATGCTGCCGATGATGGGCCAGACCGAGGACGCGCGGGAGGGATTCGCGGCCTTCCGAGCCCGACGGCCTCCGCGCTGGACGGGACGTTAGGTGGCCGAGCGGGAGCGCCGCAGCACGCGGCGCTCGGAGCGGGAACGCGAGATCCTCGAGGCTGCGCGCGCGGTGTTCGCAGAGCGGGGCTACGCCCAGGGCTCGGTCGCCGAGATCGCCGAGCGGGTCGGCGTCGTCGAGGGGACGATCTACACCTATTTCGCCACGAAGCGCGAGCTCCTGCTCCGGGTGGTGGCCGATTTCTACGAGAACCTGATTCGCGAGGTGGAGTCGGGACTCCGCTCGATCCGCGGCGCGGAGAACCGGCTGCGCTTCCTGATCGCGCGCCACCTCCAGGTGTTCGTGCAGGACCTGGGCATCTGCCGGGTGTTGCTCTCCGAGATCCGCCCCGACCCCAACCTCTACGGGGACGCCGTGCGCGAGCTCAACCGGCGCTACACCGCCCTCGCCCTCGAGGTGATCGAGCAGGGCATCCGCTCCGGCGAGCTGCGCCGCGA
>Ga0315553_10002499_pt1 | contig 14741 bp, 15 predicted proteins | sample SalMarSW160140MG_FD_203099 | JGI IMG/M metagenome (GOLD analysis project Ga0315553, IMG submission 203099) | Salt marsh sediment microbial communities from the Plum Island Ecosystem LTER, Massachusetts, United States - Salt Marsh Sediment SW1601-40 ... | reverse complement strand
AATTCTGACCTTAATTGATACAGAGGATCTTTTTGGTTATGATAGATCAACTGAGGGACATCCGGATTATGGCACTTATTGGAAAGCAGATGGAGCATTATATGAGCTTCACGTGGTTTGGGGCGCCGAGTGGCACATCTTGCGGACAGATGATTCAACGAGTACAACCACTACACCTGAAACTACAACTACTACGCCAACAACCAGTACAGAACCAACCGATGGTACCTCGGGTCCTTCTCTCTTTGACATGCCTGAGATTCTATTGATTTCGTTTGCTGGAGTTGGAGTAATTCTAATCGTTGCTATAGTTCTCATAAAGAAACGATGAATCAGATCTGGATGGATTAATTTTCTAATGTTAGCAAAGGATGTGATGGAAAAAACAGTTAGTGATGTAACCCTGCTACCAACTGAGCCACGGCGGCATGTTCTCGAGGTCACCCTTCAGAATCGAATATTAACATTACTGTTTATCGATTATTCACATCACAGTCATTTCTTGCGAATAATGATCATCACAATTATGACAACAACCCCACCGCCAACTCCTAGCAAGAGCAGAAGCTCCATAGGAAAAATGAATCCATCAGTTGAAGTTGTTGGAGATGTTGCTGTGGTTGTTGGTGTAGTATGTCTGGGAACTTCAAGCAGAATATCTCTACTGACTGACTTTTCTAGAAGGTCTACCGAGGAACAGATAGAGAATAGCGGACAGGAGAGGTACAACAGCTCCTAGGAGTAGTGCGCTCTGCCACCCAAAGATACTATACGCGAATCCCGAAATCGGAGCCCCAATGGCCACACCGCCTACGTTCATTGCGTAGAACACACCCGTAGCCAGTCCTCTGTCCTCCTCATCCGCTCTATCGCGAACGAGCGCTGCGCTCGTGGGGAAGACCATTCCGTGTCCGAGGCCAAGTACTGCCATTCCCAAAATCGCGTAGTGTAGCTCAAGGGACAGTGAGAGAACTATGAAGGAAAGAGCCGCCACGAGGAGACCCACTATACTGATGCGAGGTTTCCCGAACTTGTCGCTAGCCATTCCGGCAGGGTAGTGAACGAGTAGCGATACAAGCACCATAACTGCTAACAACATCCCTATCTGGCTGGCAGGGTATCCGACTGCACTCAATATGATGGCGTATGATACTGTTATGATGCCGAGGTTGAAGTAGATTGCCAAGACCGCCACGTACGGAAGAAGTGTTACATTCTTGACAATTGTTTCTGCGAAGGTCCTGAACTCTTCCCTTACTGAAACGCCCTTTCTCGTCGGGATATCATCAGGTGGCAGCACAGAGGAAACCAGACTCATCACCAACATCATTACTGCGACAGCTAGGAATAGTGACTGATATCCGATTCTCTCAGCAAAGACACCACCTATGCTGAACCCGAACAACATCGACAGAGCAATTGAGATGCCGTAGAGCGCCATTCCTCGGCCGCTCCGTTCCTTGGGAACATTATCGCTGAGATATGACATAGTCGATGGACCGCCAATCCCTCCTCCAATTCCGTGAATCATACGGGAGAACAACAGAAAGACTGGTGTATTTGCTACGAAGTACAGGAGCATGGCAATACCGTCAAGGAAAAGACCTACTGGAACTGTAGGTTTCCTCCCGAATCTATCAACGACTCGTCCCATAAGGATGTTCGATGGGATGTGAACCATAGAATAGACTCCAACAATGATTCCAGCAAGAATAGAAGATGCACCTAGACTGATTGAGTAGTTTGCCATTATAGGAATGACAACTGCACTATCGAAGTTCACGAGAAAGGAAGCCATCAGCAGGATTGTCAAATGGCTCCTTCTCAAGGGGGTTCTGGGTTTCTCGTTACCCGCCTCCATCAAGTCACTCAATCTGCTCTCTCACCTTACCCAGTTCTCTTTGCTCAAACCATGAACTTCCGCGTGCCGCCCTTTCCCCATACCTATTTCTTCAGACATTGCTTCCATGAAATGTTCATTGACTTTGGCCAATCCACTCTCCCTTGCTTTCTCTTCAATTGATCTCTTCGCTAATTCCAGGGGGAATTGGGAAATCCTATGGAGTATCTTGAGAGCCCCTGATATCCAAGAGAGCGGCTCTTGCTCACGGAGCGCTGGAACATATATGGCAAACTGCTAATAAAGTGTTTGAAAACCTTCACAACAAATAATCTGATTTTAAAAGATAGAACTACCTACTGAGCCACGACGGCTTGTTCTCGAGGTCACGCTTCGGAATCGAATATTAAGATTGCTGTTTAACTATAGGAACTAGCTTTGATTCAGAAATCTTCAGTCATCCACATATCCGTCTTGGGAAACCATTGTGAAAGAATGGGAGGAACTGGTCCATCAATCCAGCCAAAACAGACAAGAGTGTCAACTTGAGCAGTTCCATAGACGAGGGCTGTTATACCTTCGATTGTGACTAATGTGTCACATTCGAGATTTTCAACTTTCTCGGTGTGAAGCATTGAATCCTCTTGATAGATCTTGAATGCCTGATTGTTCCAATCACAATGCTTGTCCTGTACTCGCAGACAGACTTCACCCTCAATGGATGATGGAAGACCCTCAATTGCTTTTTCTACATCAATCACTCTTGCCATGTAGCTTCTTCTCGCTCTAATCGTTGGGATGTTCCGATCTTGAACCCAGTGATAATAATCATCAGTCATCGGATTGATGGGAATTGAAACATTGATGATTTGGTCTGCGTGAAGATAGATGTAGTTGAGCATCGCTGTTCTTGCTTTGCAACTCAAGCAGTACCATTCTCTAACAATCATTGTACCTACAGTCTTGCTATCACCAAATTGACTGTAGCCTTTGTTCTGATACAACATGAGACCTTCAGGTTCGCCATCCCTTCCAAACACAATCACTATCTCATACTTGTCTCCAATTGTCATCTCAGCCCATCTTTTGTCATTTCTCCTTACTGCTCCCTGATGCTTTTCTGCAGATCGTTCATGGACGTACTTGAAGAAATCAAGACCTTCCTTAATTGGTGCTCTTTGAAAGTTATAACCGTGAGGTATCTTACAACCTCTCAATTGTATCGGGTTAACGGAAACGCTCAGGATTGGAGGACAATTGATGTAACCAAAGGTTGAGTAGAATGTATCTTTGAACGGATACAACATGCTCGTTGCATATCCACTTTGATGCATTAGTTCGATTCCAAAGTCCATCATGTCCCTAGCATATCCTTTTCTACGAATTTCAGGGGATGTTGCTAGTTCTCCTAGTCCCCCCATACTTTTCCAAGATGTTCTTATGTTCTGATCAAAACGAATCAGACGTCCTGTTCCAACTACCTTTCCATCATCTTCAAGGACATAATATTCATTGAAAGAGCTCTTAAAATTCTCTTTTACAAGATTGATATGCGTTGTCGGATAGTCATATGCATAGCGTTCTAAATCAAAAATAGCATTTGAGTCGGCCAGTGCCGCCTGACGTATCGCCATGAGCTCACAGCCAATATTTTACTGTCACTTCATCCCTATATAAACGGGTTTTAAGGCAAATAGTGTATGATGCAACTATATGCTCAACGTGATTCTCTCACTTAAGATGATCTCATAGATGCAAACAAATATTGACTACTATTTCTTCCTCATACTCAGGAGTCGTGGTCCATACTTGGCAAGTATTAGAACCGCAACCAGTGCTACTATTCCAATAATGATTATGTTACTTACAATACCTCCAAGGAACGTGACTTGTATGGTCGCATAGTATCCTGCTCCAACATCATCCACACCAAACAGAGTGATGTTGGTAGACCCACTTGGATAATCGTCAGTATTGAATTGCCATGCAATGCTGTTCCCAGAGGCAAAGTGGACCTCATCTCCATTGAAGTATACTGTCAGGTTCTGAACAGCCTCAGGACCACTTCCCCTTAGCGTGAATGTTCCTTGGATTAAGCTCCCGAAAGCCATCCCGATATTGCGATCTATTGAGAGGGTCAAGGAGCCCTGTCCCGCTACATTCAATGGAATAATGGACACAAATCCAACAACCAACAAAAAGACTCCAATGTATTTCAGATTATGTCGATGCAATTTCAGAATCATCTCGAATATTAACCTCCGAAAAGAAACGAGAAAATATTGTCAAGTGTCATCATGATGACAAACCCTATCATTATGCCCCATGTAGCCACACGTGCATTTCCGCTCGAGTGACTTTCGGGTATCATCTCATCTCCCACTACAAAGATCATGGCTCCAGCTGCAAAAGCTAGACCATAAGGTAGCAGAAACGTCGCGATTGAAACTATTGATACACCGAGAAGGCCACCAATAGGCTCCACAAGTCCAGTTCCCAGTGCTAACAAGGCTGCCTTTCCTCTGGGATAGCCTTCTCTCACAAGAGGCGCAGCCACTGCAAGCCCCTCAGGCATGTTTTGGAGTCCTATTGCCACCGCAACTGAGATTCCAGTCAATGGGTCATCTACTCCAAACGAAACTCCAACAGCCAATCCTTCAGGGAAGTTATGGATTGTTATTGCTAGAATCAGAAGCCACACTCTTGCCATCGCCGATGAGGGGCCCTCAACTCCTTTTTCGAAATGAGCATGTGGGATATACTTGTCTGCCAGATGTACGAATACGCCTCCTAATGCAAATCCAAGCACTACAATAGTCAGTACGTCAGTCCAATCATTAACAAGTGGGTCTTCCAAGGCTGGTACTAGGAGACTGAACGCTGATGCGGCAAGCATGACTCCTGCAGCAAACCCCAGCATTATGTCCAGAGTTCTTCGGCTGAAGTCACGTTTGATAAGAATAGGAAGTGCTCCAACTCCTGTTGCCGCTCCTGCTATCAGGCTGGCAACTGCACCAAGCACTATAGGGTCACTGACGAACTGCATGGAAAAAGCAGTTTCCCCCTCTCTCTTAAGGAAACCGTTATGTGATTCTGTATCTTAAGAACATGTGTTCCAAGTAATCGAGGAAGTGATACAATGTCCGAAAAACAAGAGAGATGGCGTAGATCCCCTGAACTTCTTGAGGATGCATTTAGAGCATGGCGCAAGGCAGATGGGGAACTCAATCCCAGTTCTGTTGTTGCTACGGTCGATGAGGATGGGTGTCCACATATTGCACCATTTGGTAGTATGCGTGCAGTCACCCCTAGGTTGATGCGTTTTATTGTTCATCGGTACCATGACACCTTAAGCAATCTAAAACGTGATGCTCGGGTTATGGTTGCTATGATTTCTGACCCTGATATTGCAGTAAGTATCAAAGGAAATGCGAGGGTAGTCGAAGAACCGTTCATACTGGATGAGAACTATGCCTTGGTTGAAATCGATATTAATGAAGTGAAGAATGATATGCCTATCAAGATAGGGATAGAAACAGGGATAGCGATTTCACCAAGCGGTCCATTTGTTGAATGGTGGAAACAGCTCTGGAAGAGAATGAGTCAAGACTAGTTACTTTGTCAAGCCAGTCAGTCTGAGGGGCTGATTCTCCAAGAAGCCACTTCCCTTGCAAGAAGCCCGTAGAAGGGAGGAGATATCAGAGTAGCCACAAGGGCCAACTGAATCTGAAAGAACGGATCAACCTGTGGCCCTCCTGCTATTTGGACTACGAAGACTGTTGTAGCACCAGAGAGAACAATCATGCAGATGAACAACAGAACTGCCCCTTGTCCAAGAACTGTAAGACCAGAAAATCTATGTTCTTGAGCCCAGAAACGCATTGAAACTCTAGAGTTCAGTGTGCCAAGTATACATGAACCGGCTAGAAAACCAAGCAAGAACCCGGTCGTTTTGTAGTCGAGGGGAAGCCACATGACAAGCACATAGTGCAGTAATCCGAAGACGGCAACAACCAATCCCTGCAAATAGATTTTCAGGGCTTTCATCAGAAGTGAATATGTCCATGCCATTGAATCATAAGTTACTCCTTGTTCAGGTTCTACTGTCATGAAATATCACCCTCCGTGAAATGATTATTATTAGATGTTGATTTAGGTTAAGGCTTCCGGAGTCCTAAAACCGCATGGAATTCTGAGAAGGAACAGAACAAGGATGCGGTGCTTTGAGGGGGTATGGTGAGCCCGGCGCGATTTGAACTTGTCTGGTTTTGGAAGAATCTCACCAAGATATCAGCAAACCACATGGAATTTGCGCTAGTCTTAGTTTATAAATTCGGAATGACCTAGTCCAATCCTGAAAAATCATGCCAATCACTGGATTGCATCTTCTTCTAACATACAAATGCAATTTCGCATGTGACCATTGTTTTGTTTACAGCAGTCCTCATGCCAAAGGTGTGATGAGAATATCTGATGTACGCCAAATACTCGATGAAGCAGAAAAACTTGGCAACATAAATTGGATATTCTTTGAGGGTGGTGAACCCTTCCTTTATTATCAGACTATGTTGTGGGGGCTGCGCGAAGCCAAGAAAAGGGGGTTCAAAATTGGAATCGTGACGAACTCCTATTGGGCCACCTCAGTTGAGGATGCAAGAGAATGGCTCCTCCCAATCTCAAAGATTGATGTTGATGCTTTATCGATTAGTGATGATGCCTATCATTATGGTGAAAATGAGGAGAACTTTGCCAAGTATGCTCATGAAGCTGCAATAGAACTCGGTATACCGGTTGACACGATAACAATAGATGATCCGAAAGAGTACATGAAAGATATTGAATGGAAAGGCAAACCTGTTGTGGAAGGCAGTGTCCAGTTCAAGGGTAGAGCAGTGGAAAAACTCACTGAGGGATTGCCAAGAAAATCTTGGGTAGAATTCAATAAGTGTTTGGATGAAGACTTCACTAATCAGAGCCGAGTGCACATTGATCCTTTTGGCTATGTTCATCTTTGTCAAGGCATTACAATGGGCAATATGAAGAAGATTCCCTTACACAAGCTGTTTGAAGATTATAACCCAGAAAAGCATCCGATTTGCGCACCTTTATTGAAGGGAGGACCAGCAGAACTTGTCAGAGAATATCAAGTAGACCATGAAGAAGACTACATTGACGAATGTCACTTATGTTATTCAACCCGTCTGAAACTGAGAAACAAGTTTCCAGAAATTCTTGCCCCGGATGAAGTATATGGAATCCAAGAATAGAATGGTGGGCCCGAGGGGAGTTGAACCCCTGACCGTTCCCCTATCCGAACGAAATGTCCAGATATACAGGTTATGAGCCTGGTGCTCTACCAAACTGAGCTACGGGCCCTTAAGTAAAGACAGAGCATCTGCTTTGTATTTGAGTTATTAAAGTTGCGAATGGTTTCTAGCTTGTCCTTCAGAACATCCTGACTCAGTGACGACTGACGATATCCAGATTGTCAAGAAATTGTTCTGATCAAAAGGTTTCAAGATGAACTTTTTCGGACTTTATATCCAATCAAAGAAACTACGAGGCAACTCTAAGGCGATGATTACATGATTCTACTGTTTACATCAGATAACTGCACATGGTGTGGCGTACTCAAGTCAATGCTAGAGGATGAAAGTGAAACTCTTGGCACTGAACAAAACATCTACGAGGTTGATGTTGACAGACAATATAGAATCGCGGAAGCGTATGGTATCTTGGCAGTACCAACCCTTGTTGCAGGTGCCTATAAAATCTCAGGAGTCCCATCAGCAAGTGATTTGCGTTCATTCTTACTTCAGGCAGTGTCAGGGGGATTTCTCCATTATGGTGGGAAAAGCGTCAAATCTGTTCTTCGTGACGTTCGTAGAATCAAATCATCTGAATTGTCTGGAAATCAGGTTCTTCGTACAATCACCTAGACCAGACGCGACCTCTACGTAATCTTAATAACCGCATGACAAAGTTCTCGATGCTACATGGCCCCGGTAGTGTAGACCGGCCCAGCATCTAGGGTTTTCGACCCTATGGTTGTTTAGAATTCCTAAACAGCGGGGAAGACCCGGGTTCGAATCCCGGCCGGGGCACCATCCTATTTTCAATCAATTCATTGACAAGAGCATGTTGAAGTCTGAGGATTTGTAAGAATGGGTCAATGCTCCAGATGATAATACATCCACTCCAGTCCTTGCATAATCCCTGATGTTATCCTCATCGACCCCTCCCGAAACCTCTAGTACCACTCTATCCCTTGTACCTTCAGCTTTCAGAACCTCAATGAGTCCACCAACATCTTTTGGCTTGAAGTTGTCTAGCAGGATTATATCTGCCCCTGCTCCGATGGCTTCTTGCACTTCCTGAAGTGTGCGAGCTTCGCATGATACTTTTTTACTGAACGAAACTTTCTCTTTGGCCACTTTCACAGCTGCGCGTACTCCCCCAGCCGCTGTGATATGGTTGTTCTTTATCAACACCATATCATCAAGCGCATAGCGATGTGGATCTCCACCACCAATAACCACAGCGCGTTTTTCAAAGAATCTGAAACCAGGGGTTGTTTTACGAGTAGCTGCAACTTTGACACTTGGATTTCCTTCTCTTGCAGCACTGACCATTCTGTAAACCTTGGTCGCGATTCCACTCATTCTCTGAACGATGTTCAGACACACTCTTTCCACTGTTAGGAGAGTCCATGCTGAACCCTTCAAACGCATCACAGGTTGTTGAGGATCTACCCAATTCCCTTCGTAGGCGAGAATCTCATAGGTAAGCCCTGAGAACTCTGCAATTGCTGCCACCTCTTCCATCCCTGCTAGCACAGACCGTTCTTTCGCATAGATTGTAGCCAACGCGGTGGTATCCTCTGGTATCGTCAATTCAGTCGTGAGGTCTCCGGACCTGACATCCTCTTCTATGAATCTCTTCAGGGCTTCTATCGCTTCAGGAGGAAGGTTACCGTATCTCATTCAATCACATCTTGGATGTTTTGGATTTCTCACAATGTTGCCTCTTGGCTTCTCTTCACCAAAGATTTCTGCCTGAAACGACATAAACTCAGTCTCAGGGTCCTTCCACGAGTTAATTGGCAGTCCAGCCTTATTACAGGTATGTTCCAAGAACTCTTTGGTGTCCCATTTCCAGTCAACTGGTACCTGCGGAAGAAGGAGTCCGCGGAACATGCCTCTGATTGCAATCAACCCATCTCGTCCAACCTTTACGAGATCCAATAACTCCTCGGGTTTCGAATATTCAATCTTCTTTGGAGGTGTTAGGACACTCAAATCCACCAGAATCGTATCAAGCTCCTTCGGAGTGACAGCTGGAAAGCGCGGATCATTGATTGCAGAGTCAACAGCAGAATCAATGGTGGCTTCGACAAGAGGCTGGGAAGGATAGGGGCGACCAATACAGCCTCTCAGATTGACACGTTCACTTAAAATGGAGTTCAATGTCACAAATACACCTGATTTTTCACGAAGATGCTCTGGTGTATCTTGTGGAGTCTCTGGTTTTTGTTTTGTCTTTACAATCTCATCCACAGTTTTTCTAGCTAAAGTAACGAGAAAGACCCCGTCATTGTCTGAGTAGATATGTGACACTAGGCATCAACTCCGTACTCACTGTGCTAGTTCATCGTTATTTATTCTTGTACTATTCAGGATTTCTGGACTGGTACCTTTCCTGCAATGCTTGGACCTGTAACAAACTCGCCTTCATCAAAAACGATTACTCCTCCGACGATTGTAGTTACTATACGGGCGAGGACCCGTTTCCCTTCAAATGGAGTTATTTTTGCTTTCGAGAAGAAATTCTTACCCGAAATAGTACCTTCCTGAATTCGTGCCAGAACAATGTCTGCATCGTAACCCTTCGTGAGTATCCCTTTGTTTTCCAGTCCGAGAATTCTTGCAGGCGCTGAAGAACAGACCCTCAGATAGTCTATCCATGCCATTCGCTTCTCAAAGACCTCTGTCAGCATGAGTGGTAGTGTGGTTTCGAGACCTGGTATCCCTGATGATGCTTTCAGAAAGGGTGCCGTCTTCTCCCACTTTTTGTGAGGAGCGTGATCTGAAGCGACACAGTCAATTGCCATCGTCTGACATAATGCCTGCATCAACATCCTATTGTCATATGGGGACCTCAATGGGGGGAGCATCTTGGCTAAACCATCATCATGAGGGAAATCACCCCCAGTTAGGAATAAGTGGTGTGGGGTGACTTCTGCGGTCAGTGTGTCCTCTGCTCTATTTTCAAAGATTAGTCTAGCAGTTGCTGCGCAGCTGACATGACATACATGCAATCTAGCTTCATACTCGACTCTTGCATCTATGAATGATTGAACTGCTTTTACTTCATCCTCGCAACTATGTGCAAGGAAGAACTCTTCCATATTTGTTGGCAACTCGTTCCGAGCAGGCATATCTGGATGGAACAGAAGAGGGATTTCACTAGCTACAGCTAGTTTTGTGCACTCCCTGATTCGATCTTTCGTGTACTCTACGTTCTTGTCAAGTGGTGCATGAGGATACACTTTCAGTCCCAGAATATCTCGAAGCATCTGAACATCGAAATCTTCGATATTATAGGGTATTCCCGCATAGAAACCCACATTTACATAACTCGACTCTTGAGCTCTGGAAATCTTCTCATCAAGTATCTTTTTGTTTAGAACTGGAGGATCTGAGTTTGGCATGTCAACGACTGTAGTAACACCCCCAGCAGCAGCTGCCATAGTGCCGCTTTCGTAGTCCTCCTGGTCAGACTGATTAAGATCTCGAAGATGAACATGGATGTCTATCAGACCTGGGAGAATATAGAGTCCCCTGCAATCAACAGATTTTTGGTGCTTTGGTTCACTTCCATGCTTGTAAATACCTTCAATCTTTCCAGCATCGATTGCCACAGAGCGTATTGTTTCTCGACCATTCTCTATGAAAATACCATCTTTGAGCACCATATCAACGGCCATGTGACATCAACGCCGGTGTTGCCAGCGTTTGGTTGACGCTGAACCAACCTTCATTCAGATGCTTCAGGGACCTTAAACTTGTTTGCAACAAATCTTGTGAAATCTGTTGTGCTAATCATCCCTACAAGTCTGTTACCATCACCTACAACAGGCAAGGTATTCAGTTTTGCGTCCAACATCTTAACTGAGGCGTCTGCAATCGATTCATCTGGTGTTGCAAGAGGGGGCTGTTGAAGCATTGCATCCACTACGCGAATTTGCCTGACTTGGTTTGCACGATGTTTGTCCGGTACTTCTACCGTAAAACGTGCCATGGCCTCAGCAACCATGCGTTCCGTGATTAGTCCTAGTACTCGCCCTCCATCAGTGACTGGCATACCAGAATATCCTGCGGCAAGCATATCGCCTCTAGCTTTTACAAGACGTGCTACTGGATTGACCTGGAGAATATCCGCAGTGGTCATGAGTTCCTTAACTTTGACGTCTTTGAACTTTTGAACTAGCTGAGCTATCTGCACCTTTGTGATAACTCCGACAAGAGCCCCCTCATCATCCACTACCGGACAACCACTCATTCCTCTTTCAACCATGAGCTGGGCAACATCTGTCACTTCCTCATCAGGACCCACTGTGATGACAGTATCAGTCATTGCACTGGATACATGGAGCCTCTTTATTGAGAGGGCTACTACTTTACTTACGCCCAATCTGTCTGCGATATCGGCATATGTGAGGATGCCTTTAACATCATCCTTCTCAACGACAATCAGTCTTTCTACTCCTTTCTTCTCTAACTGCTCGAGCGCATAGGACAATCTCTGGTCCTTATCAATCGTAACGGGCTCGACCATAATTTGGCTCACTTTCATGACAATAGTCTCCTATCACACCGGTAATTACACAATACAAGTTGGTTAATGATTGTGTGACCAACTAACTACGACAATTTTCACACAGATACTCGCCATCTTCATAAATCAAATCGGTCGAATATTCTCCACAGCTATCACACTCGCCTCCGTAGGCTATGTCTTCGTCATCGTCTTCTTCTTTGACACCCTCACTCCTGAGGCGTAATGACTCCACAAGGATGTCGATGAGCTCTGGAGACCAACGAAGTAGGTCTCTTGAAGTGATGATTCCTGCTAAGGAGTCGTTCTTCAAAACTGCCACACGACGAATGTTACTTCGTGCCATCACACGCATTGCTTCAGTTAGCGCTGTTCCGGGCTCCACATGAATTATTGGTGATGACATGATCTCTCGTGCTGCTGTGGTCTTTGGATCCTTCTCATCTGCTATGACGCGTCTAACAATGTCGGACTCTGTAATAATTCCAAGAGGATGGTCCTGATCTGTGATGATTATAGAACCAACGTCCATCTTAGACATCAATCTGGCTACATCGAAGACTGTTGCATCCGGAGACATCGTAATGACGTTAACAGACATGATGTCTCTCACAAACATTGAATGAGAGGGGTCAGACATTTGTTTCACCCTATATTATCAGAAGTTGGTCCGACGCCCAGCCAACCAACTGGCAGAGTGTCTTCTCGAGCTGGAATGCCACCTGTCTGATTTTAAATGTGTCTGTATCATTGTATATTGAAACACCTGATAGTTCTTAGCGGTCTATTTTGCCGCCCCCCGCAGGCAATACACGCATCATATCTTCTTGTGGAATCTGACTAACCAGAGTCACTTGATCATCAGGAACTAGTGCCTTTAGTCGGATAAGTACCTCCTTGACGAGTTCTCCTTTCTTCATGTCACCCGGTATCACACGTACATAGAACTCGGTTTGTGTAGACACCGCAGAAATTGGCCCAGAGATTGGAATTGCACTTTCTTCTTCGAGGATGACTCCTACTGCTAGCTCCACTGGCATTTTACGTATGTAATTCTTTGTGCCGTAGAGCATCACACCCCCTGTGGGTAAATACTCTCCTGATGGTGGACTGAAGCTCACCTGTTCTGGATTTACCCAGAATGCATCACCGCTAGATAGACTATCTTGCCAAGCTCTCGAGAACGTGACAGCAAACTGCGCCGCTTCTTCCAACGTTGGCTGTCCCGGCGGCTCATCTGGAACCTTGATTATCGTGTATGGAGCACCATGAAGTGCCGCATGCAAGAAGACATCATTAGCTCCCATTTGGCGCTTTGCAAGACTCTCGTTACTCTTCACATCACGCCCTCCTAACACAAGAAAACCTTCAGATGATATGAACCATCGGAACTTTTCATACCATCTTTTCTTCCTTGACTTCACGGGGGCTCTCTTAACCTCAGGTTCAGCCGCTTTCGCATCTAGTTTTTCCAACTTTTCCTTTGTCTTCACAATCTGTTTCTTAGCGCCTTCTATTTTGGACTCTGATTTCTTGGCTTGGTCATAGGCAAGGGCGGCGTTATCTTGAGCTGTAAGGCGTATGTCCAACGTCACATCAGTACTATTCAGTTTCACGATGATCTGACCTTGTGATGGTATTATTCTCTGTATCAACTGAGCGGATGGTATTCCTTGTTTCCGTCCTTCATCAATCTTAGCAATGATATCATCCCATTGAAGTCCTCCAGACCTGGCTTTTGTGACTGTTTCTAAAACTTCCTGAATTAAAGTGAAATGTGAGTATATCAACTCCCCATCGATCCTGAGGGCTTCCGCCTTTGCTGCTAATTTTTCAATACCCTCATTCTGTTTGTCTATTATCCTCTGTAGTCTTTTTTGTTCAATTGAAAGAGCATCTTGTTCCTGTTCATCCTCAAGCTCGCTTTCAGATACTCCTGAGAATTCGTCAATAGCTTGACTGAAAGTATCAAAGGTTTCTGCAGGTAATTCTTTGTAAAGTTCAAATCGAAATGGCAAGAATGCGATAAATTCGGGTTCTTCGCCTTCAGCAGGTTCATCATCAAGGACTATGCTTGGTTCGTTCACACCAGTCTTTAACTTATCAACAAAGTGTGCCATTCCCATCTGGAGATCTGATAAAGTCTGGCTATCTATCTCTGGACTCATTACTTTCGGTGAAACCTTTCCTAATGCACAAATTTCCTCACAGCTCGAGGAATCAAGATTAAGTCGACTAGCTAAAGTTCGAACAATATTTGCGTTTGAATCTGCGATAATTTCTTGAAGCGAGTCTGGTTCAAGATTGAGCACATCTGTTCCTCGCGCTGGTGGGAACTCATAAAGGGCTTTTGGCACAACATCGCGGTCTTTCATCCTTTTGTATCGCATGGCTACAAAGATAGTATCCTTTGGATCTAAGAGGAGCAGGTTCCCACTGCCAAATAGTTCAGCAACAAGTTTGTATGAGTTCTCTTCATCTCCAACCTCTATTACTACAATTCTATCCAGCTCATATTGTTTTACCGAGCTGATTCGTTTATCTCTAAGATATTTCCTTAATACTGTACAGAACTTGGGAGGAGTTCTTGGTGCCTTCCGTGCAAACTCCGTGAGATGGATACGATGACCTGGATGAATCAGTAGTTGTGATGTACCACCACCTGGTTGATAGAGTTTGAGGACAAAGATGTCACCATATTGGTACACGTTCTTGATGAAAGCACCTTCTGCAGACTCACGCAACTCTGGTAGAATAAGCCTGATGTCAACGTTACTCATTGAGTCCTTCATATCATCTCACCTAGCATTCAAACCGACATGATTATAACCTCGTCGATTGAACCAGCCATAATCAGGCAGTGATTGGAAATGAATCTCACTCCGTTAAAGAACCTCTTCAATCGTATGTTCGGAAAATGGGATAACTCTCCCAATGACCAACAATACTATGTGAAGATTTTCTTTGCTTTAATCAGCGCTTTGGTCTGTGGTCTTGCTGGACCATTCTTTGCTGGGACTCGAGGAGTCATCTTCGGTTTTCTTGTCTATATTCTATCTCTCTT
>Ga0315553_10002498_pt1 | contig 14741 bp, 8 predicted proteins | sample SalMarSW160140MG_FD_203099 | JGI IMG/M metagenome (GOLD analysis project Ga0315553, IMG submission 203099) | Salt marsh sediment microbial communities from the Plum Island Ecosystem LTER, Massachusetts, United States - Salt Marsh Sediment SW1601-40 ... | reverse complement strand
AGGATCGGCCAGCCAGGTACCCTGGGTCATGGTCAGGGAGCCTGTCACGGTCCACGCACCGGTGGAGGTGACCGTGTCAATGGCATTGGCCTTGTTGATCACCAGGTCGTAGAAACTGTTGGCACTCACATCCGCCGCCGCGGCCGTATTCAAGGTCACCACACTGTCGCCGGGATTGAAGGTGGTGGGGGTGAAATCTCCGCCTACTGTGATCGCATCCTGAGGAACTCCTGCCGCTGCGGTCAGGGTGCCAGCCCCGCTGATGTTGCCGGTCACGGTCAGACTCTGATCGCTGGTCTCCCAGGTACCGGCGGTCAGGGTCAGGTCCACACCCACAATAGCTCCGTCCGTCTGACTGTATATCTTACCTCCGGCATTCAGAACCACATCGTTGAAGCTCTGGCCGTTGCTGGTCACGGTGAACGGCCCGGCTCCGCTGGCTCCGGTGAAGGTTACCTGAGTAGTCACCTCGGTGAAGCTCCCGATGTCCCAGTCCCCCCCGACTGTGATCTGCTCAGCCGCCGAAGCGGTGAGACTGTTGCCGGTCAGGTCCGCTCCCACAGTGAGGGTGTTTGCATTAAGCGAAAGGTCGCCCGCCGTGATGGTGAGATTCCCGCCTGTGACGATAGCCCCGTTCATAGTGTACGTTCCGGCGCTGTCGATCTCCAGATCATTGAACGTCTCAGCTGAAATGGTTCCGGTTCCATTCAGCAGCACGAGACCGCTCTGGGGAGTAAAAGTTCCTCCTGCATTATTCCAGCTCCCCCCCACGGTCACCTGATGGCTCGCTGCGCTGACGTCGAAAGTGCCGGCGGAAATCGTCAGGTGACGGGCGATTTCCACATCAGCGCCCAGAGTAAAGGTACCGCCGCCGGCAATCTCGATGTCGTAGTAGTCGAGGCCCGGGCTGCCGTAGTCCTCGATCGTCCCACCGACAGCGTCATCGTATAATACCAAGCCCGAGTCGGTGTCGATCGGGGCGGATTCTCCTACGGCGGCGGTACGATACAATATGCCCTGGTTGTCGTACGTTGTAACCGTGAGAGCGTTGCCGGCTACGCTCACCGAGGCTGCAGTATCGATGGTCAGGGTGTCCACCGTCGTGTCGGAGGCCAGGGTTGCCGGCATATTACCAGCTCCGTTGGGAATGTCTACGATATCTCCCGTGTTCGGGACGAATCCGAGATCCCAGTTGTCACCGGTGTCCCAATCAGAGCTGCTGCTTCCATCCCAGGCCAAGGTATTGGGTTGAAAGATCCAGCCCGGGCTGGTCGTGTCATTGTTGCCGTCATTACGGCTGTTGGTGGCCGTTATATCATTGGAAAGAACAGTACCGCTATCCCGAACAAAGGCAAAATCTACAGCCTGAGCCCCACCGCTCACATCAATGGTCCACGGATTACCGTCCGTTGTGCTCAGCAGGTAGATCAGGTTATTTGCGTCTCCATCGATTGTCAGCGTGTTCTCTACTGTTTGGGTAACCCCCTCCTCGAAGAGAATCGTCTTGCTCCACGTATTGCATGTGAAATTCCAGAAAGTGGTGGCGCCAGTTATGGTCGAGGTCAAACTGTTGTCGAATAAAGTTACCGTATTGCTGTTATGGGTGAACGTGCCGGTCCGGTCCCAGTTGCCGGCGATGTTCATGGCCTGTCCATTTGCATCCAGAACGCCGCTGATGTCGATGTTCCCATCCACGGTGATCGCCGTGTTTAAGGTAACCCCGGCTCCTCCGGCGCTGATCGTGAGGTTTTCGAAGCTGTTCGTGGCGGCGATCGTGGTCCCCCCGGTGTCCATCGTCACCGTTGAGGTTCCGCCGACGAATACGCCGGCGGATTCATTCCAGCTGCCCGAAACCGTGATATTCCGACCATTTCCGTTGAAGGTGGCCGCGATGTTGCTCAATGTGACATTCCCTGCTACTGAGATATTGCCGGTACCGGTAAGCGTACCCGCGGTCATGGCAAGGTTTTCGCCTATATCGAGTAGTGCGTTGTTGGTTAAGGTTCCACCTGAGATCGTCACTCCACCGGTGGCTCCGTTTGTAGTCGTGGTTGCCGAAAAGGTGGTGCTCCCACCCGATATCGAAATGTCTCCATCATTTCCGTTCAATGTTACCGTTCCACCGAAGGTGTGTGTGCCTGCGGAGATGATTAGATCAGCATCAGCATTGGTCATACTCACGGCGCCTGTACCGCTATAATTCGATGATGCGTTGTTGATCGTAAAGTCATTGGCTACCCGGAGGGTGCCGGCATTTATTGCCAGATTACCCCCGTTCATGAGCAGAGAGCTCATATCGAGGGTCGCGCCGACGGCGTAGGTCCGGGATCCGGAGCTGACCCGCACGTTGTTGAAGTCTTCCGCGTTCTGGATAGCCCCGTTGCCATCAAAGACTACAGTATTTCCGCCAGGTGCAAAGGTTCCCGAGTTCGACCAGTTGCCCCCCACATAGATCCAGTTTCCTGAAGCAGTGAGAGTCCCGGCGCTGATCGTCAGGTTCGCATCAACGTCGAGAGCACCGGTGAGGGTGGCGCCGTTGTCCAGCAGAAGATTATAGAAGCTGTCTCCCGCTTCGGTGGTGATGGTGTTGTTGGCCGATAGCCTGATGGTAGATTCACCCGCCACGAAGGTGAAATCCGTATCCGAGGAATCCCAGGCGTCGGTCACGATCCGGTGGGTGTAGCCGCTGGGTGTAGGATCAGCTTCCCAGGTGCCGCGCCAAAGTTCGAAATTACCGTTCACACGCCAGGCACCCAAAGATTGCACGATATTCCCCTCGGCACTCTTGTTGATCCTCAAATTGTTGAACGTATGGGCACTGACCTCGGCCGGGGTATTGCTGTTGTTAAGGATCACTGTGGAGTTCGAGGCCGTGAAGTTGGCAACGTTGAACTCGTCCCCCACCGTGATGGTTTCGGTGCCGGTGGCCTGAAGAGTCCCGGCGCCCGTAATGTCTCTCCCCGTAGTGATGTTCCGTCCATTGAGGTTCAGCGTGTCTCCGCCGGTTATGGTGAGATTGTTTGTAACCATAACCGCTCCACCCAATGCGACCGAGTTGGCTGATTTATCTATCGTGACATTGTAGAAGTCGTGGCTACCATCTGTTCCCCCCGGTGTCCAGGATTGGGCGGAACCTCCGCGGAACTCGACACTCCCGCTTCCGGCGTCGAAAGCGGCACCCCCGGCGACCGTCCAGTTTCCTTCAAGACTGAGAGTATTGGCTCCGGCGGAGAAGGTACCGCTTTGCACGTTCAAGAAACCTTCCAGATACAGGTTGCTGCCCATGGAAACAGTCCCAGCCCCGGGATCTATGATCAGTTGGCCGAGGTGGGAGGAGGCGCTGATCGTGGATCCCCCTCCTGTCATGGTAATGCGGATCACTGTATTGAAGTTCCCGTCGATGGTGGCATTTCCGTCTACAGTGAGGAAGAATCCCGCGGAATCGAGCTCATTGTTTGAACCCAGGGTGATTGCACCGACGGTTCTATTGGCATCCAGGTTTACGACCCAGTTGCTGCCGTTATCGATCGTGGCCGTATCCCCTGCATCGTCGGGATGACCATTAACCGAAGCGGTGGTGTTGTTCCACCAGTTGGCGTCGGTTGTCCAGTCTCCGTTCGCTGCTACGTTCCATGTATAGTCGTCCGCTGCTATCCTAGAGGGGATCGAGATCAGAAAAATCAACGAAACGAATATCGTCCACGATCGCTTCAATTGCAGCTCCATTTCAATAGTCTACAAGAAGATAGGTATTTCACCCCTAACAAATATAGACCACCTGAGGGAAACTCACAATGTCGAAACCAAAGATCCCCACTGATCGTATAATTTAGTTTTGTTTTTCCCAAAATACCGATATATAGTTATAAGCAGATGTTCAAGTACCATTTTAGGGCGCTGGAGTTGGATATGAAAGCCACAGGGCGTCTGTTCTTGATTGTCCTATCGGTAGCCGCGGTGGCGATGTTCGCTTCCTGTTCCAATCCCTCCGCTGGAGGAGGCAGCAAGGATCTTGCTCCCGGGGTTATGACCTTCACCGGTGATTCGGTGGGGGATGGGAACAACCTAAGCATCACCCTGCCGATCGATAACCTGGAATCCGGTACGGTCAGTACCGATTTTTCGGTCCACTTTTACCTCTCCACCGATACGACGTTCGACGAAGGGGTTGCGGATACAGATCTGGGCAGCAAGACGGTTACCACCGACATTGCCGGCAATACCACCATTGACTACAACACGGCGTTGTCCGTACCCGACGCACTCAATCTCACCGCCGCGGTCTACATCTATGCAGTAGTTGATTCGGTGGGAGAGGTGGCGGAAACCGACGAGGGGAACAACGTCTCCGGCTCCAGTCAGGCGGCCTATGTGCTGGTGTACGACGACGAGAACAGCAATCGCTACGATTTGAGAGTCGACACCTTCCCTCCCACGGGCTCGGAATCAACATCCGCGGAGGTGTCCCTGTACGATTCGGGCGGCACGCAGATAATTCCGGACACCTCCTCCCATATCGGTAACTATGCGTATCTTGTCGAAAACGGACTTTCCGGCGGCACGTATTATATAAAGGTCGAAGGAGCCACGTCGGTGCAGTCGGGTCCCTACGGGATATCGGCCCGCCTTGTCGGGATGAGCTACGATGTGTTCGGTTCAGCTCTGAGCGATAATGGAGCGGATACCTATGAGAACGATGACAATGCCCCTGGAAACATCCCCACTAGTCCGGCGACGATATTTATCTACACGCCTTTGAATAGATATCTTGATGCAGCAGAGCCGGACTGGCATGAAATAGTTCTGCCCTAAGGAGACAGAAGAAGTCGATTGAGTCGTGACGCCTCTTTCGTGTCTACCTCAATCCGTCCCCCGTTTTCCTTTTTTCTGCCACTGATTTCCTGCTGTAAGCGAGTCCAAGCTTTCAGGTCCTGCATTCCGGTGTCTCGATGATTCGTGATCCAAAGGGGTGCGGAAATAGCCGCAACGCGCAGGGGAAGGCGTTCTTCCGTCGTCTCGTGTCGCTGGATTATTGTTCACGCTGGACTCGACAACTCGCCGGGATGGAATTTTTCACAGGCAATGAGAAGGCCGTCTCCCGTTTCCAAGGGAGACGGCCGTAGATTGCGATTTACACGCCGTTTCCGCCGTTCACATACATCCAGTCATTGCTGTTATGGAAGATTCAGTATGAACCAGTCTGCCTCGAACTGACCCAGATATCTGTTCAGCGGTGTGGTAATCAATATCGGTGCCGGATTATCTGGGATACCGCCGGTTGTGGAATCGTCGTTCTCAAACCGGTCCTCGGTGTTGTCGTTGAGGGCCGTAGCAAAGGCGCTGTAGCTCATCCCGACAAGGCAGACCGAAATCCCGTAGGGACCCGACTGCACCGACGTGGCGCCTTCGACCTTAACGTAGTAGATGCCGTCAGAAAGACCGTTTTCGACAAGATACGCGTAGTTACCGATATAGGAGGAGGTGTCCGGAAATATCTGCGTGCCGCCCGAATCGTACAGGGACACCTCCGTTGCTGTTGATTCCGAGCCCGTGGGAGGGAAGGTGTCGACTCTCAAATCGTAACTTCGACTGCCGTTCTCCTCGTCGTACACCAACACGTAGCCGGCCTGGCCGGGCGTGGAGGTGTTGTTCCCCTCATCAGCCTCTGCTACCTCTGCAAGTGAATCAACAACCGCATAAATATAGACCACAGCGGGGAGGCCTGTTAATTCTGGGATTGACAGGGCCGTGTTGTAGTTAAAGGTGGAGTTACCTGCGATGTCTGTGGAAACCACCTTACTGCCCAGATCCGTATCCGGTGCCCCTTCACTGAACGATATGTCCTCTGACAGGTAAAAGTGGATCGAAAAATCGGTACTGACAATACCGGACTGCAGGTTACTAATCGGCAGAGTGATGCTCAGGTTGTTTCCATCTGCCACCGAATCCCCGGTGAAGCTGATCACCCCGGGAGAGAGATCAAACTCCACCGCAGACTCCTCGAACGTAAGGTTCAGCGGGGTGAACCCGGAACGGGCTCCCTCTGCATCTTCGCACCAGAAGTAGATGTTGAGCTCCTCCGGTACATTGATGACCTTCGAGAGGTCGACCGTCACCTTGTGGGATTCCGAACCTTCGGTGTTTTCTACAAACTTTACGTACGTTGGCAGATCGGTCCAATGCAGGGTCACCGGATCATCCCAGTCCGGATCCGTACCCAAGGTTATGTCGATCTTTTCCTCCTGTAGAGCGGAGTCAGCGGAGTCGAACGTGAGGGCATCAGCGCTCAATATCGGGGCACTGGGAGGCTTATTGTCAGGATCCTTTTTGCGCAGGTACCAGTTGGTGTCGGTAACTCCGTCGCTCATGCGCCAGTTCTCGAAGAACGGATACACTTCCTCGATGTGTACGGTTTCCGGCGGGTGCTCCCAGTCTACTGGGACCAGCAGCGCCCACGGGTATCCCACGCCGTCCATAAAGGTGTATGTACCCATCGCATCCCCGGAATCCGGCCCCTTGATCGAGTTAATCCAGGGCAGTTCGGGAATGCTGGGGAGAGGTTGCTTACCGACCAGATGAATATCGAAAGAAGTGTTCCAGACATAGAGGAAAGGATCATATGGTGCCAGCTGTACTTTATTGCGTTCAATGCCACCCTCAAATGTCACTGTAACTACAGCTTTTTTCTTGGTCGGTTCGTTGGTAGCAGCCTCGGTGCTGCCAAACAAGGGGATGACGGCTTTGTAATTGAAGGGTGATTCGGGCGACTCCGGGACTGGGACGAGCAACTTTGATAAATCGAATGTGTTCTGGTCTATTGTCCGTTCGTTTCCGTCACTATCGAAATAGGTCAGATTGAACTCGCCATCCATAGTCTCATCCTTATCCAAGTAGTAGCCGAAGGCGATTCCGAACAGATGGTCGTAGCCGGCTATCTTAACCTCCGCGGTAGCTTCTATGGTGGCGTTCATGAGCATGTTTTTTTTGGTTACCTGACACCCGATATTTTCGTAGATAACGTATTTGACAAGGAAGTCGTTGTAGTCAGCGTCGCCTGCGTCTTTTTCCAGGTAGAGGTCTTCGTAGGCGACTGTCAGACACTCATCCTCGTTGGGGGGATATCGCAGGGTAAATGCATAATCCGCATCATCTGGAAACGCATCGTATATATTGGGAACTAGGTCACCGTCGCGATCCCAGTCTTCAGGCTCACCGAGTTCTTTGGCCGAGAGTCCCTCAGACATCAGACCCATTTTACGATCGATCTTGGAATATTTGACAAAATCGTTGATCTTGACAGATCGATCCTGAAACCCATAGGCCTTGACACTCAGTGTCATGTCCTCCGGATCTGCTGGTAGGACCACTTGATCATCGAGACTACCATCGTCCTGCACCGCTCCTTCATAGACGACATCACCCTTGCTGTTCGTTATAACCACGACGGCTTTCCCAGCGATCGCATCGATTTCGTCGATGGCTGCTTTGTCAAGCCCAGCGGTACTGAGTTCGTAGAAATCGATCTCGATATTCAGATCAACGGGGAGCAGAGTCTCGAATTGAAAGGGTTCGGAACCGGAACGGGTCGTATCCTTTATGATATCCGGAGGCAGATATACCGAATCGCCTTCACCCCCGGCAAGCCAGGGACTACTCATGAAACAGGATGACAACAGTAGAAGTGAACCCATTGCGACAATGACATACTTTGCGGTTTTCATCCGCCACCTCCTGATAATAGTCGCATTAACTTTTAGGGTTTGGTGATAACTGTATACCATCTTTCCAGAAAAATCTATGATAATTCTTGACAATGTTAACAATTATTATCCCCACTTATAATCGACTTGCGTATTTGAAGAACGCAATCAATTCCGTGTCCTGTCAAATCTATCGGCATTTTCAGCTGGTCGTCGTAGACGACGGCTCCACCGATGACACCGCCGACTATGTTCAAAATTTGAACAATCACGAAAACCTACGTTATTTGCGAATCACCCACTGCGGCATGCCCGGCAAGGTGCGCAACGTCGGTGTTCGGCTGGCCACAGGGGAGTACCTGGCTTTCCTCGACTCCGACGACCTGTGGAAACCGGAGAAGCTGGCCAGGCAGATTGCCTTCTTCGACGAACATCCGGAGATCCGGATCTGCCATACCCGGGAGATCTGGCAGCGGGGAGAGAAAACCGTGTCCCAGGCCGGTCAGAAACACAGGCGCTCAGGTTACATCTTCCCGGATGCGTTGAAGAAGTGCATCATAGGGCCCTCCACCGTGCTGATGCGGCGGGAGCTGTTCGAAGAGTTCGGCGGATTCCGGGAGGATCTGGAGATCGCCGAGGATTATGAGCTGTGGCTGCGCATCACTGCCAGATACCCGATCGGCTATCTCGACGAGCCATTGGTGATCAAGCGGGGCGGGCACGCGGACCAGCTGTCGGAGAAGTACGGCCAGATCGAGATCTTCCGGATTAATGCGCTACAGCTGAATCTGGAGCAGGGTACTTTTGATGGTGAACAGCGCGATCTGGCCGCCCGGGAGCTGGTTCGGAAGTGTCTGATCTACGCCCGGGGGTGCCAGAAGAGGGGAAAGGGCGAGGAAGCCCGGCGCTACCGGGAGATCGCTCGGCGCTATCAGGGGTAGCTGTTATGTACCCTGCCGCTGCTCCGCCACGAATCTGTCGAACACCTCTTTGAGCTCGGGGATCGTCTGGGCGTACTGCAGGATCGAGCGGAAGAACCCGTCCGGCTTGCCCGTATCCAGGCGTTCGCCCTCCCAGCGTTTGAACACCACCTTGCCCGCAGCCGCCAGGGTGTTTACAGCCGGTGTGTGGAAGTACTCGGCTTTGGCGGGATCGTGTTTCTTCCAGCCGGCTTCCAGGGCGGGGAAGAACTCCGGGGTATAGAGGAATCGTCCCAGGGAGGCATCTTTGCTCGGTTCAGTGCCCGGCGGGGCTTTCTCCACGAGTCTGGTCACGTGCAGGCCATCGTCCGCGATCGCGACGGTTCCATAGCGGTGGATCTCCGGCGGATCGTAGACCGTGGACAGAACCGAGCAGCCGGTTTGTTCGTAGGTGTCGATCAGCTGTTTGGCCAGGGGGACCTCTCCGATATGCAGGTCGTCGGGGTAGGCAACGACGAAAGGCTCATGCCCGATGAAGGGGCGGGTAGCCAGCAGGGCGTGGCCGGTGCCCAGCATCTGCTGCTGACGTACGAAAAAGAATCTCGCCTTCGGCGGCCGGATCTTGTCCAACTTGTCCTGCGCGCCTTCAGCCAGGAAGATCGATTCCAACTCGATCTCTCGATCCAGATAGTCCTCCAAAACTTTCTTGCGCCGGGAGGTGACCACCAGGATCTCCTCGATTCCTGATCGCAGGAACTCCTGGATGATGAAATCGATCGAGGGTTTGTCTATCAGCGGCAGCATCTCTTTGGGTATGGTCTTGGTCACCGGCAGGAAGCGGGTTCCGTATCCGGCTGCCAGTATCACGCCTTTCACGCGGTTCCTCCTAGTCTCAGTGGCGGTACAGGGGATTATACACGGGACCGGCGGACAACCTCAATTGACCAAGACGTAAGCTTTCGGCTACATTCGGGTGTTGAACTTCTGAGGAGGCATTTACGTGAAGATTTGGATAAAGATTCTGATCGGCAGCATATTGGGTGTTCTGTTGGGGATCTTTCTGCCCGGAACGGAAAAGGCCATGGAGCTGTTCGCATTCGTCACTCGCCTCTTTATCCAGATTGGCCGTTACGTGGTGTTTCCTCTGGTGTTTTTCGCCCTGATCGCGGGAACCTATGAGCTCAAGCGGGAAAAGAAGATCTTCCGGGTCTACGGCAGAACCATTCTTTATCTGCTGCTCGCCACCGCACTGCTCATTATCGTGGGCATGGTCACGGTTCTGGTTTTCAGTCCCGAGCGCATCCCCATCATCGTAGAGCAGGAGCAGGCTATCCGACTCCCCGGTCTCAAGGAAACGCTTCTCGGGCTGTTCCCGGAGAACCTGTTCCAGGTGTTGGTGGGCTCAGGCAGCATCATGCTTCCCCTCGTATTCTTCGCTTTCCTGCTGGGGGTGAACCTGACCTTCGACCTGCGCATCACCAGCCCGGTTGTACAGTTGACGGATTCCCTGAACCGAATCTTTTATCACATAAACTCCCTGCTGTGCGAGCTGTTCGGCTTGGCCATGATCGTGATCAGCGCTTACTTCATCATGACCGTCAAGCAGTACGAACTCACCCTGTTCAAACAGATGCTGATCATCATCGGCATCGATGCAACTCTGATCATCTTTGCCGTGTATCCGGCACTCCTGTACTTCCTGGGAGGTCGGCAGAATCCCTATAAATGGCTGTATGCGGTCATTGCCCCGGCTTTGATCGCCTTCTTCAGCGGTGACAACTACCTGTCGGTAGTAATGCTGGCCAAGCACGGCAAGGAGAATCTGGGCGTTCCCCGTCGGGTTGGATCCGCGGTGTACCCGCTTTTCGCGATATTCGGCCGTGCCGGCACCGCTCTGGTGGCCAGTGCCACCTTCCTGCTCGTAGTCAAATCCTACTCGAGCCTGGAGATCACCTTCCTCCAGGTACTTTGGACTCTGCTCTTCTCCCTGCTCATCTCCCTGACCCTGGGAACCGTGCCCGGACTGGGTGCCTATGTAGCCCTGTCCACCCTCTGTGCTCTGTATGGGAGGGGACTGCAGGAGGGATATCTGATCCTTCGGCCGATCGCACCCCTGCTGATCAGTTTCGGGGTGTTGCTGGACGTGCTGACATCCGCTTTCGTGTCCCTGCTGGTCTCGAGACACGAACAGATCGCCCAAGATGTGGATGCCTACGACTTCGTCTAGGATTCTTTTGGGGGCAGGTGCCAGATCAGGCTGATCAAGCCGGATACGAGCAAGCCCTCCGGGAAGGGCGGATCATCGGGAGACCAGAGCAGGTACAGCGGCCAGTAGGCCCGCAGAGACAGTTTCAGGTCCATATTCTCCAGGATCCGGTAGGTGCCGAAGATCCCCGTCGCAGGATAGAGAAAGCGAAATAAATAGAAATAACTCAGGGTGCTGCCCAGATCCTGCACGGCATCGGAGAACAGGGGGACCGGGATGCGCAGGAAGGCGGAAAACCCCACATCCGTACCCAGGCTGAAGGATTTTCGCTCTAGGAAGCTATATGCCCCCCTAATATCGGCCAGAATGCACGCCGTCGCGTAATCCCGAAAATCCGGCTCCGCAGGACTGGCCCTGTTGTTGGCGTACTGGTAGTAGGTGCCCGTGAGCAGAAAAGAGTACTCCAGATCGAAGATCCACAGCTTCCTCTGGATCGGAAGGGTCACCCCGACGGCCGGGAGGAGGGGGCTGGGGGCGCTGTCGGGATCCGTGGAGGTGATAAAAAATAGTCCCCCGTCCAGCTCAAGGGTATCAAGAGCCGGAAGGGGGACACCGCTAAGGAGGAAGCTCATGAAAACAATGAGAAAAATACCGATTCGGTTTCTCATTCCCATTCTGCAATGTAGCACAGTTCTTACGGAATTAAAGCAATGGCAGCAAAAAAAATACCCGATGCCCCCACATTGGTGAATGCCGTCTGTTCCCAGCCGGCGATCAGGTGTGATCCGTGCAGCAGCAGACATGTGTACACATAGCCCTCCGGCAAAGCGGGAAGCCGTAGCCGATTGATCTGTCGGGAAGCGGAACCGCCCTGGAGCAGCAGACCGTCGGGAAGCAGCAGCAGATAGCTCCCGCCTAGAGCAACTCCGGAGATGGTGTAGAGGCTGATTTCGTCGGCGCTGGTGAAGTCGGCGGGATGGTATTCGTAGCGCCGCATCAGAGGCCGGTCTTCACAGCGGACATGCAGATGGTAGGCGGTGCTTGTTCCGGGCGTATCGAGGTACCTCCGCGCTTCGCCCAGCAGTTCCCACAGGACGCTCGTCTTCCGGGCATCCTCGAAGCCGTACGATTTTCTGTAGGCAAGCGCCCCGACCTCTTCCCCCTTCGGATTGGACGGGTCGAAGTGGGAGTAGGAGAACAGGGTGCGGTTGCGGTCGCTGTATTTCCACTGTAGGTAGAACTCCTGCGGCGTCACCGGAACAAAGCCGACAGCTTCCCACCCGGGATGCTCTTCCTGGTACGGAGGCGTAGCAAAGGCGTAGTTTCCGGTTGAGGGGAGGAGCCGCAGCAGGCTGATTCCCTGAAGCTTCAGCTCCGCCGGGCTGACCACGTTGAGAAGTCTGTTGAAGTAGAGGTGACAGAGAACAGAATCCCCGTCGGGATCCTGTTCGGGGATCAGGGTGGTCAAGGTACGGTAGCGGAAGATCAGAGGATCGTAGAAGTAGTTGAAATCGGCCTGGCCATCCGCTTGCGGGATGAGCTGGGTTACTCCATAGCCGTTTACCCCCAGGTACAGCGCGTCCCCCAGAACGATCAGATCGGATACCCGCTGCTGAACTGTCCAGGGCTGCAGAGCAGTCGCCGAGGGTTGTTTCTCCGTCACGAGGGGGGTGAAACGGCCGTGTTGAAGCTGGTACAGGGTGCCGCTGATGATTGTCGTCTGTTGCGGCTCGGATGGTGTGGGTCCACAGCTGCCCAGTACACCCAGGGCACCGAGGATCAGAACTAGCAGGACAGCGTTTCTAGTAGGCTTTGGCAAACACGGCAAGCTCGGTCGCCTTTTCTCCACAGAGGATGCAGTTACCATCCGGAGGTCCGTTTCGCCCCAATGGGAGCACCCGGATGGTGGCTTTCGTTTCATCCTTGATCTTGGCTTCGCAGGCGGCGCTCCCGCACCAGCCGCACTCGACAAATCCGCCCTGCTCCATGATGAGCGTCTTGAAGCTGGAATAGTCTTCCGCCTGATGGGTGTTTTCCTTGCGGAAGGCCAGGGCCCGGTGATAGAGACCGTTTTGTATCTCCTCCAGCAGTTGACGGACTCGGTTTTCCGCTTCGTCAACAGAAACGGGGATTTTCTGGTAGGTGTCACGCCGAACCAGAACGACCTGGTTTTTTTCCATGTCTTTGGGTCCAACCTCGATTCGGATCGGGATCCCTTGAAGCTCCGCCTCGGCGAACTTCCAGCCTGGGGAGTTCTGGTCATCCTCGTCGATCTGGACCGAGATTTGTGTTTTCAGCCGCTCGAACAGTTTCCGGGCGTAGCCGATCACTTCAGCCTTGTTCTCGTTTTTAAAGATCGGTACGATCATCACCTGTACCGGCGCCAGGGCCGGAGGCAGGACCAGGCCGCGGTCGTCGGAGTGGGTCATGATCAGGGCGCCCACCAGCCGGGTGGAGACCCCCCAGGAGGTGGCCCACACGTAGTCCAGGGTCCCCTCCTTGGTCTGGAAGGTGACGTCGAAAGCCTTGGCGAAGTTCTGGCCCAGGTTGTGGGAGGTACCGGCCTGCAGGGCCCGCTTGTCCTGCATCAATCCCTCGATGGCGTAGGTCTGCACCGCCCCGGCGAACTTCTCGCTCTCGCTCTTGATCCCCGCGATCACGGGAAGTGCCATATACTCCTCCGCGAACTTCTTGTAGACCATCAGCATCTTGAGGGTCTCTTCCTGCGCTTCCTCCGCCGTGGCGTGGGCGGTGTGCCCCTCCTGCCAGAGGAACTCCGTGGTGCGCAGGAACAGACGGGTGCGCTTCTCCCAGCGGATCACGTTGGCCCATTGGTTGATCAGAAGAGGCAGATCCCGGTAGGACTGGATCCACTTCTTGTACATGCTCCAGATGATCGTTTCCGAGGTGGGACGCAGAACCAGCGGCTCTTCCAGCTGTTCGCCGCCGGCGTGGGTGACCACCGCCAATTCGGGAGAGAAGCCCTCCACGTGCTCCGCCTCCTTCTGGAGGAAGCTTTCGGGGATCAGCATGGGGAAGTAGGCGTTCTGGTGACCGGTTTCCTTGAACAGATTATCCAGGCCCGTTTTCATCTTTTCCCACAGGGCAAACCCGCGGGGACGGATGACCATGCAGCCCTTTACCGGCGCGTAGTCGGCCAGCTTGGACTGGATGATGGTATCCACGTACCACTGGGAATAGTTCTCGGCTCTGGGGGTGATGCGTTCAGCCATGGCGATTACAGGTAGCGGATGCTCTTGCGGTGCTCATGGCGGAATTTAGGGGTGTATTTCACCGGTTTTCGGCCAAAGCATACGCCGAGCTCCTCGTACAGAGCCAGCATCTCCACGTCCACGTGGCGTTGGACGATTGCGTCTTTGGTCGGCAAGTAGTTGATCTCACCCCGGATCACGCTGGCCACGGTTACCCCGGTGATGCCCTCCATCAGCAGCCGAACCGCCGCCGCGCCGGCCTCCTTGCCGAAATTGACGTCGAAGGCCGAGGTGTCGCCGCAGCGCACCAGGTGTCCCGGCACAACCTCCCGGGCCTCGGGGATCTCGTAGACCCCTGGGACGAACATGCCCATCTCCTTCATGAACGCCTTGATCTCCGGGTCCGCCTTCATCCTGTCGTGTAGCTGCTTGCGCACGTACTTGCCCGCTCCGGCCAGCTTCACATGTCCGAAGGAGTCCGTGCCTACCGTTTCGTCGGTGATGTGCTGGCCCTTGATGTCGGTGATCCCTTCGGCCACCACGATCGAGTAGGTTCCGGCCCGCACGTCGCTTTCCCGTACGCGCCCGATATAGAAGCGCTTCGTATGCTCATAGACCACATCGAAATCCACAGGTACCTCGGGGATCAGGATGCAGTCCGCATCCGCCCCCAGGCCGCCCCGGAAGGCCGTATGGCCGGCGT
>Ga0315553_10002495_pt1 | contig 14744 bp, 15 predicted proteins | sample SalMarSW160140MG_FD_203099 | JGI IMG/M metagenome (GOLD analysis project Ga0315553, IMG submission 203099) | Salt marsh sediment microbial communities from the Plum Island Ecosystem LTER, Massachusetts, United States - Salt Marsh Sediment SW1601-40 ... | reverse complement strand
CGGCCAGCGCCGGCGATGTGATAGCTACGGTGGCCGGAAAGCCGGTCAGGGCGGAGATAGACGGTATAGTCCGGGCCATGCTGCGGCACGGGACAGAGGTTGAAAAGGGAACCAAGCTGGGCGAGATTGACCCTTCCGGGAATAAAGAGGACTGCTATACCATCCGCCCCAGGGTTAGGGCGATTGCCGGCGGGGTCTTAGAAGCAATAATGATGCGCTACAATGTTTAGGGGTTAGAGAGATGAATGATATATACCAGGAAATAGTCAGGGTTAAGACCGAGGGTGAGGAGGCGGCGCTGGTCACGGTGGTTTCGGCCACCGGCTCCACTCCCAGCGAAGAGGGAGCCAAGATGCTGGTAAGGCCCGACGGCAGTATCATCGGGACGATAGGCGGCGGCAGCCTGGAAGCCCAGGTAATCGAGGAATCGGTCAGGGTGATAAAGCAGGCTAAGCCCAAGCGTCTCCACATGAGCCTGACCGCTAAAGAGGCCGGAGAGGTGGGGATGATGTGCGGGGGAGATCTGGAGGTATTTATCGAGCCTATCCTGAACCCGCCTGCATTATATATATTCGGCGGCGGCCATATCGCGCTGGCGCTGACCAAGATGGGTAAGCTCTGCGGTTTTAATATTACCGTCATCGACGACCGGGCTGAATTCGCTCACGCCGAGAGGTTCCCCGAAGCCGAGGTTATCCTGGCTGAGGATTTCACCAAATCATTCCCCCAGGTGAAGATAGATAAATCGAGCTATATCGTGATTGTTACCCATGGTCACCAGCATGACGAGGTGGTGCTGGAGTGGGCGGTGGGCACCCCGGCCAGATATATCGGCATGATAGGCAGCAAAACCAAAAACGAGACTATATATTCCCACCTGCTGGCTAAGGGGATAACCCGGGAGCAACTGGACAGGGTCCATGCCCCGATTGGCCCGGAGATAGGGGCGCAGACACCGGAGGAGATAGCCGTCAGTATCCTGGCGGAGGTCATCAAGGTTAGACGGTCTGGTTAGCGCTAGAGCAGGGGTTTACAGAGGATTTTCTTAACCTTGAGGTCGAAAAAGTCCTCGGAGTTGACCGGCCTCAGCACCACCGCCGTATCCGCCCCCTGGCCGGTGCCGCCGATAACGATGATATCCTCGTCGGTGCGCACCAGGCCGGCGTCAGCCGCCATAAGGGTGATTTCACAGACTACCTTCATGCCCTGCCCGAACATACGCAGTGTGTTGGCCACCACCTCCTCAAAGAGGTACATCTTGAACTTCTTGCGCATCGCTCTGCCTAAGCCGGAAAAGGTATGGGTTGCGGTAAGCACGGCGCCGCCGGCGCTGGTTACCTTCCGGCGGTTCTCCTCGGTGAACTCCTGGGTATTGGGCCCCATCATGCCGGTAAAGTGGCTGACCACCACTATTTTAGCCCCTTTAAAGACCTCCATAGCCTTGAGGGCGGTATCTCCGGTGTTGGAGGCTACCAGTATGGTTTTTATGCCCAGCTCTTCCGCCCTGAGCCTGGCCAGGCGCAGCACTTCATCGGTGTTCCGCTTGCCGGGTTCGGCAAAATAGACTATCTTGGCTTCCATTATTTTTGTCTCCTCCCTGTGATCTACCCCTCTTACCCCTGGCCTTTTTAAGCTTTTCCCGCTCGTCTTCGGTGAGCATTTTGCGCTCCACAATAGTAACTAACTCCTACGGGTAAAGCAAGTCTTAAGGGCGGATTTTACCTCTTTATCCTCCACTCGTTGGCGTAGAGGTTCATCTTTCTATCGTGGGCAAAGCCGATTAGGGTTACTCCCAGGTCCCGGGCCAGCCTCCAGTTTACTACAGGGCGCTGCAGCCACCATCGGTTACGTAGGTGGCACCGGTGACGTAGCTGGAGGCATCCGATGCCAGGAAAACTGCCAGTCCCTTTAGTTCTTCAGGTTTAGCAAATCTCCCCAAGGGAATTATCTTTATTGTCTTCTCGGCCCAGGCCTGAGCCTCCTCCTCGCTTCTTGCCTCCTCGTTGCCAAGCTTGGTTTCGGCGTAGAAGCCGGGAGCAATGGCATTTACTCTGATATTATCCGGCCCGTATTGTACCGCCGCTGTTTTGGCAAGCCCGATTACCCCGTGTTTGGAGGCGGTATAGTGTTCAATGGTCAGAATATCCGGGCTAATGGCTTTAAATCCCGCTAACGAACTTATATTAATGATTGAGCCACTCCTCTGCCGGAGCATCAGTTTTATACCTTCCTGCATGCACAGAAAAGTGCCGGTCAGGTTGACAGCAATTACTCTGTTCCAGTCCTCCAGCCGTCTTTCGTGAAGTTTGGCTCCTTTGGTGGCGATCCCGGCATTATTAAACAGGACATCAAGCTTGCCGAACTCCTGGTCAACCTTGCCGAACAAAGCTTTTACTTCGTCTTGCTTTGACACGTCGGCTTTGACAGCCAGCGTCTTTACCCCGTATTTAGCAATAATGCCTGCCGTCTCTTTTGCCCAGGCCTCATTTATATCCGAGCAGACAACATCACTGCCGTATTCCGCCAGGACCTCACAAAAAGCCCGGCCCAGCCCACTTCCGGCACCGGTAACCAGGGATACTTTTCCTGCCAGGTTGAACAGATTTTTTTCGGACATTATCTTACTCCCTTCTAGAATTCCCTCTATATCATTATAAAGGTTTTTACCGATTGCGCCTATCCCGTCGGCTTTCGTCTTGGCGTGCTGCCTGATTTAATGTTACAATATTGGCTGTTGTAGTCTATGTCTTCAAGCCGTGTCTATTTAAAATAGGGGATTTGACAAAGAGTATTGTTTTTGATATGATATGGCATGCGGCAACCGTTTACCGCATATAAGGAGTAAAGGTGAGAAAGGTCTACGTTAAGGAAGAGGTCTGCATCGGCTGTCGCCTCTGCGAGGTGTACTGCCAGCTGCAACACGCTCACACCAAAGACTTGGTCAAGGCGTTCAAACGTGAATCGCCGCCGCCTCTGCCCCGGTTACGGGTGGATGAGCGGGGGGTGGTATCGCTTTCGGTGCGCTGCCAGCAGTGTGAAGATGCTCCCTGTGTTCAGGCCTGCCTTACCGGCGCTCTTGAGCGGAACCCAGAGAGCCGGCTGGTTGAGGTGGACGAGGATAAGTGCATCGGCTGCTGGACCTGCCTGCTGGTCTGTCCGCTGGCGGCGATAAAGCCGGATACCGAGCAAAAGAAGGCACTGAAATGCGACCTCTGCCAGGGGGAGGAAATCCCGGTCTGCGTGGCTAATTGCCCCAATGAGGCGCTGGTCTATGTTGAGGTGCCGGAGGGAAGTTCCGTGACGGAAAGCCGGGTAACCCAATAAAATAGGGAGGTGCTTTGATGTCACATAACTGGGGACCACACTATATCGTTCCTTCAGAGGTGTTGAAGAAGTATTCGGGGAATGTTCTGTTGCGGGAGGAGCTTGACGAAGAGCTGCTGGGCAAGGAGCTAGCGGAGCTGGAGCTCGCCGGATCTATCCTGCGGATAACCAACCCCTGGTACTACCGCCAGAAGAATGAGACCACCTGGATAAAAATTGGCGAGTCCAGGGATAAGCAGGCCAACTTCTCGGTGAGGTGGGACACCACCGGCCTGAAAAACGGGCAGTACGAGATACTGGGGTTAATGCACGTCTTTGTTAAGAAGAACGGTGAGGAAACCGCTATCGCCCGGGAAAACGTGGTGGAAATTACCGTAGAGAATTGAACCTGGGTGGACAGTGGGAAGGATTTTAGATGATTGCCATAATCGATTATGGCGCTGGAAATTTGCGCAGCGTGGTTAACGCTATCAACCGTCTGGGCTATGAGGCCAGGGTAGTCAACAGCCCCGACGAGGTGCTCAGCGCCAGGGCGGTTATCCTGCCCGGGGTGGGCGCCGCCGCCGATACCATGGCCAGTTTGCAGAAATCGGGGCTGGACAGTGCGGTTAAGCGCTATGTCGCTGAGGGGAAACCCTTTTTGGGGGTCTGCATCGGGATGCAGGTGCTGTTCGGCGGCACCGAAGAGGGCGGCTGGCAGGAGTGCCTGGGCATAATCCCCGGTGCGGTGCGCCGGTTCGCCCCGGGCTTAAAGATTCCCCACATGGGCTGGAACCAGGTAAGGCAAAAGATTGCTCACCCCATCTTCGAGGGCATACCCGACGAGGCCAACTTTTATTTTGTCCACAGCTACTATGGTAAGCCGGAGGACGGGTCGCTGGTGGCCGGTGAGACCGAGTACGGCATCCCGTTCTGCAGCGTTGTAGCTAAAGATAACCTGGTGGCCACCCAGTTCCACCCGGAAAAGAGCGGGGAGGTGGGGCTAAAGATTTACGATAATTTCATCAGGATTGCCCTGAGAGAAAAAGCGGGCAGGCGGTAACAAATGGCGAGGACAGAGAAAATAAAGTATTTGATTATCGGCAACTCGGCGGGCGGCATCGGTGCCGCCGAAGCCATCCGGGAGGTGGATAAGGTGGGGACGGTGGCTATCGTCTCCGACGAGCCCTATCCGGCCTACTCGCGGCCGCTTATCTCGGAGCACCTGTCCGCGGGGCGTCCTTTAGAGAAGATGCTCTACCGCCCCCCCGATTTCTACGAGAAGAATAAAATCAAAACCGTCTTCGGCGACAAGGTTAAGCGTATTAATTTCAATGAGCATAATATTGAGCTGGAAAGCGGGCGAACCATAAGCTGGCAGAAGCTGCTGCTGGCTACCGGCGGCTCACCCATTGTGCCTAAGATGGAGGGCAAAGATTTAAAGAGGGTCTTCACCTTTACCATCCTTAACGATGCTAAAGCAATCGATGATTTCCTGAAGCGGCGCCAGGGCAGGATAAAGGCGGTGGTCATCGGTGGGGGGCTTATCGGGGTGAGCGCCACCGAAGCCCTGCTGAAGAGGGGGGTGGAGGTCAGCATCGTCGAGATGAAGGACTTTATTCTGAACACCATCCTCGACGAGGAGGCGGCTGGCTTTGAGGCCGAGGCTCTAAACGCGGCTGGTGTTGACATAATAACCGGGCATACCGTGGCTAAAATAAACGGCAGTCGGCTCGGTGAGGTCAACGGCGTCAGCCTCGATGACGGGCGGTCTATACGCTGCGATATGGTCGTCATAGCCATCGGCGTTATACCGCGCCTTGACCTGGTAGCTGGTAACGGGGTTAAGACCAGCCGGGGCATAATCGTCGACCGCCGTATGGCTACGTCTGTAGCCGGTGTCTACGCCTGCGGGGATGTGGTTGAGGCCTATGATTTCGTCTACGGGGAGAACCGGGTGACCCCGGTCTGGCCCAACGCCTATACCGGGGGTAGAGTTGCCGGGCTGAATATGGCCGGTAAGAAAGCGGAATATGAGGGCGGGACGGCCATGAACGCACTTAAGTACTTCGGGGTGAATATACTTTCGGCGGGGATGGTGAACCCGCCCGATGACAGCTATGAGGTTATCAGCCAGAGAAGCGATGGTATCTATAAAAAAGTGATAATTAAAGGTGGCAAGATAACGGGCCTGGTCTTTGCCGGCGATATTGAGAAAGCGGGCATAATCTATAATCTAATGAAGGACAGGGTAAACGTGGAGGCTTTTAAAGAAACGCTGGTTGCCGACGATTTCGGCCTTGCCTCCCTGCCGGAGGAAATCTGGCGGGCCCGGCTGGATATACCGGTTTCCGAGGAGGCTTCTGTAGTGCCCCCGGTTGAGCCGCCGGAAGAAGTGGTCGTTGATGAATAGCCTTTATTTCAGGAGAAACTGACGTGAGAGATATCGGTCAGATAAATAACCCTAACCGGGATAACAAGGTAATCGACGCCTGCTCCATATTCGGGGCCATGGATACCACCGGCCGGCGGTTTTCCGGTGAGGGCGTCATCAGGGCTATTGCCAACATGCACGACCGCGGCAACGGGCTGGGCGGCGGCTTTGCCGTCTACGGCCTCTACCCTGAATACGCCGACCAGTACGCCTTTCATATCATGTTTTTAAGCCGGCAGGGACGGCAGGAGACGGAGGCGTTTCTAAAGGAGAATTTTAAAATCATAGAGCAGCAGGAGGTGCCCACCCGGCCAACGCCGCCGATTAAGGACCCGCCGCTGGTCCGGCGCTACTTTCTTGACATAAAAAATAAGCCCGGCAAGCAATCCGGGGATGACTATGTTTTGGCCAGGGTTATGGAGATAAACACCAGGCTGTCCGACAGCTTTGTCTTTTCCAGCGGTAAGAACATGGGGGTCTTTAAGGGGGTGGGCTACCCCGAGGAGATAGCCGATTACTTCTGCCTGGAGCAGTATAAAGGCTACCTGTGGACGGCTCACGGGCGGTTCCCCACCAATTCTCCGGGATGGTGGGGCGGGGCTCACCCGTTCTGCATACTTGACTGGACGGTTATCCACAACGGCGAGATTTCGTCCTACGGAATAAATAAGCGATATTTAGAGCAGTTCGGCTACCAGTGCACCATGCAGACCGATACCGAGGTGGTGGCCTACGCCGTTGACCTGCTCATGCGCCAGCACCACCTGCCTCTGGAGATAGTGGCCAAGGTACTGGCCCCGCCTTTCTGGGACGCTATCGGGCGTATGCCGCCGGAAGAGCAGAAGCTGATGCGGGCTTTGCGCCAGGTGTACGGCAGCCTGCTCCTGAACGGGCCCTTCGCCGTAATTATCGCCCACCACGGCGAGATGATAGGACTGACCGACCGCATCCGACTGCGGCCCCTCACTGTTGGGGAAAAGGGTGATATGCTCTATCTTTCCTCCGAGGAATCGGCAATACGGCTGATAGCCCCCGACCTGGATAAAGCCTGGATACCGATGGGCGGCCAGCCTGTCGTCGGCAGGCTCAAGACGGGGGCTAAAAATAGAGTGCCCGCCGGGGAGGCCAAGTAAAATGCTGACCAAAAGAATCATACCCTGCCTGGATGTGAAGGGGGGGCGGGTGGTCAAGGGCAAGAGCTTCGTCCAGCTTAGAGACGCCGGCGACCCGGTGGAGCGGGCCGATTTTTACTATAAAGAGGGCGCCGACGAGCTGGTCTTCCTGGACATTACGGCTACACCGGAGGGGCGCGACACCATGATCGATGTCGTGGAGCGTATTTCGGAGAAGATATTTATGCCGCTTGCCGTGGGTGGGGGGCTGCGCACTATCGCCAATATGAGGCGCATGCTGCTGGCCGGTGCCGATAAGGTCTCTATAAATACGGAGGCGGTGCTAAAGCCCAATTTAATTAAAGAGGGCGCCGAAAAGTTCGGCAGCCAGTGCATCGTGGTGGCTATTGACGCCAAGAGGGTGAACGGGGGTAAGCAGCCTAGGTGGGAGGTCTATATTAACAGCGGCCAGAAGCCGGCCGGGCTTGATGCCATTGAGTGGGCTAAGAAGGCAGTTGAGCTGGGGGCAGGAGAGATACTGCTTACCAGCATGGACGCCGACGGGCACCAGACGGGCTATGACAACGAGCTTACCCGTGCCATCTCTGGGGCGGTGAGCGTGCCGGTGATTGCCAGCGGCGGCGGCGGCAGCCCGGAAGACCTGTATCAGGCGTTAGTCACTGGCAAGGCCGATGCCGTGCTGGCGGCCAGCATATTTCACTATGGGACTTATTCCATAAATGATATAAAGCAATACCTGGCGGAGCGGGGAGTGCCGGTGCGGATGCAGGGAGGACGAGAAAATGAAAACCTATATAGCACCTAAATTTATCATAAAGCGGGACCCGGAGCGCTGTATCCAGTGCCAGGTCTGTGTCAACCAGTGCTCTTTTGACGCTAATTATTATGATGCCGAAGATAACGAGGTGAGGAGCCGCGAGGAGAACTGCGTCGGCTGTCACCGCTGTGAGGTATTTTGCCCCACCCAGGCGCTGACTATCAGCCGCAACCCGCAGGAGTACCGCGAGAACTATAACTGGCGCCCCGAGGTTATCGAGGATATCAACAAGCAGGCCGAGACCGGCGGGGTACTGCTCACCGGCATGGGTGACGACAAGGGGCAGAGAATCTACTGGGACCACCTGTTGCTCAACGCCAGCCAGGTGACCAACCCTTCTATTGACCCCCTCCGTGAGCCTATGGAGCTTACCACCTGGCTGGGGCGGAAACCCGACCGGCTGGAGTTTGACGGTAAGTCTCAAAAGCTAAAAACAAAAATAGCCCCCCAGGTGAGGCTGGAGGTGCCGGTAATGTTCGCCGCCATGTCCTACGGGGCGGTGAGCCTTAATGTGCACCGGTCTCTGGCCAGGGCGGCTACCGAGATGGGTACCCTCTGGAACACCGGCGAGGGCGGGCTGCACCCCAGCCTCTATAAATACGGCGATAACACCATCGTTCAGGTGGCTTCGGGACGCTTCGGCGTCCAGGCCGACTACCTGAACGCTGGAAGGGTGGTCGAGATTAAAATCGGCCAGGGAGCCAAGCCGGGAATCGGCGGACATTTACCGGGAGAGAAGGTAAGCGCCGAGGTATCGTTAACCAGAATGATTCCCCAGGGGACAGACGCCCTGTCTCCGGCGCCCCAGCACGATATTTACTCTATCGAGGACCTAGCGCAGCTTATCTACGCCCTGAAAGAGGCGACCAACTACACCAAGCCGATATCGGTCAAGATTGCCGCCGTCCATAATGCGGCGGCTATTGCCAGCGGTATGGTGCGGGGCGGCGCCGATATTATCGTCCTTGACGGGCTGAGGGGCTCTACCGGGGCGGCGCCTAAAGTCATCCGCGACAACGTGGGCATTCCCATCGAGCTGGCGCTGGCATCAGTAGATAGCCGCCTGCGTCAGGAGGGCATACGCAACCAGGCCTCTATTGTGGTTTCCGGCGGCATCAGGAACAGCGGCGACGTGGCCAAGGCCATCGCCCTGGGGGCCGACGCCGTCTATATCGGCACGGCGGCGCTTATCGCCCTGGGCTGCCATGTCTGCCAGCAGTGCCATACAGGCAAGTGCGCCTGGGGTCTCTGTACCACCGACCTCCGCCTGACCAAGCGGGTCAACCCCGATATCGGCGCTCGAAGGCTGGCCAATTTACTGCGGGGCTGGAGCATCGAGCTTAAAGATATACTGGGTGGGCTGGGGGTCAACGCCATCGAGAGCCTGAGGGGCAACCGCCTGCACCTGAGAGGTGTTGGCTTAAGCGATACCGAGCTGGAAATTCTGGGAGTAGGGATGGCCGGGAGCTAGCAATGGCAAGCAGAAAGAACTCAGTGGTTAAGATGGATGCCGGCGGCGTTTACTACCGGGAGCTTAACGCTAATCTAAGAAAGGCCATCACCGACAGCGTGCGCCGCATCGAGCTCCGCAACGTCCACGGGCAGCGCTATATCGGCACCGACCTGGATAAGCCGGTGGAGATCGAGATATTCGGTACCCCCGGCAACGACCTGGGTGCCTTTATTAACGGGCCCAGGATTATCGTGCGGGGCAACGCCCAGGACGGCTGCGGCAATACCATGAATGATGGCGAGATAATAATCCACGGGCACGCCGGTGATATTATCGGCTTATCTGCCCGGGGCGGTAAAATCTTCGTCCGCGAGGACGTGGGCTACCGGGCGGGCATCCACATGAAGGAGTACCGGGACCGGAAGCCGGCGCTGGTTATCGGGGGCACCGCCCAGGACTTCGTCGGCGAGTATATGGCCGGCGGCGTGCTGATTTTATTGGGCCTGAATTTGAAAAAAGGCGAGAACCATAAAGCTAATTTTATCGGCACCGGCATGCACGGCGGCGTCATCTACCTGAGGGGCAGTGTCGAGGAGCACCAGCTGGGCAAGGAAGTAGGCGTCGCCCAACTGGAGGATAGCGACCATAAGGTCCTTAAGCAGCTGGTCGGCGAGTTCGCCGCCCATTTCGGCTACGATGCCGATGAGATACTGAAGCACAAATTTATCAAGCTGTTCCCCCGCTGGCTGCGGCCCTACGGCCGGCTCTATGCCTACTGATGGGGGTGGACAATGTTGCGGCTGCTGATGATAGCTCAAGAGACCGGGGCGCTGGCCGAGCTGCGTTCCCAAATCACCCGGAGCGGCTTTGCCTGTTCTATCGTGCCCCACGGCGAGGAGCTGGCCGGGGAGATAACCGCCCGCCGTCCCGATTTAGTCCTGGTTGAAATAGACGTGAATCTGCCCGCTGCCGAGATACAGGAAATTGTCCGGGGGCTGAAAGGGGAAAGGCATCTCCCGGTTATAGCCCTGCTCCCCGGGGATGTGCTGGACAGCCTTAACGGGAATCTAGATGTCGACGATTTTGTCACCAGCCCCTACGACGGGCGGGAGCTGGTCTTAAGGGCGAAGAGGCTTCTAAGCAAGGCCCGTAATATAGACGGCGGCGAGCTAATCAAGTGCGACGGCCTGTCGATAGACCTGGCCAGGTGTGAGGTGACTTTAGAGGGCGAAATAGTCGAGCTTACCTTTAAAGAGTATGAGCTGCTAAAATTTCTGGCCAGCCACCGGGGCCGTGTTTTTAACCGTGAGGCTCTGCTTAACCGGGTCTGGGGCTACGACTACTACGGCGGCGACAGGACGGTGGATGTGCATGTGCGGCGACTGAGAAGCAAGATTGAGGACGCCAAACACACCTTCATCGAGACGGTGAGAAATATAGGCTACCGCTTTAAGGCGTAAATATAAGTAAAGGTTATTGAATTAGCTAGGAGAGGTGATATTTATATGTGTGGAATTGCTGGTTGTTACGGAGCCAAGGATGTTAAGACAGTAAAACGTATGCTGGACGCCATGGAGCACCGGGGGCCCGATGACCGTGGCGTCTATACTTTTGAGGGGGCGGTTTTAGGCCATACCAGGCTGTCCATCGTTGATGTGGCTGGCGGTCACCAGCCGATAATGACCAATGACGGCCAGACGGGCATAATCTGCAACGGCGAAATCTATAACTTTCGCCAGCTTAGAGAGGGACTTACCCCCAACTATGAGTTCACCACCGACTCCGACACCGAGGTCATACTGCACCTTTATCAGGATAAAGGGCCGGAATGCGTAAAAGAGCTGGACGGTATGTTTGCCTTCGCCATCATGGACGGCGGCAAATTACTGCTGGCCCGCGATCCGATCGGCATCAAGCCCCTCTACTACGGATATGCCGAAGGCCGGTTTTACTTTTCTTCCGAGCTGGGTGCCATGACCTTGGCCGGTGTGGACGAGGTCCATGAGTTTCCGGCCGGTAGTTACTACACGCCGGAGAGCGGCTTTGTGGAGTACTATAAGCTGCCGGAAATACGGGAGCACCTGCTGACTGATATTGACGAGGCCAGCCGCCAAATACGGGAGACCTTTATAGAGGCGGTCAGGAAGCGGCTGCTTTCCGATAAGCAGATTCATGTCGGTTCCTTTTGCAGCGGAGGCCTGGACTCCAGCCTGGTGGCGGCTATCGCCGCCGAGGAAATCCCCAACCTGCACACCTTTGTCGTGGGGATGATAGATGAGAATGGCAACGAGAGCGACGACCTTAAGGCGTCCCGGATTGCCGCTAAGCATATAGGCTCAACGCACCACGAGCTGATTTTCACCGAGGATGAGTACTATGAGGCGCTGCCGATAGTTATCAAGAAACTGGAGAGCTACGACCCGTCGCTGGTGCGCTGCGCCGTCCCCTGCTACTTCACCTGCAAGCTGGCCGCCGAACACGTCACCGTGGTGCTCACCGGAGAAGGCGCCGACGAAATCTTCGCCGGCTATCACTACATGAAACACTATCCCACCGATGAGCTTAATGAGGAGGCGATGCGCTGTATCGGCAACCTGCATAACATCAACCTTCAGCGCGCCGACCGCATGGGCATGCTCTTTAGCCTGGAGCTGAGAGTGCCCTTCCTGGATACGGCCATGATTGACCTGTCCACGAAGATTCCGCCCGAGCTTAAGATAAGGCGGGCGGTGCAGACCGGCGGGGACATGATTGAGAAATGGATATTGCGCAAAGCCTTTGAAGACACCGGATATCTGCCTGAGGAGATACTCTGGCGCTACAAGGTGCAGTACACCCAGGGGGCCGGCTGCGAGAGCCTGGGTGAGAAGCTGGCCGAATCGGAGGTAAGCGAGGATGAGTACCAGCGCATCAAGGCGGAGAACCCCGATGCCACAATCAACAGCCGCGAGGCGGCCTACTACTTTAAGATTTTCCGCAGGTTTCACCCGCAGGACTCGGTGCTCGGTTCCATCGGCATCTGGACTGGCTTTGACTTTGCCGAGGAAAGGGAGCAGGTGCAGGGTACCGTCGATGGCGACCTGAAGCACGTGCGGTAGTTTAACCGCTGCCCTTACCTCTATCCATCTGTAACACAGATTTAACCCCCCTGTAATCTGTTGGAAACATTTGCCTGTTAAACTGAAGACAGTTAGACCATTAGGGGGTTAAATGGGTATAGACACCGGTGATACTGCCTGGATACTGGTTTCAGCGGCGCTGGTGCTGCTGATGACGCCGGGGCTGGCCTTATTTTATGGCGGCATGGCCCGGCGCAAAAACCTGCTTTCCACCATCATGATGAGCTTTGCCATCATGGGGCTTATCGGCGTGCTCTGGGCGCTCTGGGGCTACAGCCTGAGCTTCGGCTTTGGGTATGGCGGTTTTATCGGGGGGCTTAATTTCCTGGGTCTGGCTAACGTGGGCATGGGGCCTTCCGATGTCTATGCCGGCACCGTGCCCCATCTGGCCTTCATGGTTTTTCAGGGGATGTTTGCCGTCATCACCGTAGCCCTGATTACGGGGGCGGTGGTGGAGAGGATCAAATTCAGCGCCCTGATGCTTTTTGCGGCGCTTTGGGTGACCCTTGTTTACGCCCCGGTTTGCCACTGGGTCTGGGGCAGCGGCGGCTGGCTGAGCAGCCTGGGTGTTCTCGACTTTGCCGGCGGCGCCGTGGTACACATTAACGCCGGAGTTTCCGCGCTGGCGCTGGTCATGCTGCTGGGCAGGCGCAGGGGTTTCCCCGGTGACATAATGGAGCCGAACAATATCCCTATGGTGGCCCTCGGCGCCGGCCTGCTCTGGTTCGGCTGGTTCGGTTTTAACGCCGGCAGTGCCCTGGCCGCCGACGGCCTGGCGGCTAATGCCTTCGTCGCCACCAACCTTTCCGCTGCCGCTGCCGGCTTCACCTGGATGGTGCTCGGCTGGATACACCGCCGTCCCAGTCTGCTGGGAACGGTTACCGGAGCCGTGGCCGGGCTGGTGGCCATTACGCCGGCGGCCGGTTTCGTTACTCCCATTGCCGCTATTCCGATAGGCGTTATCGTGGCTATAGTCTGCTACTACAGCATCGTGCTGATGAAAAATAAATTTAAGTTTGACGATTCCCTGGACGTTTTCGCCGTTCACGGCGTGGGCGGTATCTGGGGCGCTTTGGCTACGGGTATCTTCGCCAGCTCGGCAGTTGCGGGGGCGCCCGGTCTGCTGGAGGGTAATGCCGGTCAGTTGCTGACACAGTTTATCGGCGTGGTAGCTGTGGCCGCCTTTGCTTTCGCCGCTACCTGGGTACTGGGCAAGCTGGTTGACGTTACCGTCGGCCTGAGGGTGGGCCAGATGGATGAGACGGTGGGGCTTGACCTTTCCCAGCACGGCGAGAGGGCTTACGGAGGACTGCTACGGTGAAAAAGATAGAGGCGATTATCCGGGAAGAGAAGCTGGACGCCGTTAAGCGGGCGCTGGAGGAGAAGAGCTATTTCGGTATGACCGTCAGCGAGGTCAGCGGGCGGGGCAAGCAGAAGGGAATCCCCCTGCAGTGGCGGGTGGGGGAATACCGGGTGGATTTGCTGCCCAAGCTCAAGATAGAGCTGGTGGTGCTGGATGAGGATGTCCCCGTTGCCATAGACGCCATCATCCGCAACGCCCGGACGGGCGAGACCGGCGACGGCAAGATTTTCGTCCTGCCGGTGGAGCACGTGGTGCGCGTCCGCACCGGTGATGCCGACGAAAATGCCATCTAGAAGGTTGCGAGGTGAAGCGGTATGTAGTACATTTATGATAATAAGTACATTTAAAGTAAAGTAGCTAAATTCTATAAATAACTATTACCAGAGGAGGTGGTAGCAATGGCCAATAAGAGCAGAGAAGAGGCTAATGATTACATCTTAAAGATGGCCAAGGAGCATAACGTTAAGTTTATCCGGCTGTGGTTTACCGATATCCAGGGCATACTCAAGAGTTTTGCCATCACTGTGGAAGAGCTGGAAGGAGCCCTGACCGAGGGCATGGGCTTTGACGGGTCGTCAATACAGGGATTTGCCCGGATTGATGAGAGTGACATGGTGGCCCTGCCCGACCCGGATACCTTCCGGCTGCTGCCCTGGAGGCCGCGTGAGCACAATGCCGTGGCCCGCATGTTCTGTGACGTCTTAAGGCCGGGGGGTGAGCCTTTTGAGGGTGACCCCAGATTTGTTCTCAAGAGGAACCTTAAGCGGGCAGCCGACCTGGGCTATACCTTTTATGTGGGACCGGAGCTGGAGTTCTTCTATTTTCAGGACTCCGAGAGCACGGTGCTGCTGGACCAGGGGGGCTACTTTGATATGACTCCCCGGGATGCCGCCATCGAGATGAGGAAGGATACCGTTCTGGATCTGGAGGATATGGGTATCGGCGTCGAGTATTCTCACCACGAGGTCGCCCCCAGCCAGCATGAAATAGACATGAGGTATACCGATGCTCTAACCATGGCCGATAACGTGATGACCTATCGTCTTGTTGTTAAAGAGGTAGCCCTTAGGCATGGCGTCTACGCTACCTTTATGCCCAAGCCCGTCTTCGGCATCAACGGCA
>Ga0315553_10002494_pt1 | contig 14747 bp, 15 predicted proteins | sample SalMarSW160140MG_FD_203099 | JGI IMG/M metagenome (GOLD analysis project Ga0315553, IMG submission 203099) | Salt marsh sediment microbial communities from the Plum Island Ecosystem LTER, Massachusetts, United States - Salt Marsh Sediment SW1601-40 ... | reverse complement strand
CATAAGTCAGCATTCTTCTCCAATACTATCCAGAATAACAAGAAAACCCCTCCGAGCGGCATGGGGTACTCGAAGGGGCGAACAGGAAAAAAAGAATGAGATACTCTTCCTTTATTAGAGATAAGGCCAAAAAAGGGGGCTTCAACCATCCCAGCACTCGGTATCCGGAGCCAAAAAGCAATGATTTTCTTTGGTCAAAATGTAGCCCAAATGTGGCCCATGGACAAAAAAAGACTTACACCCAAAAGGATGTAAGTCATTGATATCATTGGTAGCGGGGAGAGGATTTGAACCTCTGACCTTCGGGTTATGAGCCCGACGAGCTACCAGACTGCTCCACCCCGCGGCAATCGAATAACTATAGCAATTCATAAGACGTGAGTCAAACCAAATAAAAGAATTGCTTGCTTATTGTATAGAAATTCCATAACGAAGAGGGCCTTCTCTCCGAGATCGGATCTTCATAATGAATGAAGAGGAGTGTGGGGTTAGGGAGCAGGAAGTTGAATAATAAACGAAGCCCCCTTATCCGGGTTCCTGATCGCCCATATATCGCCGTGGTGAATCTCAATGATCTTGTATGATATGCAAAGGCCAAGGCCTGACCCGTTTTCTCTGGTGGTATAGAAGGGCTGAAAGATATGCTCCAAATCCTCCTCAGGGATTCCCGGCCCCTCATCCGCTATTCTCACCTCTATCCCATTGGGGACCTTCTCTGTGGACACGCTTATCACACCCCCGTCACTCATGGCTTGAAGCCCATTTGTGATGATGTTGATAAATACCTGTTTCAGCTTATCAGGGTCACAATGGATCTCAGCCACCTCAGGAGAAAGGTTCTTCTTGAATTCATATTTTTCTGAAGAAGATATCTCTGCCATGATCTCCAAAACATCCAACAGAACCGTGTTGATATTCGCAGGCCTTTTCACCAGGGTGTATTCCTTGGTGAAATCACCCAGATTGGCAACCAGTCCTTCGAGCCTTCGAACCTCATCTAGAATGAGTTCTGATTTTTGGATATCCTTTGCGTGTTCCAGGCGCTGTCCTATTTGACTGGAAAAGCCCCCTATGATCATCAGTGGATTCCGGATCTCGTGGGCAACATGGGCTGCGGCCTGTCCCACAGCGGCCAGACGCTCCGATTGAAGGAGCTTCTTCTCCAGGAGTCGGCGTTCCGTGAGATCCCTGATGAACGCCGTAAAGGTCATCCCGTCGTCCAGCACCAGAAGAGAGAGGCTGAGTTCAATGGGAAATTCTTCTCCACCTTTACGAATGCCCATCAGCGACACGGTCTTTCCAATAAGATCTGACTCTTTCTGACCTAGAAACTGGGTTATATACCTCTGATTAACACCGGATCTGGGAGGAATGAGGAGGCTAAGATCCGCACCCAATACTTCCTCACTTGAATACCCAAAGATTCTTCGGGCCGCATTATTGAAAAGAATGATTTTATGCTGACTGTCTAACCCGAGTATAGCATCGGTTGCCGTATCAAGAATGGCCCGGAATTTCTTTTCAGAACTTTGGAGTTGTCTGATCAAACGCCTGGATTCAGAAACATCTCTAGCAACCTCAATAAAATATTTGATCTTCTTTCCCCTCAACCTGATAGGGTATATGATCAGGTGAAGCTCTTTCATCTCAGTTCCATCATCCCAGTCAAAGCGAGGGACCTCCACCATTTCTCCTGTTTCCTTGGCGCGAGCGAGAGGACAGGGGTTTTCTCCCGAACTACAAGGAATATCGGATCGCCGTTTAACCCGGTAGCATTTCTTGCCCACCACCTGGGATTTCCTGACACCGTACTGTTTTAAGAAGGCCTTATTCGCATCCCGGATATTGTAGTCAGGATCAAGGACCAGGATCTCTTCGTTAATGCCGTCGAAAAGCGTTTCCATAAAAAGGTTTTCTATCTTCAGGTTTTCAGTTTCCCGACTTTTTTTGGCCAGGCTCTTTCGCAATGCTTTGACTTCTTCTGCCAGCTTGGTGTGATCTTCATGTTCCATGATAATCCTCCTCAGACAGGAGATTTACACATGATCTGCTGCACGCAGGTGCCTATGATGGCGGAGCCATGTTTGCTCGCTCACAAAAACGTTGTGACATCCCATCAACAGGGAACAGGGGGGGAGAAGGTCACTCAAGGTCTTGGATGATATCTTTCGTGGACCTGTTTCAGCCTTTCCCTGCTGACGTGAGTATAAATCTGAGTTGTGGATATGTCCGCGTGTCCCAGCATGATCTGAACCGATCTCAAATCGGCTCCACCTTCCAAAAGATGAGTTGCGAATGAGTGTCTGAGTTTGTGAGGAGTGATTTCCTTTTTGATCCCCGCACTCCTTCCATACTTCTTGATGACCTTCCAGAATCCCTGTCTGCTTATGGGGCTTCCCCTTAGATTCAAGAAAAGGTAAGAAGAGCTTCTACCTTTCAACAGCCTCGGTCGCCCTTCAGACAGATAGGCCTTGAGGACATCCAGGGCTTTGGAACCCATAGGGACTATCCTCTCTTTTGAGCCCTTTCCCATCATCCTTACATAACCTGCTTCGAGGTTAACATTTGATAGCTTGAGACCCACCAACTCAGACACCCTCAACCCCGTGGCGTAGAGGATTTCCATTAAGGCTTTGTTTCTCTGTCCCAGGTGATTGGAGCCATCTGGTTGAGAGAGAAGTGAGTCCACTTCCTGGCGGCTTAGAACCCCCGGAAGTCTTTGGGACAGTTTTGCCGCCCCCAGGAGTCTTGCCGGGCTGCTTTTGATCTTTCCGTCAGAAACGAGAAACCGGAAGAACATTTTGAGGGCAGAGAGGTTTCTGGCACAACTTCTTGCAGACAAGGTCTGCTTAAGACTGCCCATATAGTCTCTCATATCGTTCTGAGTGGCGCGAAGAGGTGAAAGATCTTTGGTTTTTAAGAAGTCGAAGAACCGGAATAGATCCCGGCTATAGGATTGGATGGTATTATCTGCCAGCCCCCTTTCCACCCGTAAGTGGTTGATGAATTGATCAGCCAAAATGTCGGCTTGAGTGCTCATTGTCAGTCCGTTCATCCCTTCATAAAGTCACTTCACGATTCTACATAATAGAGAATGCCGCCGGCCACTGGCAACAGACGAGGGGCACAATCATAAGTCGGTAAAATCATAATAATGCCGGTCTTTTGTCAGGATCCTTGAGCCTTGCTTCTCAATGACCACCAGCTCTTCCAGTCGAACTCCTCCTTTGCCCGGAATATAAATTCCCGGCTCCACCGTGACGACCATCCCTTGCTTGAGCTTGACCGGTTTGTCTGGAGAAAGTCTTGGCCCTTCATGGGTTGCCAGTCCCACACCGTGCCCTAGGGCATGGCCGAAATATCCCCCAAAACCCGCATCTTTGATCACATCTCTGGCTGAGGTATCGGGATCAGAACTCTTGACCCCGGCTAAGACTCTCTCTAAGCCGCATTGTTGAGCCTCAAGGACGGTTCGGTAGATTTTTCGGAACTTGGGCCCTGGTGTGTCCAGGAATATGGTCCGGGTCATATCGCAACAATATCCATCCAGTTTCAAACCCACATCCAAAATAATGGGCTCCTTGGCCTTTATCTTTCGATCTGTGGGTACGGCATGGGGCAAAGCCCCGTTGGGTCCTGAGGCCACGATGGAGGCAAAGGCGAGACCATCCGCCCCGCCCTCGTGGGCCAACCCTTCGATCTGCCAGGCAATTTCTTCTTCCGTCCGGCCGGGTTTCAGGGTGGGTATGACTTCTGAGAGGATTTCGGTCATCAAGTCGGCGCTGGCCTCTATGGCCTTTATCTCAGATTTCTCCTTGATCTCTCTCATCTCATCCACCAGCCTCTTTATAGGAGTAAGGCGGATGGGCGAGGATAGTCTTTTCAGGTTCTTTTTCAGTTCTCTAAAAAGAGCCCAGGTGATAAAGTCTTCTTCAAACCCAAGGTTCTTCGTGCCCAGACGGGCCAGGATGGCGGGCAGGCTTTCTTGGAGTCCCTTTTTTTGAGTAATCACTTCAAAGTCCGGGGCTTGCTTTTCAGCCTCTGTCGTGTATCGGGAGTCTGTCACCAAAAGGGCATCTTTTTCCGTGATGAGGAGTGATCCGGAGGATTCGTTTATCTGGGTGTCTATGGCCTTAAATCCGGAAAGATACCGCCTGTTTTCGGGTTGAATAATCCAGAGGGTATCAGAAGCAATGCCGGCCAGTTTTTCCCTCAACTTGGCCACACGGTTTTGATAAGCAACTCTTCTCATAGATCAAATCTATCAGATTAAAGAGGTTATGGCAATTTTTGCCATTCCTATGTCGGGTGCTTAATGCACTCCTTAGTAACGGCAAAAGAAGAACACACGACGGACCACGGACAAAGGACATTGCGAAAGGTCAAAAATCTATCTTCAAGGCCACGCCCGTACTGCCGTCCATGGCGGAGAAGAGGCCAAGGTTTATCCGGTCCGGCAGGTTTCGCCGGAAATCGTTTCTGACCTTTCTATTATACTTATGAGCACTGTTCACGGCACTGTAGATGGTCCCCGTGTACCAACCCAGTTCCAAAAACATTAGGGCTCCGCCCAGCACGTCAAGGTCTTTATCAAAGGCCTCCAGACTCGCCCATATGGTCAGCCCATTGAGGAGCAGTGCCACCGTCCCATCTTTATACCGGTCACAATAGACGTGTCCAAGACCGGGGAGGATGCCGGACAAGATCCCGGCAGTGGTAGGATTCTTACGGGGCAAGGCTTCTCCTTTGAGACTTATTCCTGAGAGATCTCGTGAATGGGCATATAAAGGGCTCTCTTCTTTCACCTTCATGAAGGTCTCTGATGCCTCCCCCCATTTGTCCTGTTTCATCCAATTCCACCCGAGCCTGTAAAGGGCCCAATTCTTCAATTCCAGGTGTGGATACGCCTCAACGACCTTTTTGAAGTAACGCTCCGCCTCCTCTATGAGCCCCTCTTCGTAATAGGATTCTCCAATCAAAAAAAGGGCCTTCCCTCCCGCAGGCGCGCTCGAATACTCCATGTAAACGTCTTCTAAGACTCTTCTGCCTGAATCATGGTCCTTTGCCATGATGTAACAAAGACCAATCCGGTAGCGGGCTTCGGGAACCTTTTCGTCTTGCGGAAAAAAGTGGACAAAGCGCTCAAACTCCGCGATAGCCCGAAGGTGTTCTCCCTTGTCCAAGGCGGCTTGAGCAAACCGATATTGATCCTCACTATCGATAACAATCTGATCTGAGAAGACGAATGGAGAATGTGAAAGAGAGATCACAAAGAAAAGGCAGAAAAAACGGACGCGTTTAGTCATGATCGTCTCCTTCTCGCGAGTCCCACCAAAAATCATTGTTCTCCACAGGGTCAAAGATTCTCACGTCCCCATCCATATTAACAAAGGGGGAGACGGAGGCTTCCTCATTGCCTTCATGAATCAGGCGGTCAACGGTCATCATCCATCCCATGATAAAACCATGCTTCTGAAAGGCCTGCTCCGCATAGGACGCACAGGTGGGATAGCTTGGACAGCGATCACCGTCCACGGGCGAAATATGGTTTTTGTAGATAGAGATAAGTTGTAATCCCGGACTGAAACGCGATCCCTCCCCTTGGCCGTCTGTAGCGGTGGAACAGCTGGTCATAATGAGAAACCACAAAAGACACAAACAAAGAGGCTTCTTGCTTGAAACAGTCATATGTTTTTCTCCGCAACAAGGTTCTTGTCGCGATTAAGGAAACCATGAAAAAACCTAATGTAGACCAGGAAATAAGTCAAGAACCGAGACCAGGTCTGCCGTACACAGACTCAAGTAACGGTTTAGCCCTATTTTCACATAGAGTTGACAAAAAACAGGAACCGAGCGAAAATACTGAACAATATTTCGTTTTTTTCTCAACTGTGATACAAACGCCGGAGAACACTTCGGGAAATTTCCAACCGATAACAGACCCGTATCCTTCGAATTATGCCTGTCTACGAATATACCGCCCTTAACAAGGCGGGAAAGAACGTCAGTGGCATTATTGATGCCGACAGTGCTGTGGCTGCCCGGCAAAAACTGCGTGGTTCCGGGGTATTTCCCGTAGAGGTGAAAGAGACCACGGACAGGCCCAAAGACCAGGTCTCCGGCTCAGCCACTGTTTCAACACTTCTCAGACGGGTCACACCGGGAGAGCTTTCGGTCCTTACCAGACAACTCTCCACCCTGTTAGGGGCGGGGATCACCCTCGTATCGTCGTTGGAGGCATTGATATCCCAGCTCACCAATCCTTTGCTCAAAAAGATCATGGCCCATGTCAAGGAATCCGTTAATGAGGGGAACAGCCTTGCCGTTTCTTTGTCTCAGCATCCTAAGGCGTTTTCCCAAATATATGTCAATATGGTCCGGGCCGGCGAGGCCTCGGGGTCCCTGGACCTGGTTCTGGATCGTCTGGCCGAATACAGTGAAGCTCAAGAGGCTTTGAGGGGACGATTCAAGGCGGCTATGGTCTATCCGATCATTATGACCTGTCTCGGAACGGCGATCCTCCTTTTCCTGATTATCAAGGTTGTTCCCGAGATTACGAAAATGTTCACCGATATGGAGCAAACGCTCCCGCTGGCTACGATCATTTTAATCGGCCTAAGCGATTTCCTTAAGCGCTTCTGGTGGCTCCTTTTCGCGGGTCTTGCGGTGGTTATCATATTAATGAACCAGTTTCGCAAGACTTCAAAGGGTGGTTACATCTGGGACGAGATCAAGATACGTGTTCCTGTTATCGGGGGAATCAACCACAAGATGGCTCTGGCGAGATTCGCACGTACTCTCGGCAGCCTGCTTGATAGTGGCGTTCCTCTTTTAACCGCCCTTCAGATTGTTCGTAATATCATCGATAATCGGCTCATCGCGGATGTGATTGACAAGGCCGTGGAAGAGATTCAAGCGGGAAAGAGCCTCTCTGCTCCCCTCTCACAAAGTGTCTGGTTTCCATCTATCGCGATGCAGATGATTTCCGTAGGCGAGCAGAGCGGAGAGTTGGAAAAGATGCTTCACAAAATTGCGGACATTTATGAACGGGAGACGGAATCCCGAATCATGGCCATGACCTCCATGCTTCAACCGGCCATGATTGTAGCCATGGCTGTTGTGGTTCTGTTTATTGCTCTCGCCATCCTGCTGCCTATTTTTGAGATGAACCAAATGGTCCGTTGATTGCATCAAGAAAAAGACAGCAGCAAAAACTGTGAGCGAATTGAGTTTGCTTCCCTCACAACTCGTCCTCAATAGTCCTGCTGGAGTGCGACTGGGGGTGGGCTGATTGGGTGAATAACCTTGATGGTCCTGTAAAAAGTCGAAAAGCCGTCACTCCCGCGAAAGCGGGAGTCCATAACATCTTGGAATGCCTGGATTCCCGCTTTCGCGGGAATGACAGAAAAAAGGCAAAGCGGACTTTTTGCGAACGCATCAACCTTATAATGTGAATAATTGCTGTTTGACGTCAAATGGTCGTGAGGTTTTTGAGACGTAAATTGGGGAGAAAAAGAATGGCTGAGACAAAAAGAGAAGAACAAGGGTTTACTCTCATCGAGATCCTAATCGTCATTGTGATCCTGAGCATCTTGGCGTGGCAGTTGGCGCCCAGGATTATGGGAAAACCGGAAGAAGCCAAACAGGTGAGGGCCCAGATGGATATCGCAACTCTGGAGACAACCCTAAAGATGTACAAGCTGGACAATGGTTTCTATCCCTCCACTGAACAGGGCATCCAGGCGTTGGTGGAGCCGCCGACCATTGGAAGACCAGCACCGAAATGGCGGGAAGGAGGATATCTGGAAAAGAGGAGAGTCCCTAAAGATCCGTGGGGTTACGACTATATCTACCTTTCGCCGGGGGTAAACTCGGATTTTGACCTGTCCTCTTATGGCTCGGATGGAGAGCCGGGAGGAGAAGGTCCTGACAAGGATATCAATAATTGGGAACTGGAATAGCCTTCAGTCAAGACAAGTGAAACGCCATACAGTCAAAGGATTTACGCTGATTGAATTGATGGTGATCCTGATCGTTATCGGCATTGTCATGGTCTTGACGATTCCGAGGTTTCAGACAGGTATCGTGACAGACGATCTGAAGGCATCGACCCGCAAGATGATCGGCCTGATCAGGGGACTGAAGGACGAGGCTGTTCGGGAACATAAGACCTGCTTTCTCCATTTTGATCTGGAATCAGACCGGTACTGGATCGACTCGACGGTCATGAGTGAGGAAGAGCGGGCTCGCGCAGCCGAGAATGCCTTTGCCCTGCCGGGAGGGGTTCATGTCCTGGATGTCTGGTTCAGGGACAAAGGCAAGCAAATGGTCGGCCGGACAGCGATACGATTCAGCGAGAAGGGGTATATCCAACCTTCTGTCATTCACCTGGGTTCAGAAGATGACAGGGTATTTACCCTCGTGTTGAGTCCTTTCTTGGGAAAAATCAAAATCCATGAAGAATATATAGAGTTTGAGGACTTTTGACACGGTCCATTGCTGTCCAAGAAGAATCTTAAAACGGTTTTCGGTAGACATAAGTGCTTGATTTGACATGTTGGTCAGATTTGATTGCAATTGAAGATCCCTGCAGCCCCGCCCCCACTGGGCGGGATCTCCGCAATGCTCCGACAAGCTCGCAGGGAATCTCCCAAATGTAAGGAAGTCTATTACTGTAATTCGCTCGCTACGTCCCGCTCTCTGAGCGGGAGAATGCGCTCGCTGTGCATTTTCAGGTTCCGATATATGCTTCGGAACCCCTGAATTTCAGCACCGGTTTTGGACAAGAGTGGACGCGGTCATAAAAAGATCGAAAAGGACTTTTTATGAGGTTATTGATTCGAGGATATATAAGGAAGGAAAAGAACTGTGGCTTTACGTTCCTTGAGGTGATGGTGGCTGTGGCCATCCTGGCCATTGCCCTAACTGCGGTACTGGGGTCACAATCCCAGAGTGTGTCTCTTGCAAGCGAAGCAAGATTCTATACCACAGTCACCCTTTTGGCCCAGGGTAAGATGGCCGAGATCGAGGCCAAAAACCTTGTCACATTGAGTTCGGAATCAGGGGATTTTGGAGAGGACTTTCCCGGCTACGCCTGGGAGGTCACTGTGGGCAATGTGTACCTAGACTATCCCGAGAATGTCTCCAATCATCTTAGGCAAGTGGCTCTGACCCTTTCCTGGGAAGAGAGTGAACATTATCAGTATAATCTGAAAACCTATCGTTTCTTTCCAAAGGGAGAATAGATCCATGGACAGGATCGCGTTAGCATGTCTTATGAACTTCAGGAATCGGAAGGGCTTCACGCTCCTGGAGATCCTGTTGGCCTTTTTCATCTTCTCCATTGTGCTCACAACACTCTATACGGCCTATACCGGAACTTTTCGCAATATTGATCAGGCCGAGTCTCAGTCAGATGCATATCAAATGGCGCGTATTGCCCTGGAAAGGATGATTGAAGACTTGGAGTCCACTTACGTTTCCCCTCCTGTGGAGGACCAAGAATCAGTAGAAGAGGGTTTCTGGTCCACCGAATTTGTGGGAGAATCAGACGAAATTGACGGTCGGAGCGCGGATACCCTTCGTTTTTTCTCCACAGCACATCTTGTCTTTGATGAAGAGGATAAAGAAGCCGGCATCGCCCAAATCACCTACTATGTAAAAGCGCGCGAGGGAGAAGACGAGGCTGGTTTTGACCTCTATCGGTCAGACAGATCGGAGCTTGAGCAAGAGAAGGAGAAAGATGGCGGATTGATTTTGTGTGAGGGCGTTCACGCGATCGATTTAATCTACTATGATGATAAGGAGCAGGCTTACGAGAGCTGGGACTCCTCAGAAGTCGAAAAGAAAGGTAGATTACCCATAAGGATCTCCATTGTGCTGGAATTTGTCAATAAGACAAATTCCGAGGCGCCGCTCAAATTTGTGACAGGTGTTGCCCTTCCCATGGCCAAGGGGGGATATGAAAAGGCTTCATAAAGACTCTGGTGGATTTGCTCTCCTTTTGACCCTGCTCATCATCAGTCTGATCGTGACGGTGACCCTTCAGTTCAATACCTCCATGACCTCTGAGTTATATGCAGCTGCAAATCTTCGAGACGGTGTGAGGCTGGGGAGCATAGCCAACTCGGGATTTCATTATGCCCTAGCCGTTCTTTATGAAGACGCCGCCGCGGAGAATAAATTTGATTCTCTGCATGAAGACTGGGCAGATTCCAGGGCCCTTTCTGCCAATTCAGGTTCATTGTTTGAGGATGGTCGGCTTGAGGTCCGGATCATAGACCATTCAGGCAGGATTCAGATCAATCAACTGCTCAAGGCACCGGATGAGAAGGGGGGAGAGTATACCTATGACATGACACAGAAAGACCTTCTCACCAGATTTTTGAGTTCTGAAGAATTCGATCTTGACGAAGAAACAGTGGATGATCTTGTAGATGCCCTGAAGGACTGGATAGACCCGGATCATGAGGTGACTGGTTTTGGGGCGGAGAGCTCCTTTTATCAGACGCTGGACAGACCCTATACCTGTAGGAATGCCCCTTTGGAGTTTTTGGAGGAACTTCTCCTTGTCAGGGGAATCAGCAGAGAACTCTTCTACGGCACAGAAGAGAGGCCTGGCATTTCAGCCTATCTGACGACGCAGGGGAGTGACGGCAAGATCAACATCAACACAGCCCATCCCTTGGTTCTCAGTGCCCTTTCCGAGTATTTGGATCAAGAGATGGTGGAGGAGATGATCGCATACCGCGAGGACGAAGATAATGATTTGAGCTCGATTTCATGGTATAGTGGGGTGCGAGGCATGAGCAGTGAGGTATCCATTGATCATCTTGTCTCCACCTCAAGTCATTATTTTGAGATTCGATCAGCGGGTATCAGGGAGACCATGAGTAAGCGTGTTGAAGGGTTGGTAGAGCGGAAAGAGGGCGCAATAAAAATCGTGTCTTGGAGATTAGAATAGGATAGAGACCATGCCGGGGAAGATCTTAGGCCTTGACATAAACGAAGATGCCATCATTGCCGTTCAGGTTCTGAGTGGGTTAAAGGGATACCAGGTCACGGCCTGCGCTCAGGTTACAATGGACAAGGATGGGGGAGTCGAGGAGACTTTGAAGGGACTTCTTGAACAGATGGACCTTGGGAGCGATGCCTATTTCACTGCGATTCCAGCTGAACGCGGCTTTTTCCGCAATCTCCAAATGCCTTTTAAGATGCCCAAAAAGATCAAACAGACACTCCCTTTTGAAATGGAGACGGTGGTCCCTCTCCCCATTGGAGACTTGATTGTGGATTTCACTTTTGTCGATCGCTCTGATGAGAGTGAAATTCTGGGTGTTTGCGTGAAAAAAGCCTATGTTGCCGAATATCTCGCCCAATTACAGACCCACGGTATTGAACCGGAGGTCTTAGAAATCAGATGTGTCCCTTTGGTTTCCTGGCTGCTCAAGCAGGAAGAAACACCGGATAACGGACTCTTCCTGGAAATCGGTGCGAAAAGGGGAATGATGATCCTTTTTCTGAAAAGACATATCGCCTTGATTCGTTCTTTTGTCTTTGATGGAGCCGCTGTGGCTCAATCCTTATCATACGACACCGATGAGCAGCCGGATCATCCGGTTTTCAGGCACATGGAATCTAGTGTAGAGTCCTTTTGCAAAATGGTTCTCAATACCGTTCATTCCTTTGGATGGCAGACAAAAAGGGACGACATCTCCCCTGAAAAGGTTTTCTTTACCGGAATAGGGGCCCTGTATCCGGGGACAGGAGATCTCTTAGAGCAATTCCTGGATATGCCGGTGGAACAGGTTAACGTACGTGGAGACAAGAGCGTGCAGATGGAGAGTAATGTGGCTCGGGTATGGAATCCTGCCTTGATGGATAACGCTTTGGCCCTCGCTCTGCGTCACGACAGGTCAGGTCAGGGCTTTGATTTCAGGAAAGACGAATTCGAAGTGAAAAAGCGCTATTCCGGACTCAAAACGGAGATTCAAAAAGTTGCCATATTTCTTATCCTCATTCTCGCTTTCCTGATGGCAGATTTGGGTCTGGATTACTACATTCTGAAACAAAGGTATGACGGATTAGAGCAAAATATCAGGGAGGTGTTTAGAGAGACATTCCCTGATGTCGGAAGGATCGTGAACCCGGTGGAGCAAACGAAGGTAAAAATCAAAGAAGTCAGGGAATCGACCGCCTTGCTGCCGGGAACCAGAGGAAGTCAGAGACAGCTGGATCTGCTCAATGAGATCTCAAAGCTTCCCAAATCCTTAGATATCCATGTGACCAGCTGGGTTGTGGACCAGGATAAGGTGACCATCAGTGGGGATACGGATGACTATACAACCGTGGACAGCATAGAGAACGCTTTGAAATCTTCATCCTATTTCAGCTCTGTGAAATCCCCTAGTAGTGATCGAGACGACAAGACGGGACGGATCAAATTCGACATGATATTGCAGAGGACCATATAGGTTGCTGAGGGCGCGTGATGTTCACACTGGCAAAACGAGAAAAGAATTTTGTAATAGGGGCGGCCTGCGTTATGGGGGTCTTCTTCTTGTTTCAGTTGCTCATCTTCCCCTTTTTTGAGAAAAAGGATCGCATGCAAAAAGGGATCAAAGCAAGGGAGGTCGAGCTAGAGGAGGTTATTAGGCTGAGCGGGGAGTATGAGGCCTACAAGGGAGATTCTCAAGGCATAGAACAGGTCCTTGGCAGGCGCAAGAGAGGTTTTACGCTCAGAACATTCCTTCAGGAGAAAGCAAATGAGGCCGGCGTGATCATCGGACGTATTAATGAATTTCCTTCAAAAGACACGGGACAATTTATAGAATCGACGATGGAGGTCAGGTTGGAGGCAGTCACGTTGAATCAATTGAAGGAATACCTCTATCGAATTGAGTCCCCGGAGGATCTTGTGAGCGTTCCGACGATTTCAATAAAGCAGAACAAAAAGGAACCCGGGTACCATGATGTGACGTTGAGGGCGTTGACTTTTGAAGAAATATAGTTGTTGATGTGAGACAAATGACAGAGAAGAATAGAATATGGTTGGCGTATACCCTATACGCTGTTCTATTGACTCTTGGGCTTTTGTATATTCTTTTTCCTTCCCAGGATGTCAAGAATTATTTGGAGGCAAGGGTAGAGGATTCAAGTATCCCAGTCCATATTTCCATTGGAGATATTTCCCCTTCTCTAGCTTTTGGCCTTAATCTCCGGGCAACTGAACTTTCCCATCAGGCTGCTCCCGACAAAATCCTGCTTAGAGCCGATCGCCTTTTTGTCAGACCTGGGTTATGGTCTTATTTACAGGGGACAATGAAGGTTTGTTTTGACGGCCATCTCAATGATGGTTCCTTAGAGGGCTGCGTCCAGTTCAACGAAAACGACTCTGACACCCCTTTTTCCACCTCCATGACACTCAAGGATATTCTAATGGGGGAATTTGAAAACCTTACAGATCTGATTGGCCGTCATGTGGAGGGAAGCCTCGGGGGCAGTTTTGCTTACGAAGGTAAAATCGAGTCGTTGATGGAAGGGGCCGGAGAGGCGGATTTTCGGCTATCTAACGGCCGAATAGAACTCCAGCGACCTGTTTTGAGTTTTGACGCCGTCGATTTTGATGAAGTTTGGGTCAAGTTGACGCTCAAGAAGAGAAGAATAGATTTGACCCACGTGGAACTGAAGGGCCCAAATATATACGGCACCTTAACGGGAACCATCAGCATAAGAAGAGAGTTTATGGACAGCGGCCTAAATCTGAAAGGAACCGTGGACCCTTCCCAGAGTTTTTTTGAGGGCTCTGAAGGAGCCTCGGTGACCGTAAGACTACTGGGGCAGAGTTTGGGAGATGGCCCTCTCTCTTTTAGGGTTCGGGGAACGCTTAAGAACCCCAGGTTTGATCTTATATGACAACGCGATACATCACCATTTTCAACTTCGTAGCCTTATCCATCCTCCTGTTTATCAGCGTGGATGTCTTTTACAGGATTGTCAGTGCGCAACTCAACGACGTGGGTATTCGGGAGATCGCAGAGGCGCGGCCCTCACCTGCCAAGGGTTATAGGAGACCGCCGTTGAGTAACTACCGGGCGATCACGGAAAGGAATATTTTCGGCTCCCTTGAGAACGCCTCAGAGGGGATCAAGCCTTCAGATATTGAAAACCTGGAACCGACAAAATTGAAACTTGCCCTGGTGGGTACGGTGGCGGGTTCCGACGAAGATGCCGCTGCTTTCATTGAGGAGATGGATAAGAGAAGACAGGAGCTTTATAGGGTGGGTGATAGTGTCAAAGATGCCACCCTCAAAGCGATCCTCGAAGGAAAAGTGGTTCTAAGTGTGGATGGCAAAGATGAGATTCTTACCATGGTGGAGCCTTCCTCAAGACGGTCCTCTTCATCAAGCACAGTAGAAAAGAGTGGCACCCCCTCAAGGGCCGTCACCCCGCAAAGAAGAAGTGCCGGTGTTACGAGAACGATCAGACGTTCAGATATTCAAAAATCCCTGGAGGATGTCAGTGGCCTTTTGAACCAAGCCCGAATAGAACCGGCGCCCTCGGACGACGGATTCGCCCTCAGCAATATCAAATCGGGCTCCCTCTTTGCAAAGATGGGATTAAGGAACGGCGACGTTGTCCAGGGCGTAGATAACAGACCCATTACGGGGACAGAGGATGTCGTCTCCTTTTACAGAGAACTGGGATCAGCATCCAATATCACGCTGGATATCATTCGAAACGGGCGA
>Ga0315553_10002493_pt1 | contig 14747 bp, 11 predicted proteins | sample SalMarSW160140MG_FD_203099 | JGI IMG/M metagenome (GOLD analysis project Ga0315553, IMG submission 203099) | Salt marsh sediment microbial communities from the Plum Island Ecosystem LTER, Massachusetts, United States - Salt Marsh Sediment SW1601-40 ... | reverse complement strand
TCTTCAAGCACTATGCAGAGAATCTGCGATGAAGGCTCTAAGAAGGTACCTTCCACAAATGGACCTGGAAACAGAGGAAATTCCTCAGGATGTTCTGGACATACTTGAGGTTAATAATGGTGATTTCGTTGAGGCTTTGAAAGAAATCCAACCATCTGCCGTGAGAGAAGTATTCATTGAAATCCCTGATGTGAAATGGAGTGATATCGGAGGATTGGATAAAGCAAAACAAGAACTTGTTGAAGTTGTTGAATGGCCTCTCAAGAGACCCGAGTCTTTCCGTAGACTTGGCATCACACCACCCAAGGGAGTCTTGGTTTTTGGACCACCAGGATGTGGAAAAACCCTCCTTGCAAGAGCTGTAGCGACTGAGAGTGAAGCAAACTTCATCAGCGTGAAGGGACCTGAACTCATATCAAAGTGGGTCGGAGAGAGTGAGAAAGCCATTCGAGAGATTTTCAGGAAAGCAAGAACCGCTGCGCCTGCGATTATTTTCTTTGATGAGATAGATGCCTTAGCACCTACAAGAGGGGCAGGGGGAGATGGTCCTGGTGCAGTTCATAATCAGAGAGTGATCAGCCAACTCTTGACAGAGATGGATGGATTAGAATCGATGAAGGATATAGTTGTCATTGCTGCAACAAACCGTCCGGAATTGATTGACAAAGCACTCTTGAGAACTGGTAGATTTGATAGATTCGTATACGTTGACGCACCAGACGCTGATAGTAGGAAGGCAATATTTGAGATCTATACTGCAAGTATGCCTCTAGCCGATGAAGTGAAAAAACAGATTGGCAAACTCGTTGAGATGACAGAGAATTATGTCGGTGGTGATATCGAAGCAATCTGCAGAGAGGCAGGGATGAGAGCTCTGAGAGATGACATGGAAACTGAAGTTGTTACTTGGAAACATTTCGAAGAAGCTGTCAATTCGGTCCATTCCTCAGTGACTAAAGAGATGTTAGAACGCTACAGAAAGATGGATCAGACTTTGCGTAGAGCCACTGAGGTAGACTCTGCAATTCATGCGATATACGGTTAACAGATGAAGGTGAGATGAAGTTGGCTCCATGGAACGCAATGCCTATGACCAATCTGATTGTGGATGTAGTAAAGAAACGACGAGGGGTAATCCTTGATGACGAGCTCGTGAGAGCACTTAAGAAAGAGCTTGGAACAGAACCGAGTGAGGCTGAACTCAATGCGGCCTTGCTGCAGCTTGAGATAAATGGACTTGTTCATGTTAGCCAAATAACCAAAACAAAGCGTCGAATTGAAATCATCACTGAAGGAGCAACATTCCTGGCAGTAGATGAAGACTAAGGCCTCAGGGGTAATCCCAATGAAAGGAAAAAGAGTCCTTGCAGCGGGAAAGTTCGATATTCTGCATCTTGGACATATCTCCTATCTAGAACAAGCAAAAGAGCTAGCTGGAGAAAATGGAGAGTTAGTGGTGGTCGTTGCACTTGACAAGAGTGTTTTCAAGGAACGTGGTGCTCCACCTGTATTTCCACAAGAGCAGAGACGAAAAATTGTTGAATCATTGAAATTTGTTGATAGAGCCGTAATGGGTCTAGATACCGATGATCATACAACTATTGTTTCAGAAATTAAGCCAGATATCATTGCTCTGGGGTATGATCAATACACAGATATCAGCGCATTGGAAGCACACTTTGTAAACACAGGGTTAAAGACTAAGATTGTGAGGTTAGAGAAACGTACTGCAGATGGACTCTGTTCCTCCACATTAATCAGAGAACGTATAATCAACTATTATCGGGAGAACGGAACACCTCGCTAGAAGGTCAGATGATAAGTTCTCCCCGTGCTTCAGCTTCTCGAATAAGCTCAATCTTTCGGTCTCTGCGATCAAATTCCCATTTCCATGCCACATATGTAATTCCTGCAAGAATCGCAATTAAGACCACACCAAGGATAGTACCTTCTCTTAAGGGAAAGTGTCCTACGAAATCAATTAAGGGACCTGGATTGGAACCAAAATATGGCCAATTACAGACCAGACCAAATGCGTAGAGAAAACCAACCACTGCTAATTCTTTCATGTACCCAGTAGCTTGTTCATCCTCGTCAAAGAGCAACACAACAGCTGAGAGCCAGTATAGATACCAAGGCATAACCCACCGAAAGATAAAGAGTATACCGGGTAAAAGATAGAGGTAGAAGGGTTTGAGCTCGAGTAATTTCAATCTAATAGATTTCCCTTCGAGATCTTTCTTTGCAGGTAAATATAGTCGGATGGTCAGAAGCATGAAGAGCGCATAGATAATCACTGGAATCGCTGCAGGTAGCCACCAACCGTATGTGACTGGGTCAGCTGCTAAATTGGGTGTTTCCCATGTCAATCCTGGAAACATGGGGTTCACTACATAGATACTATAACTGGATGTATTGAGAAAGTGCGAAATAAGAGATTCAAAACTGGCGCCAAAGAATGATGGAATCACGGAAACAAACATCGATGTAATAAACCATATTGATGAAGCTGGGTTAGCGAGGAAAAGCACCGGGAAGACTACAACGGAGTAAACCTTTGTCTGTACGCTTAACCCAAGTGTAAACATTGCTTTACCATGCTGCTTTTCTTGCCAAAGAACCAGTGATATTAATAATAAGCAGTCTACGAGTGGTTCAAGTTTACCCCCACCAGCAGACATGACGAGCCCGTATACAAAGTACCCAGCAAAGAACATTCGCGCCCAGAATTTAGTCTGTAGTTTGTCTTTCAGCAGTATTGCCAACAAGACCAAGTTTAGATTGAAGACTAGTACTAATAAGAAATTGAGCCATAACGGTTGTAACCCTCCAGCTCCGGGGAACAACCATGTAGCAATTGCGAAGAAAATCAATCCAAAGACTGGATACTCGTAGGCTACTCCACTCAAATAGGAGGGTAACACATGTAGACCATCGTCGTATGGGTAGCCTAAATCCGCCATGTCTTCAGCGAGACTTGTATCATTCATTGTGTAAACGCCAAATCCATAGAGCCAGAAAGCTTCACCATACATCTCATTTCGATTACGGTCTCTCTGAATAACTAGAACATCAGCAATAGGTATAGCGATCAGTGAAATCACGAGAGTGAGCACGAGGTACTTGCGATACCTGTAGATGTGCAGACTAATCGCTGATAACATTTCATGCTCTACCGAGGTTTCTGACAAGCGCTGAGATAATAACCTTACTGTTACAAGGAAGCAGTTCCTGTACCGATTATTAAATTAAAGAGCATCGTTCACTATGTGAGATAAGTTGGACAAGGCCAATTGTCACATTTGAGGCAGTTTGTGCACTTTTTTTCATCAACTGAGATCTTGCCGGTGTTTAATGAGAGCGCACCATGGTCACATTGGGGAACACATGAACCACATTCTTGGCAAAAGACCGCTCTCCTTACTGCGCGCTCCATTTTCTCGGTCAACCGTTCCACTGCTCTCTCATCATTTCCTCTGACAACCACTGAACCAGAGCTAAATAGAGTAATGCTATTCTCACCAGATTGTGTCCTTAAAACACCCATTTCTTCAGACAGTCTAGTTTTGCCAAATATTGGAAAGACTTTTGATACTCGGTTCAAATCAATGCCTGAAGAGAAGGCACCTTCAAGACTAAAACCTGACTTTGTACAAGGGGAAATCCCTTTTGTTACCTGAAGTCCAAGACTTTCTCCAGGACTCGATCTGTCAGGCTCTATATCAAGACCGAGTTGGTTGACTAGTTCCATCTGACCCTTAGGGAGCTTCTTCCATCTCCAGAAACCCATCTCGATCCATTCATTCGGAAATCCATGCTTTTCAGCCCAATCATGCATTTTTGACTTCCATTTTTCGTAATACTTGGGATGAGTTTCTCGCAGACTCTCTAGCTCAGCTAAAGGGGATGAAGGACAAAGATAACAGCCCATCCTATGATATCCTTCGTTGTACAATGGATTATAGTCAGCTTTCTCTCTAAAGATGTATAACCAAACCTCTAGTGCGTTCCAATTTTGAATTGGGTTAGCAGAAATCTGTCCTGGAACCCAGGGATTTTCTGTCACACGTGGTTCAATAGACCGCTGAAATGATTCGAGCTTCCTTTGACCCATAAAACTCAGTGTTTCTCCACCAAGTTCCTCTGCGATTGAGGTGGCTGCTGGACCAAGCTTCAAGACCTTACAGCACCATCGAAAATCGCGAGCTGGAGGACCAAAAATATCTACAGACTCCCAGAATTGTTCTCCTGCATCTTGTCCAATAATTGGAACCTTTCGTGTCTTTGCAAAATCCTTGATGTGCTCAATTGTTTCTGGGAGTTCTATACCCGTGTCCATAAAAAAGATGGGAGGACTAGATTCTATTGCCTTCTCCACAACCAAATAAGTTGCAAGTGAGTCCTTTCCACCACTGAAACCTACAACAATGGGGATGTCTTGTTTTGCAACAGTCCGTTTGATGAAAGATATAGCTTCCATCTCTATGGCCTCTAAGTCATTAGAATTGGATTCTACAACTTCCTCCCAAGTAGAGGTTTTCGGATTGTCTGAGGGTGGAGAAGGGTCCTGAACCTCACGGATTTTCACAGCAAACCCTTTCTTTGCCTTAGCCATTTCTTCTCCAGTCATTCGAGATATGCCAGAAGCTACGACAGCACCAGTTGAATCTGCTAACCATACCTCATCATCAACCTGAATACTCGAGTCGCATCCTGCTATCCCAGGGACCATTAGGTTGGCTCCGTCTTTCAGATATTTTAGAACTCCATCGTGCAATGTGACCCATTTCTGCTTACTCACAATGCCTATTCTACGAGCTCCCTCAATAGACAAGAGAAAAGTATAGTCTCGTTTTGGGATTTCAAACCTTAACCGGCCGATAATATAACCATCAACGATAATCTCATACATCGCATCAAGCGAAGAAACCTTGTTTATCACGATGGTTTTATCGGAGGGTAGAAGTTTTAGTCCAACTCCTTCACCGAATTGAGCGTCAATTGCTTTCTTCGCTCTTGCCAGATGACCTTCCATGGCAGGGAATGGGTCTCCTGGAGGAGAGATCTCAACCTTCCTTGACATTGTTCCACATAAGCTGCATTCAGTGAGTGCAATCCTAGGAATATTACATGTGTCACACCAATAGAACCTAATTTTTGCCAGATACGGAGCGTGGCCTCTTCGAAATTTCCTACGCCTTCTATTGTCTCTAACCAGTTGAGTCCATCTCCATATCTTCTGATGGAGTAACTCGGGAAGGCTATTTCAAGAAACCGGAATGTCCAATTTTCGCAACGTTTCGTTAGTTGGTCGACCCTCGTTATCCCAGCCACGGAGCAGGTAGTACTCAGGTAGCATCTCATCAAGATGTACTATACGTTTTCTTGAACCTCCTTCTGGTAGCGGCTTGAAGAACCTGGGTGGGAGAGTATCATCCTTAGCTGTGAATCCTTCCCGGAGATTGAACAGTCGCTCCAGATTATAGATTCGCTCACCCAAACGGAGCAAATCGCGACCACTGAGTTCGAATCCTGTTCCAGCTGATACCATCTCTGCATAATCGTCAACGGTCCAAGCAAAGTTTGTGAAACGGCAGACAACCATACAATCCATAGCTGCGGACAAATCCTGGTAGAGCATCACAAGATCTGCCTTACCATCAGGTCTATCACGGTCAACAAGTACTGGAAACCCCAGAACTTCGGGGCCAATCAAATACGACCGCAAGTGACAACCTCCACGGTTTGATGTGGCATAGCCAAGAGCATGTCCTTGTACACCACGCGGATCATAAGCAGGAAGTTCAAGACCCTTTACTTGCATTGCAAGTTCTGGCGCACCGTACCGTTCAGCAAGCCTCTTTGACCCTTCACTCATTTTGGCTCCAAGACCTCGCATATGAGCCATGTCATCTATGAAGTCAAGCAATCCTGAGGTGTCGCCGAACTTCAGAGGCGCATCGAGCTTGCCCTTTTCTACAAGTTCCATTGCAGCTCCAATTGTAGACCCTGTAGATATAGTATCTAGACCAAGAAGATTGCATTTGTCATTTGCAATAGCAATCCATTCAAGGTCATTTATTCCGCATTGGGGTCCAAGTGCCCAGAGTGACTCGTATTCAGGACCTCCAACCTTCTTACCTTGAATCAGGCTAATACGACCACATCCAATTGGGCATCCATGGCAATGATATGTCCCTGCAGAGAACCGTTCAAGGAGTTTCTCGCCAGATACGCCCTCAGCATCGTTAAATGTGCCTTCCTGAAAGTTGTGTGTGGGTAGCATTCCCAGCTCGTTGACTACACTAACAAGTACAGGTGTACCATAGATAGGTAGAGATTTGTCAGTCACAGCATTTTTCTTGATTAGTCTGCGAGCGCGTTCTACTGCAACTTTGAGTCGTTCTGGATCATGAACGCCAACCTCTCCTGTCCCTTTTGCAACTATTGCCTTTAGGTTCTTTGAACCCATGACTGCACCAACACCTCCACGACCCGCAGCTCGATGCTTGTCTGTCATTATTGCAGCCATGAGGCCCAGATTCTCACCAGCCGGACCAATGCATGCTACTTGAGCCTTAGAATCGGTTTCTTCCAGTAGCGCATCTGTGGTGGCATAGGTATCCTTACCCCAGATTTTAGAGGCTTCTCTAATCTCAACATTGTCATCATTAATCCATAGATACATGGGAGTGTCAGCCTTTCCATGAAAAACCACTGCTGCAAATCCTGCATGTCTAAGCTGAGCTCCAAAGTACCCTCCTGCGTGGGAGTCAAAGATTGTGCCGGTTGTTGGAGACTTTGTGATTACAACGAATCGTCCAGCCGTTGGTACACTTGTTGCTGTTGAGGGACCTACTGCAAACACAAGCAAGTTTTCAGGAGATAAGGCATCAGTTCCTGGAGCAAGGTTATCGAATAGGAGTTTGACTCCAAGCCCTCTGCCTCCAAGGTATTGTTCATACAAATCAGGAGGGAGTGATTCTCTACGAATACTCTTATCATTCAAGAAAACATGCAGAATCGGGGCATCTGAATAGAGAGAAGATTTAGACAATTATCATACCTCCTAATCGTTGAAGACATTATGTACCTTATCAGGACAGGTAAGGCATCGCTCTTTGTACCACATATAGACCTCTTTCGGTTGTTTCGCCATGTTTGCCATTCGACTTGGACAGGTCCAGCAAGGTTTGTCAGGAGCCATCCATGAGTCACTATATTGAGCCCATCGAAAGTCTTCGACAATAGCAACACCAGCGCTGGTTCCGAGTCGGTCGGCTCCCGCATCTACAAGACGTATCGCGTCTTTGAATGAACGAATACCCCCTGCTGCTTTAACACCCATTGAGGGACCTACTGTTTCACGCATCAGCATAACATCATGAGGGGTTGCCCCCATAGGACCAAAACCAGTTGAAGTCTTGACAAAATCAGCTCCAGCCTCCTTACATATGAGACATGCCTTTCTTTTCTGGTCGTCCTTGAAAAACCCAGTCTCAAGTATGACCTTAACATGTGCGTCTCCGGAGGTGCTTACCACTGACTCGATGTCGTGTTTTACAAGGTCAAAGTTCTCATCGCGCATTGCTCCAATATTCATGACCATGTCAACTTCATGAGCTCCTGCACTCACAACAGTTTTTGTTTCAAAGGCTTTTACCTCAGGGGTTGTAGCACCGAGCGGAAATCCAACTACAACACACACTTTCACGGAGGTGTCCTTCAAAAGCTCTGCAGCATAAGCAGCATGGACAGGATTGATACATACAGCTGCAAAATCATAGATTACCGCTTCGTCACACAGCTGTTTGATCTTTGATTGGGTAGTTTCCGGTTTGAGAACTGTGTGATCAATCATCTTAGCTAGTTTTTCTACAGTGAGGTCCATGGAGATGCCTCCAGATGTGGAGATGCAACGCCCACCATAAAGAATCCTTCGAAATTACCAAATGTGGTTTTTACCGTGCCCCTAGATATGATTTGATGTCATCCAGAACTTCTTTCTGGAGACGAATAACATCATGGACTTCAATCTCCTCTGCATCTTTCACCACTGAATTCAGCTGGATTACAGTCCCAACTGCATCAACCTTTGAGAAATCAACAGGGAATTCCACTTCGGCGCCCTTTACAATAAGTTCTGAGCGAGTGGGATTGAGCGCGATTCTGATGCTTCGTACAATGCCAATTCTTTTAGCTCTGTTATCGAGAACTTCCTTCCCCAACAGTCTTCCGGGCATGCTGAGCTCATATAGCTCTGCTTCGACGCTGGGCATGGCTTCCTTAGTAGTAGTAGTAGTCATATCAATTCGGCTCCTTGCTCTACTTCTTCTGTTTGTAGGAGGCTTTTTACAGTGAGTATTATCACTGATAGTTGGGAATGACCTATTCTATGAGGCCTTGGTATTGTCTGCAAACGAATCCTACGTGATAGAGGCAATGATACGCAGGAATAGTGTAGAATATAGAGCGTATCAGGTCAATCTTGCAGAGGTCGCAGCCAGAGAGAGCACCATGATAGTCCTCAGCACGGGGCTTGGAAAGACAGTAATAGCTGCTCTCGTTGCAGCAAAACGCTTAGTGCAGCATCCTGATTCTAAGGTCCTTTTCTTAGCTCCGTCCAGACCTTTAGTGGACCAACAAGCGCGCTATTTGAGGAGAGTACTAGATCTTGACGAGAGTCTGATTGTCTGTTTGACTGGACATGATTCTCCCGACCAGAGAAAAGACATCTGGAGGGAAGCTCGTGTAGTGGTGATGACTCCTCAAGCATTGCAAAATGACCTAGTCCAGAGGAGTTATCGTCTTGATGATGTATCATTGATAGTCTTTGACGAAGCACATCGTGGTGTAGGAAATTACGCATATACCTTCATTGCAGAACTGTATGAGAAGCAGGGAACCAATGCAAGAGGTCTTGGTCTGACCGCATCCCCCGGTCACCAAGCCGAGCACATCAGAACAGTCTGTGAGAACCTCAAACTTTCGCATGTTGAGGTGAGAGATGAAAAGAGTAGAGATGTACGTGACTATGTTGTTTCAGTGGATTCAGAGATGCGTTTCATCGCGTTACCTCCAGAGATTGAGGTACTGAGAGACATCCTCTACTCAATCATTGATGTCTATAGAATGCCAGTAATCAACCAAGGATTCAGTCTTCCAGACACAAGACGTATGACTCGAAAGGAGATATTGAGAACTCAGAGTGAAGTTCGAAAAGAGATTGGGTCATACACAAAACCACCTCAGGGACTCTATCTTGCCATTCGGAATCTCACTGCGCTCTTACGGATTATCCATCTGTTAGAGTTCATAGGAACTCAAGGATTAACGCCAACTCATAGGTATATTCAGGGAGTCTATGAGGAAATCCGGAACAAGAAAAGTTCGAAGGGTGTCAAAGATTTGGTGTCTAGGTCTGAGTTCAAGCAGTTTGAGAGTCTGCTTGAGGCGCTAATAGACAAGGGACACAGACATCCTAAGGCTGATGCTATACTAGAGATTGTAAGCGAACAACTATCAGTAAATTTAGATTCGCACATCTTGATTTTTACACGTTTTCGAGATACAGCTGTTGAAGTCAGCGAAACCTTGGAACAACTGGATGAGGCCCGAGTAAGTCGTTTTGTGGGACAGAGTTCTCGCGGCTCTGACAAGGGATTCAGTCAGAAAAAACAGGTCGAGATTCTTGATGGGTTTCGAAATAACGAGTTCAACATCTTAGTTGCTACACAAGTAGGTGAGGAGGGTCTTGACATACCAGAGTGCAACCTAGTTGTGTTCTATGACTGTGTTCCATCTGTTGTGCCCTATATCCAAAGGCGGGGTAGAACAGGGCGCCGGTCTCCTGGACGGGTAGTGATCTTTGTAGCGAAAGGAACTCATGATGAGTTCTATCACTGGAGTGTGATCAATAAATTGAAGAAAATGCCTTCAGCTCTCAAAGAGGCTGAGAAAGATGATGATGAGAAACAGACAAGTCTTGAGGAGTTTGTGAGCGAGAAAGATGAGCGAGCCTCAGAACATATGGTGAGTAAAGCTCCAAAGAGAGATGACAATCACATCCGACTCATTGTTGACTCTAGAGAACTTCCTACAGCTGTTGCACGTGAGCTTACCCGACTTGATGTTGAGATATCTGGAGAGAGTCTAGAGATTGGTGATTACGTTGCTTCAGAGGATGTAGCAATTGAGCGCAAAGAAACTGGAGATTTCATTCAGTCACTTATTGATGGTCGTCTCTTTGTCCAGTTGTCCGCACTACGTTCAGCATATCGTCGTCCAGTCCTTATAATCGAGGGCGAACAGATACTAGGACTTCGTGCAGTGAATCCAGCTTCAATATATGGTGCTCTTGCATCAATTGCTATAAGAATTCAAGTCCCGATTCTCTGGACTCGAAACGCTGAAGAAACAGCTAATGTTCTCTATCGGATTGCGCGTCTTGAACAAGTAGAATCGAATAAGCCTCTACGAACTCGTTCAGGGGATGCAAAAGGAACTGACGCCGAAGCTCTGGAGTATATCCTTTCAGGATTTCCAGGTGTCGATACTGTGACGTCCAGGGCAATCCTTTCAGAGTTTGGTACCTTGGAGAATGTCTTCTCTGCAGATCAGAAAGACCTACAAAATGTGAAAGGTGTTGGACCTAAGATTGCAGGACGGATAAGACGTCTTTTAACTACACAATATGCTGGTGCTAAAAGCTAGTACACAGGGGGGTTCTTCCCTTTCCCACGTTCATATGCTTCACGCAGATCATCAGTGATTTTCTTGCTGAGTTCCCAGTAATCGTGATAGTCCTTCTCTTCAAGTCGGACAACACTGAGAACTCTACGAAAAACTACATACAATTTAGGATCAAGTTCGCAGATTTCAAGGAGATTTTCCTTGGCAAATTCTAGTCCCTTCAAGTAGATTTTGTCTCGTTTTGTCATGGCTTCTGCGATTGTTTTCATCTCTTGCTCATCCTTGAGCACGAAGCCAAGATTTCTCATTGTACCAATAATATCAAGGGTCCGATCCAAATCAGACTCTGCATCCTCTGGAAGACCATCCATATCACCGGTAGCTATGAAGACATTCTCTGCTGTAGCTCTCCAGAGTTTCTGCATGATGTGGCTGTCACCGTTTCCAGCAGGTTCGTAACCATCCTGTTCCACAAGACCACATTTCTCTAGCTCTTTGATGTGATACCTGACTGTCTGAGGTTTCATCTCCTTCTCAGGGTCCTGCTTTGAGAGAAACTCAATGAGTTCTGAAGTTGACATCTGTCGCGCCCTTAGGGCATGAAGAATCTGTCTACGACTCTCATCACTTAGAACCTTATAGGCGCCGATTGCGTCCTCACCAGTGAGAACCCGTATTGTATCGATTGGTTTCGCTCCCTGCATCAGAATCTCACCTTGACTCATATTTTTAGCTTCGAGAATTGAATAACATCATAGTTTTACTCGACGACTAATAGCCCACTGGGCTACTAGTGTCGGAATTTCATCAGCTTATGCAGGCACGTAAATCCATTGTCGCATATCCTGCAGACAAGGAACGCGCTTGATTAGTCGTCTCTTTAGGAGTTTTCTAAGGGCATATCTGACAGTTCGTGGTGCAAAAGAAACCTTATCCAAGAGCTGTTTAGGTGTAACGCCACCTTTACCACTGCTCCTGAGAATATCAAGGACAATCATTTGACTTTTGGTGAGCTTCATGTTTTTGAGCTCTTCTTGGAGTTGTTGATCACTCATCATTTTTGAATACCTTCCCATTGGAATTTGTCAATTTGTTGAGGTTTTCTAATAGAAATTGCCTCAATCAACTAGTTATTTGATTGTCAAAGTTACTTATTAACTTATCGCAGTCTGGGAGTAGTATGTCGCAGTCTATGACCGCGAGAATTAACGCCGTTAATATCTATGAAATGCCTTTTTGTACAAACATCATATGTCCAGAAACCCGGGTTGTCGCGACTAGATTGCGGGAAAGTCTTTAACTCCGAAGAACATGGACTAGATGACCCGTGATGAAAAAGGCCGTTATACTTGCAGCAGGCGATTCGACAAGAATGTTGCCGCTATCAGCCAATCAGCCTAAGCATCTACTTCCTATTGCTGGAAAACCCTTGATTTTTCACACAATGGAAGCACTTGAACAAGCGGGAATTGGAGAAATCCTGATTATCTATGGGTATCATGCAGACAAACTCCGCGAAGCAGTTGAAACACGATCTTGGAAGATGAAGGTTTCATTTGTCAACCAGAAGGAACGGAAAGGAACTGCTCATGCCGCGAGTTATGGAAAGAAGTTTGTGGGCAAGGGCACCTCGATTTTGATGAACGGTGATGTGTTAGTCGGTCCTGATACATTTGAGGGATTGATTGAACTTCACGAAAAGAAGGAGTTTGATATGACTCTCTCTGTAAAACCAATCGAGGACCCGAGGGCATATGGCATTGTCAAGGTTCAGAGAGGGAAAGCCAAGGAGCTCATAGAAAAACCAGGACCAGACCAGATGGTGAGCAATCTCGTCAATGCGGGAGTGTATGCAGTCAGTAATCCTCTGTGGGAGGCAATAGAGAAAACGGAGTTATCTCCAAGAGGCGAGTATGAACTTACAGACTCAATATCGTTGCTGATAAAGAAGGGGAATGTTGGTGCCTACACATTACCATCATGGTGGTTGGATATCGGAAAACCTTGGGACCTTCTTGACGCCAACAAGCTACTTCTTGAGAATTCAAAAAGACGAATAGAAGGCACAGTTGAAGATGGCGCTACTGTGAAAGGGAATGTTGTTATCGAAAATGGCACTACTATAAAGAGTGGTGCCTACATTGAGGGGCCAGTTTTTATCGATAGAGATTCTGTTATTGGACCGAACTGCTTCATTCGCGCGTTTACCTCACTAGGAAAGAACGTCAAGATTGGAAATGCTGTGGAGATCAAGAACTCCATCATAATGGATGGCACAAATGTTGGGCATCTGTCATATGTCGGTGATTCCATAATTGGTCAACGTTCAAACTTTGGTGCTGGAACAATCACCGCTAATCTACGACATGATGACAATTCCATCTTTGCTACCATTAAAGGTGAACGTACCAACTCTGGAAGACGAAAACTTGGAGCTATCATAGGTGATGATGTAAAAACAGGTATTGGCACATCGATAAGTCCTGGAGTTATACTTCATCAAGGGTCTCAGACTGGTATTGGCGTCATCGTTGAGCAAGATATAGCACCCCACAAGCTCGTCATAGTAAAACAGGAACAATCCACTATGGATGTGGAACATAGATAGAGGTGTGAGGTCTTGTCACCCAACACCCTGAAGGAATTCAACACTATAGTAAAGGACTCCAACAAGGTTGATGTTCTATTTGGATACTGCTACCCTTCCACATACAGAGCAGGAATGACTGGACTTGCATTGCATATTTTTTACGCTATTCTAAACTCGAGAGAGGATACCTCTTGTGAGAGATATTTCCGATATGATACATCATCACCTACTCTTTCAGTTGAGAGTCAGAGACCATTGAGGGACAACCACATCATTGGATTTTCTCTAACATATGAAGAGGACATCGTCAATCTGGTTCAGATGCTTTCCTCAGGGGATATACCAATTCTAGCGGAAGAAAGGAGTGAAGAGGACCCAATAGTTATCGTAGGCGGTCCCGTCATCACTGCAAATCCTGAACCCTTCGTTGATTTTGTAGATTCATTTGTGATTGGAGAGGGAGATCTAGTCATACATGAGATTGTAGAAGCAGTAGCAGCAGGAAGTTCCCGTAAGGACGTCCTGTCACAATTTGCTGAACTCAAGGGTGTTTATGTTCCGACCATCCCAAAATCAAAAATAGACCGTAATATCATCACTGACCTTGATTCACTCAACTACCCTGTTTCTCAAATCATCCCAGATGTCCCTGAGGGGTCTCGATACGAGCCTGTTTTTGGTAAATCATTTCTTCTTGAGGTGACAAGAGGATGTGGTCATTCATGCAGATTCTGTCTTATTGGTCATGTGTGTCAGCCTAGAAGGACAAGAACTCTTGAAAGACTACAGGACCTTGTCAGATGGGGGATTGAAAACACACCGGTCAATAAAGTTTCCATGATTGGTTCTTCTCTAGGAGACCTTGATAGATTGGAAGATCTTGTGTGTTGGACTGTTGACCAAGGGCTTGGAGTTTCTGTGCCTTCTTTGCGTGCTGATTCGGTGAGTAAACCGCTCTTGGACTGTCTCGTGAAAGGTGGACAACGAACACTGACAATTGCTCCTGAAACAGGATCAATGGAACTTCGGAAATCAATTGGAAAAGGGTTGAAGGATACTGATATTGAGAACGCAGTAGAAATTGCTGTACGAGCAGGATATAACTCACTCAAACTCTACTTCATCGTTGGTCTTCCTGGCGAAACAGATGATGATATCAAAGCTTCAGTTGATATGATAGTGAAACTAGCAAAAACCTCAGGCTTGAAGGTTACTGCTAGCGTCAATCCGTTCATTCCAAAAGCGCAGACTCGATGGGAAAGAGAACCTCAGCCACCATTAGAGGAACTTCGCCGAAGGCTCAAGCTTGTTGAGAAAGGGGTGAGAGAAGAATCGAAAGTTACAGTCGAATCACTGGATCCTAGAAATGCAAGAATACAGGCAGCACTCTCAGTTGGAGACCGGTCTCTTGGTAAAGTGATTCAAAGTGCAGTAATGTATGGAGGATATGGAGGATGGCGACGAG
>Ga0315553_10002492_pt1 | contig 14751 bp, 13 predicted proteins | sample SalMarSW160140MG_FD_203099 | JGI IMG/M metagenome (GOLD analysis project Ga0315553, IMG submission 203099) | Salt marsh sediment microbial communities from the Plum Island Ecosystem LTER, Massachusetts, United States - Salt Marsh Sediment SW1601-40 ... | reverse complement strand
AATCCAGATTGGCACCATCGCTATCATTGCCGGGCTTGGCTATCTCCGCCAATTCATCGCTTAGAGCCTTTGCAATTCCTCCAGCAACCTGTCTATAAACCTTTGTATAAACCTTCTTAGGTTTTTTACGGGCTGCGCTCTGGGTCTCGTGGAGCAAAGGCAGAGAGCCGCCTAATCAGGCGGCTCTCTGGTGCGCTGCGGCGTCCCTATCCATTCAGGAGGAGGGACGCCGCAGCACGTTGGTCATAAGAATGATCCATGGGCATCACCTCCTCCTTAGTTGAGATAGCTCAGGAAGAGATTACATGTACATGCTGGCAGTATCGCACAGCAGGAAATGAATGTCAATCACAAGATTAACATAGCGTCGCCGAAGGAATAGAAACGGTAACCTTGGTCGATGGCCAATTGATACAGGCTGAGAATCTGCTCGCGCCCGGCAAATGCGGATACCAGCATGAGCAGTGTCGAACGGGGTAAGTGGAAGTTGGTGATCAACCCTTCGACAGCCTGGAATGTGAACCCGGGGAGTATGAAAAGCTTCGTTGGTCCAAGGTAGGCATCTAGCTGGGGACCTTCATTCACGCGGACAGCAGTCTCGAGCGTGCGAACAGAGGTCGTTCCCACGGCAAGGATCCGGCCTCCCTGCATACGGGTGTGATTAATGATGGCCGCCGTGTCTGCAGAGAGGGAGCACCATTCGCTGTGCAACGCGTGATCTCGTGGATCTGCTTCCTGCACGGGGGCGAAGGTGTCCAATCCAACGTGCAGTGTTAGATAAGCAATCCCAATGTCCTTTTCCTGTAGCTGCTCGAGGAGTTCTCGGGTGAAATGCAGGCCTGCGGTTGGTGCCGCAGCAGATCCGGGTGTGCGGGCGAAAACGGTCTGGTATTCATCCGGGCTGCGGAGTGCTTCGTGGATATATGGGGGGAGCGGCATCTCACCCAACCGAGAGAGGCGTTCCACGATGGGTGCGTCAAATTCAACAACCCGGCGTGGCCCACCGAGGTCCTCGCGTACGATGGCCTGGCTCTGATCCTGGAGTTCTACGGATCGGCCAGGATGCATCCCTTTGCCACCAACCATGACCTCCCACTGTTGGGACGATAGGGGCTTAAGGAGCAGGAGCTCGGCATGCCCTCCTCCCGGGAGCTTTCGAACCGGGAGCCGTGCTGGGAGCACGCGGGTTTCGTTCAGGACAAGCAGATCGCCCGCATTTAGGAATGAGGGGAGATCGTGGAATGTGGCATGATCTACCCGATCCGTATCGCGATGAAGGATTAGGAGCCGGGATGAATCGCGCGGTGTCGCTGGATGTTGTGCGATCGAAGAAGGAGGAAGCGCGTAGTTGAAGTCGTCCGTTCGCACGGCTGGTTACTTAAGCGCTCGGATAATGAGGTTCAGGACGAGCGTGAGCACAATGCTGATCAGGATCGAGCTTGCCAGAGGAATGAAACAAGAAAACCCGGCGCGCTCGAAGTGGAAATCACCGGGCAGGCGGCCAAGTGGGATCCCGCTTCCAGCTAGCAACCACAGGATCGCGCCAAGGACGACGAGCAGTAGTCCGGCCAGGAACACCCAACGTGCGATAGCCTGTAAATCAGCCATGATCTGGCCCATCCATGCTACAGATCGGGGAGCCGTGCCTGCGGCGTCGCAGGTGGCGCAAGGTCAAGGTGCTCGTAGGCGAGAGGCGTAGCGACTCTGCCATGGGGTGTGCGGTCAATAAAACCGAGCTGGAGCAGGTAAGGTTCGATGACATCCATTATCGTGTCAGGTTCCTCGCTGATGGAGGCCGAGATCGTCTGCAGCCCTACAGGCCCGCCCTGGAACTTCTCAATGATCGTTTTCAATACCCGCCGATCCGAATCATCAAGCCCCAAATCGTCGATATCGAGCAGATCGAGAGCTTCGCGCGCAACCTTGCGCGTGATGGCGCCATCCGCCCTGACCTCGGCAAAATCGCGCACTCGCCGCAGGAGTCGTAGGGCGACGCGGGGAGTGCCTCTCGCCCGACAAGCGATCTCAAGCGTGCCTTCAACGTCGATTTCAACCACCAGGACTCCGGCGGCCCGTTCGATAATAGCCGCCATGGAATCCTGATCATAGAAATCCAGGCGATGCACGGCGCCAAAGCGTGCTCTTAATGGCGCTGTGAGCAGTGCCAGTCGGGTTGTGGCCCCAACGACGGTGAAGTGTGGCAAGCTCAGCCTGAGCGAACGGGCGCTGGGGCCTTTCCCGATCGTCAGGTCCAATGCAAAGTCTTCCATGGCCGGGTAGAGGATCTCCTCGACCGCCCGCCCGAGACGGTGGATTTCATCGATAAAGAGGATGTCTCCGGCTTGCATATTGGTCAGTATTGCGGCCAGATCCCCTGCGCGTTCGATCGCCGGGCCTGATGTCACCTTGAGCCCGACGGCCATCTCCGTGCTGAGGATGTGAGCCAGGGTGGTTTTGCCCAGCCCTGGAGGCCCATAAAAAAGGACATGATCGAGCGCTTCGCCGCGCGCCTTAGCAGCCTGGAGCAGGATCTCGAGGTTTTCCTTCACGCGATCCTGACCGAGCATTTCGTGCAAATAGCGCGGCCGCAAGGAAGGTTCGGAATAATCCTCTTGGTGGGGCGCTGGAGAAACCACTCGTTCTTCTTGGCTCACGTAGACGATTATACAGGAACGAGGTCCGGCGAGAAAAGGTGTAGCACTCATCAAGCCTGAAGGGGTGTGGTGTCGAGCTCCAGCGAGTACCGGCCGTTAAATAGCGGAGGAATGCGGATATCCAGTTTTTGATACAGTTCAGAGGGGATACCGATGTCGGCCAAGTAGAGTTCGCCATGCAACCCAACCAATCCGTATTTAGGAAGGGCTAGGGTCAGTGTCCTATCTGCGTGGATGTACACACCGTGATGCTCTCCAGTGGTTGCATCCAGGCCGGAGGGAAGATCGAGAGCAAGGACTTTCTTGCCGGAGGCGTTCGACAAGTTGATAAGTTCTGCAATGCCCCCACGCGGCGCACCAGAAAGGCTGTAGCCGAGCAGCGCATCGATGATGATATTCGCTCCGTGAATAATGCGGGGTGCAGACGTGACCGGGGTTGGGGCGAGTCCTGCTTCAGCTAAGGTCCTCAACTGGCTGACTGCGGCAGGGCGCATTTCCGCCTCGGGTCTGGCGAGAACGTATTCGACCTGTACCCCATGGTTATGGAGATGGCGAGTGCAACTGAGCCCACCGCCCCCGTTTCCTCCAGGACCAACCAGGATTGCAGCACTGCAGGGGTGAGACGCGGCCAGCTCAAGTGCATGCACTGCAAGGCTACGCCCAGCATTCTCCATCATTTGCAGGACGCTCAACTGAAAGACATCTTCCGCTAGCCGGTCGACCTCGCGCATCTCGTCCGCGGTTACGGCAGGGATCGTTTGCAATCCGTCTGTGGTCTTGAACAAGGGTCGATTGTGTTCAGACATGGATAACGTATACCTCAGGCTGTAGGGTAGATTGATTGTAGGGTGAGGGTGAAAGGGGGTCAATGGACATCAGGCAAAATAAACAGAGATATGGGTGCACCATAGAATTGGAATATATCAGTACTGTTGACGCAACCACAGACCTTATCTATACTTTCGCATAAGCGGTGGATCGACGCAGGAGGCTCGAACCGAGCTCACCTTGATCGACCAGGAACTTGCCCGTCATTCAACAAATTTCGCGCTGGACTCTTGTCAGGTCATTCTCGGGGCAGGCGAACACCTGGGAGGAAGATCTTGGCGATCGGTATAGGACTGCGTCAAGTGCAGCAAGCGGTCGAGAGGAAAGCCAGCTCGATCCAGAAGTCATTCATTGAAATGAGTGATCAACTGGATGACCTCGGCCAGCAGATGCTGGAGGCGGAAGAGGAGCAGCGGATCCAGCTGCGGGAAGAACAGAAGGCGCTGCGCGTTAAGCAGCTTGCCATCGCCGAAGAAATCAACCTCTGGCGCACGCGCGCCCGTGCCGTCATGCAGCAACCAGGCGTTAACAGCCTGCGCAGCCTTTTAAATGAGCTCCTTGAATTGAACGAACCCCTGATTACCCCGATTGTTGAGCAAGCTTTGCACCTTCTCGATCTTCCTCCAGACCAGCGACCACTTCCTGATCAAGAAACCAAGTATGAGGAGAAGACACCAGCTACCCGGCTGATTGAGCGGGCAAGGACCGATTTCGACCTGCGCGGCAGCGATCCAGGCAACCGTATGCGCGAAGCAGTCACTTTCGCCAATCGTCAGGGCATGGCTCAGGATGACTCTGCACTGGCGGAGATCACGGAAGCCATAGATGACGATGATCCGCTGGTGTGTGAGCTGGCGGTCATGACCGTCATCCAGATCCATCGCTTCCGTGCCATGCGGCTAGCTGAGCTCGACCTATCACACGAATCTGTCCAGAAACTTGCCCGCCTTAATCACACGCTCGCCATCCCGGCATTAATCGAGATTGTTTCACAGCCTCGAATTGGCTACCTGGTTGAGGGAAGCCAGACAATCCAATCCGATAACAACCGCTCGCGCATGGTTGCCCTGCTCCGGCTGGTCGAATGGCATACCGCGGAGGCGCAGGCTGCCATTCGCAAATTGCGTTTTGACCGCGACGAGCATATCGTCAAAGCCGCAGAAAGATCTCTTGAATTATTCCCGGGCCATTGGAGCGGTCCACTGAAGCGAGGGAAGGAAACATAATCCACTTATTCTTGACATAAAGACTCTCCTGGTGGTATTGGAAGCAAGATCTCCCAATAGCCTTGACACATCGGAGAACTTCTATATAATTCCACAAGTATCTTGAATACGAACGGTCGGTGCGTAGGAGCGCTTGAGGTGGAGAACGTCTCACGCGCTAGTTTTGCGTGTCTTCCGAGTAGCACAAGTGTTCGAGTTAATAGGGACCAACAATCAGTGGCCATCGCGCAACGCGACGGAGGTATCGGGTGGATTCTAAAGGATTTCGTGCACTGCGTATCAGCCTTGCTTCTCCAGAGACCATACGGAATTGGTCCCACGGGGAAGTGCTCAAGCCGGAAACGATAAACTATCGCCGGCTACGCCCTGAAAAAGACGGGCTTTTCTGTGAAGCCATCTTCGGGCCAACGAAGGACTGGCAGTGCTACTGCGGAAAGTATAAGAACATCCGCTTCAAGGGCATCACCTGTGAGAAGTGTGGAGTCGAGGTTACCAGGTCTGCCGTTCGCCGGGAGCGCATGGGTCACATCGCGCTTGCGGCACCTGTCGCGCATGTTTGGTACACGCGGCGTGTTCCGTCACATCTAGGTTTACTTCTCGATATTTCGCGCCGCAACCTGGATCGCGTGCTCTATTTCGCACAATATGTCGTCACCTACATCGATGATGACTCGCGCAAAAAGGCGTTAAAGCGCATCGAAGAAGAAATTGCAGCCCTGAACAAGGATGCTGCGCAGACGCTAAAAGATCGCGAAGTGGGTATTAAGGCAAGTCGCAAGGAAGCTCTTGAGGCGCTCGACGCTCAAAAGAAGGCCATCCAGGCAAAACACGATGAAAACGTGGCAGAACAGATCGATCCTGTCATGCGGGAAGGTCAGCGCCTGGAGAAGAGCCTGAGCGAAAAGCAGGATAAAACCATAAGGGCCGCGATAAAGTTCGAAGCCCTCGACACCCTGATTGCCGAGAAGGGCGAGACGATTGGCAAGCAGCACTTGACCATGGTGCAGAAGGCCGTCAAGAGCCATCTCGACGAAGTCGAGTCGAGTTTAAAGAAAGTACGCGATCAGGAACTCGAGGCTCTCAAGCTTGAGGTTGAGCAGGTTAAAGCTGAGGCTGATCTTGCCCTGGCGCAGCTCGAGGACAATGTATTTGAGGCAAACTCTGAGCAGCGTGAACAACTCGAAGCGGATAGCGAAGAACTATTGTCGATTTCCCCGATGATGTTCCTGGGTGAGACAAGCTACCGTGACCTGAAATCGAAGTGGGGCCAGGTCTTTCGGGCTGACATGGGCGCTGAGGCCTTCTTTGAGATTCTACAGCAAATCAACCTGGATGAACTTGCCGTTGAACTATGGCAAGAGGTCCGGACCACCAAGAGCAAGCAACGCAAAAAGAAGGCCACCAAACGGTTGAAGGTCGTCGAGGCATTCCGCCGGTCAGATAATTTGCCAGAGTGGATGGTGCTGACTGTCCTACCGGTGATCCCACCCGATTTGCGGCCGATGGTCCAGTTGGACGGAGGCCGCTTTGCCACATCAGATTTAAACGATCTGTACCGCCGGGTGATCAATCGCAACAACCGCTTGAAACGCCTGGTCGAACTTGGCGCTCCAGATGTAATCGTCCGCAACGAGAAGCGCATGCTTCAGGAAGCGGTTGATTCATTGATCGATAACTCCCAGCGCGGGAAGGCATTGTCCCGGCGCGGCCGGCGCGAGTTGAAATCTCTGAGCGATATGCTCAAAGGTAAGAAGGGCCGATTCCGCCGTAACCTGCTGGGCAAGCGTGTGGACTACTCGGGGCGTTCCGTGATTGTCATCGGACCGCACCTCAAGCTTTTCCAGTGTGGCCTGCCAAAGACGATGGCGCTAGAACTCTACCGTCCCTTCGTCATTTCCAAACTTGTTGCATACAACTATGCCGCCAACGTGAAGGGCGCCAAACGGATTATCGAACGCGAGCGGCCGGAAGTATGGGAAGTCCTGGAAGAAGTGATCAAGGATCGACCGGTGCTGCTCAACCGCGCACCGACGCTGCATCGGCTCGGCATCCAGGCCTTCGAACCCGTCCTTGTTGAGGGCAAAGCAATCCAGCTCCACCCGCTGGTCTGCGCAGCATTCAACGCCGACTTTGACGGCGACCAGATGTCGGTACACCTGCCGCTCTCCCAGCGTGCGGTTACTGAGGCACGCGAGTTGATGCTCTCCAGTGTAAATCTGCTCAAGCCGGCTGATGGCGAACCTGTCGTTGGCCCAACTAAAGATATGGTTCTTGGCGTTTACTACCTGACCATGACCGATGACGGTCGCGAGCATGTTGGTGCTGGAAAAGCTTTTACCGATATGGACGAAGTTGAGATGGCCTACGCACTCGGCAAGGTAAGCATCCATGCCCCGATTAAGATCCTAGGGACCACCTGGTATGGTGATGACGGGAAGCGATTGAAGGAGCCGGTGGAGAAGGTGATCGAAACCACCGTGGGCCGGGTGCTTTTCAACCGGGTTATGCCGGCTGAGATGCGTTTTGTTAACCGGGTGCTAGACAAGGGCGCCATCCAGGAATTGATAGGTGAGATCTACCTGCTCCTACGCGAGGATGGAACTCCGGCTGTCGTCGATGCGATCAAGGACATCGGCTTTGCGTACGCGACGCGCTCAGGAACGACGATCGCTGTATCAGATATCACGGTCCCATCCAACAAGGAAGCGATCATCAACCAGACCCTGGAAGAGACCGAAGCCGTGCGCCAGGACTACCGCCGCGGCCTGTTAACAGAGCAGGAACAAACCGAACGCATCATTGAGTTGTGGCAGCGAACGACAGCGGAGGTGGCTGACGCGGTTAGGGCGGTCATGGACCCGGCCGGTAACTTGAGCACAATGGCACTTTCGGGTGCAACCAAGGGTGGCTTCCAGCCCATCTCGCAGCTGGCCGGGATGCGTGGTCTTATGGCCGATCCTGCCGGGCGCATCATCGCCCACCCGATCCGTTCATCATTTCGTGATGGTTTAACGACGCTAGAGTATTTCATCTCCACCCATGGTGCGCGCAAGGGTCTTACCGATACTGCCCTGCGAACGGCTGATGCCGGCTACCTTACACGCCGGTTGGTTGATGTTGCTCAGGATGTGATCATCAACGCTGAAGACTGCATGACACAACGCGGGATCTGGATCAGGCGCAGTGATGATGTTGCCGGGCAGGATTATGCCTCACGTTTGTTCGGTCGTATAATCGCTCGCCGGATTGTTGATCCCGAGACAGGCGAAGTGGTCTTAAAGGGTGGGCAGCAGGTCACCCTGGAACGAGCCAAGAAGATCCAGGATTCTGGTGTCCAGGATGTGTTTGTCCGCTCCCCTCTGACCTGCGAATTGCAATTTGGCATGTGCCGGCAATGCTACGGGATGGATCTTGGCCGAGGCAAGATGGTCGAACTTGGCGCCGCTGTGGGCATCGTGGCTGCACAGTCGATCGGTGAGCCAGGGACCCAGCTAACGTTACGGACATTCCACACCGGTGGTGTCGCTGCCGGCGGGGACATCACGACGGGTTTGCCCCGCGTTGAAGAACTCTTCGAGGCCCGCAAGAAGCCCAAGGGCGAGGCGGTCATTTCGGAGATCGCGGGAACCGTGCGTGTGATCAGCCCGGAAGTCCCGGATGGGCAGCGCGTCGTACGCGTCTATCACAGTGAGCTCCTCAAGGATGAATACAACGTTCCCGGGAACTGGGCTTTGAAAGCCGAGGACGGTACGGAGATTGAAACCGGGGCTCTCATCGCCAGCCGTGGGGACTCTGAGATCACTGCCAGCCATGGTGGCCGGGTACGCCTGGAGGATCGCAAGGTTATCGTTTCCTATGATCAGGTTGATGAAGCCGAATATGAAATTGCTGCAAGCGCCCGACTCCTGGTCAAGGAGGGCGATAAAATCGAAGCTGGAATGCAGCTGACCGAAGGCTCGCTCAATCCGCACCGTATTCTTCGCATCCTTGGCCGCGAGGCTGCGGAGCTATACCTGCTTTCCGAGGTCCAGAAGGTGTACCGCTCGCAGGGCCAGAACATCAATGACAAGCATTTTGAGGTCATCATCCGCAAGATGCTTTCCAAAGTCCAGATCACGCAGCCTGGTGAAACCGGACGCCTTCCAGGTGATCTTGTAGATCGGCGTTATCTGCAGCGGTTGAACGAGGGCATGCTGGCGGAAGGCAAAGCGCCTGCCAAGGCAATGCAGATCCTGCTCGGAGTAACTAAGGCATCACTGGAGACCGAGTCATTCCTCTCGGCCTCCTCTTTCCAGCATACGATCAAGGTCCTCGCCAGGGCAGCGATCGAAGGGAAGGTCGACTACCTGCGTGGTCTGAAAGAGAATGTGATCATCGGAAAGCTTATTCCGGCCGGTACAGGTTTTCCGGGTACCGAAGTGGCTCTTCACGATGAACGCATCGATGGTTTCCGTAAGGTAGAAGCAAACGATACTGAGGAAAAGGAACTCACCCCGGCAGCGACCGAATCGGTCGCTGCGGATTGATCCAAATTACATATAGGCTGTGAAACCGTTGACAGCCTTAAGGGCGACCGTTATAATTCCCGATCTGCCCCAGCGTACTAAGGTTGGGGCGGGCGCATGAATCGCCAACTTTCCCTCCCGCCGGCGAACTGCTCGTGATCCGCAGGCCCGGAGGCAAAGCGAAGCTGGAGTCAAATGATGAAATACGCTATCGTACGTTCGGGCGGGAAGCAGTACATCGCCCGCGAAGGCGAGACGATCGAGGTCGATCGTCTGCCACTTGAGATCGGGAAACCGGTCAGCTTTGATGAGGTTCTGCTCATCGCCGATGGGAAGAAAGTGCAGGTTGGAGGTCCGCTGATCAAAGGAGCCTCTGTAAAAGGGCAGGTCCTAGACCAGATCAAGTCGAAGAAGATCATCGTATTCAAGTACATCCCTAAGGAACGCTATCGCCGTAAGAAGGGTCACCGTCAGCATTACACACGGGTTCTCGTCGATGAGATCGCGGTGAGTGGTGCGAGGCAGGCTGCGGCTGAGGCGCCCGTCTCGAAGGGTGCGGGGGCTGAAAAAGTGCAAGCTGAAAGCCCGGCAGCTAAACCAGCGGCGAAGAAGACCAGCAGCCAAAAACCGGCGGCCAAGACGGCTGCCAGCAAACCAAAGATAGAGGCCAAACCGAAGGCGGAGGCAAAGCCTAAGGCAAGCAGAAAACCAGCTTCGACCACCAAGGCCAAGACTGCCGCTAAAAGCAAGCCTGAATCAAAAAGTGATGGTTCGGAGGCATCTGCAGCCAAGAAATCCACCACGGTTTCGAAGAAACCTTCTGAGAAGAAGGATAAGTAAGGATAAGAGAGGCAGCCATGGCGCATAAAAAAGGCGGCGGCTCGAGCCGCAACGGTCGAGATAGCCAATCCCAGCGGTTGGGTGTGAAGAAATTTGGTGGTGAGATTGTGCGGTCCGGGAATATCCTTGTTCGGCAGCGCGGCACGCGTATCCACCCCGGTCTAAATGTTAAAAAAGGCCGCGATGACACACTCTTCGCGGTCGCGGATGGCGTGGTCAAGTACGATTTCGTTCGTAAAGGTCGAAAACGGGTCAACGTAATTCCGGCTAACTAACCGATCACTGCGGCTGCTGCCTGGCTCACGAGCCGGGCTGTTCAAGGGCTGTCAACCCAGGTGATCTGGAGAGGGTTTGAAAGCATGAAGGAAGGCATCCATCCAACATATTATCCCGACGCAAAGGTGATTTGCGCGTGTGGGAATACATGGACAACGGGTTCTACACAAGAGCTTATTCAGACTGATGTGTGCTCCCAGTGTCATCCATTTTATACAGGTGAGCAGCGGATTGTCGATACAGAAGGTCAGGTCGATCGCTTCTACAAGAAGCTTGAAGCCCGCCAGCAGTACATCGAGGGCGAGAAAGAGCGCGAAGCGTCAAAGACTTCGCCCGATCTTCCAATCGCTGAACTGGAGCTTAACCCACGTGCCGAGTCTTCGCTGGTGAATGCGGGCATCGAGGTAGTCGGTCAGGCGCTCGAACGCATGGCCGGTGGGGATCAGGCCATGCTCGACATCGAAGGCTTTGGCCGGAAGAGTCTTGCTGATTTAAAACGGGCGTTGAAACGCAGAGGGTTTGAACTCCCCGAAGCTGCACTCGAACCGCAAGTGTAAGGGATTTGCCTGAACGTAAGGCTCGTGTAAACTTTGGGCAGGTGCTTACGCACCTGCCTGTTTTTTTATTTTACACGAGGAGGAACAATACCCCATGCGGCACTCGAGTGGAATTGTGGAAGTCATCACCGGTTCGATGTTCAGCGGGAAGACAGATGAGCTGATCCGCAGGCTGCGCAGGGCGAAGATCGCCCGCCAGAATGTACAGGTTTTTAAACCGAGCATTGACGACCGCTATGGGATAGAAAAATTGGCTTCGCATGCAGGCTCAGAATTCGAGGCGACCCCGATCGAGACGCCGCGCAAGATGTATGAACTCCTCGCAGCGGATACGACCGTCGTCGCAGTGGATGAAGCGCAGTTTTTCGACGATGCGATCTGCGATGTAGTACAGGCGCTTGCTCAGCGCGGCTTGCGTGTGCTCGTTGCCGGACTTGACACAGACTTCCGGGCTGAACCCTTTGGTCCGATCCCACGCCTCATGGCGCAAGCGGAGATCGTTGATAAGCTGCACGCTATCTGCATGGTTTGCGGCGGCTCTGCTTCGCGCACACAGCGCTTAATTGATGGCAAGCCAGCCCGCTATGATGATCCGGTTGTGGTCATCGGTGCAAATGAGCTCTATGAGGCACGCTGCCGCGAGCATCACGAGGTACCCAGGGATTAGCATGCAGCACTATCATGATTTTCTCCAGGAAATCCTGATCGAGGAGGATATCCTCCAGGCCCGCATAAGGGAACTCGGCGCCGAAATCAGTCGCGATTACGAAGGCAAACCTCTCATGCTAGTCTGCATCCTGCGCGGGGGTGTGATGTTCTTGACCGACCTCATGCGGACACTGACGATCCCCCACACCATTGATTTTATGGCGGTTTCATCCTATGGAGCAGGCGCAAGGCAATCGAGTGGACAGGTACGTATTACGCTCGATCTGCAGACATCGATTGAAGACAAGGACGTGCTCCTGGTTGAGGACATAATCGACAGCGGGTATACAATATCGTCGGTGATCGACCTTTTAAGAACACGTCAGCCTGCCTCAGTACGCGTCTGTACATTGCTCGATAAGGCGATCCGCCGGGAGACCGAGGTCCCTATCGACTACCGGGGATTCGAAATTCCGAATAAGTTTGTCTTCGGGTATGGCCTCGATCTGGATGAGTACTACCGCAACCTGCCCTTCGTCGGTATCGTTCGACCAGACCGTTACATTCCTCCCGACTGATCATCACCTTTCTCAATGTCGATTCTCGATACTCTTCCGGCGGCGTTCACGTACTGGGTGGATCAGGTTGATCCATCCGTCCAGATCTGGATCGTGGGGGGGGCGGTCCGTGATTATTTTCTTGGCAGATCGACCGGAGATCTGGATTTCACTGTCTCGCCTCATGCCCTGCCAGTGGCTCGCGAGGTGGCCACGCTCCTGCAAGGAGATCTATATACGCTCGATCATGAACGCGGGACAGTAAGGGTCTTGCTTAATCCCAAGGGTGCGGATCGCCGGCTGCTCGATTTTTCTGAATTGCGGGTTGCTTCGATTGAGGATGATCTCAAGTCGCGGGATTTTAGCCTGAACTCTCTGGCAGTCGATTTAAAAGACCCGGACAAGCTGATTGATCCCTGCCTGGGATTTCAGGATTTGAAGGACCATGTCCTGCGAGTGAGTCATCCACAATCGATCCCAGCTGACCCGCTGCGCGCTTTGCGAGGAGTCCGTCTGGCGTGTGAGCTCGGATTGCGTATCGAGGATGCAACTCGCAAACAGATAAAGTTTGGTGCAGGTATGCTCTCGACTGTATCGCGTGAGCGCATCCGTGACGAGGTCTTCCATATTCTTAGGCTGCCGGATCCAGCCCAGGCCGTACACCTGCTCGCCAGGTTTGGGCTTGTGCAGGCACTGCTTGGGTGTGAGATCAGCCAGCTTGAGGGGCGTGATACGATCCCGGCATACCTGGCCGAACTGCGGGCGTCGGCACGAATTCTTGATGTTCTGGGTTATGAGTTTAGCCCTGAAGGGGCAGCGGACGCTTCGCTCGGTTTGCTTACCTGGCAACTTGGGCGTTTCCGGGAACCGCTCCGCACCTATCTCGAGGAAGAGCTCACAATATTCCGCCAGCGGCGTGCACTTATGCTCCTCGGGGTATGTACCATCGGGGAGATCACTATGGCGGGGGTTGAACTCGATCCGGTAAATGTGGCAACATTCCTTGGAGGATCACTTCGTTTAAGCCAGAGGGAAGTGCGCTGGCTGGAGATGTTCCTGGCAGGTATGGATGCAATCCAGGCTCTCCGAGTGGAACCGGTTGAGATCTATCGCTACTTTAGGAGTTATGAAGATTCGGGGGTGGCTTCGGGTCTTGCCCACCTGGCACGCGTGTTTGCCAGCTACCTTTCACCACCGCCAGCTGAAGTTTGGGCACGCGAGATTGAAAGAATCCGAGTGCTCATGGATTCTTATTTCGAACACAGGTCAATTGTCGAGCCGGCTTCGCTGCTAACGGGGGACGATCTGATTGCGGAATGTGGTTTGGCGCAGGGACCACAGCTAGGAGACCTGCTCGAATTGGTGCGCGAAGCCCAGGTCCGAGGAGAGATCGAAAACAGAGAGCAGGCGTTAGATTGGGTTGTCCGGCGGTTGGAGCTGTGAGGATCCAGCATCTCGAGGATTAATCTGACTGTGATAAGTACCTGTCAGGGATAGATCTCTGACAGGTAAGGTTCGTAGAAGCAGCGGCAACCATGAGGGTGCGAGCAGCTCGAAATTGGGAGATCCGGGACAGAATCCTTCGCATAGTCACCCTGCGCTTCACGACATGCTGAGCAGGCGTCAGCGGCTACGATTAGCCGCAGCCGGACAACGCGCGGATTGGCCAGCATCTCAGTTCGGGCAACTGAAGTGGTCGAGTACATCGAGAGCGTCGCTCCGCAACTTACGCACTCACGAGCAGTGTCGGGTGATTCGGCGTGGCAGAGGGTACATGTTTGCACTGGGGATTCCTCTCAACTGTGATGAAATTCACACAGGATTGTAACCCCTCAGGAATTCCTGTCAACTGTTGCTGCCTCCGTCTTGATCGAGCAGCGATAGCTACACTTCGGAATAATCCATAATAGGAACCATGCCAGCACGAACTATTTTGCACGTAGATTTGGATGCTTTTTTCTGCTCGGTCGAGGTTCTCCTCAATCCCGACCTTGCCGGCAAGGCTTTTGTTGTCGGTGGAAGACCGGAGGGGCGTGGAGTGGTGGCTTCGGCCTCGTACGAAGCACGGGCTTTCGGCATCAGGTCGGCGATGCCAACCGCTCAGGCCCTACGCCTGGCGCCTGAATTGATCATCGTCTCCCATCGGCACAGGATCTACGGTGAGTATTCCAAGCGTGTTATGTCCCTCCTGCGGGAGCATGCCCCCCACGTGCAGCAGATTTCAATTGATGAGGCGTACCTGGATGTAAGTGGCGATCCCCGCTCCGGGGAGAAGATCGCGCACGACTTGCAGCGGGAGATTGAGGAAAGCATCCAGCTTCCGACCTCGTGGGGGATCGCCGCGAATAAGCTCGTAGCGAAGATCGCCTCCGAGGTGGGAAAGCCGCACGGCTTGATCGTTGTTCCACCAGGCACGGAAAGTAATTTTCTGGCACCGCTCCCGGTGCGCATGATCCCCGGAATCGGGCCAAAGACCGGGGAACGGCTCCAGGAGCGCGGGGTAAGGACAATTGGAGATCTGGCAGCCCTTTCCACTTCCACGCTTGAATCCATGTTTGGACTCCATGGCCTGGAACTTGCAGCAAGAGCACGTGGCGATGATGATCGGCCGGTTCACGAGGATTACGAACCGAAATCGATGTCCGCCGAAAGAACATTTG
>Ga0315553_10002491_pt1 | contig 14756 bp, 15 predicted proteins | sample SalMarSW160140MG_FD_203099 | JGI IMG/M metagenome (GOLD analysis project Ga0315553, IMG submission 203099) | Salt marsh sediment microbial communities from the Plum Island Ecosystem LTER, Massachusetts, United States - Salt Marsh Sediment SW1601-40 ... | reverse complement strand
ACATAACTTCTTTGAAGTTATGTGAGGGATGAAAGAGCACTCAGAATAATTCATATTTTCTATTCTCTCAATCTTTTTAATATTTCCTCTTCCACTTCCTGCCGGTCGCGGCCGTATTTTGAACGGGACATTTCCTTGATTTTTCCAGCCATTTCCCCGTTACCTCTTTCCGAGGGCAAAGTCCGGATATTAAACGGCTTTGACGTTTCACCGTTAATCAGAATTTTTACGTAAGCGTTGAAATTATCAATGTTAAGCAGGTCATTTTCATTAAAAACCGGCTCAAATTGCTTAACCAAGGATTCCGCGTCCTGCGCTCCCACCCGGAAAGATATGATTGAACCGACATTGCCGAAAACCGCGTCTCTGATTTTTTCCGTCAGCTGCGCTATGAACTGATGGGCCATTGTCAAATTCAAAGCGTATTTGCGCGCTTCGGAAAGAATGGTAGCAATGGAATCAGTGGTGAAATTTTGAAATTCATCAATATAAAGATTGAAGTCGCGGCGTTGCTCTTGGGGCAAATCCACGCGGGACAAAGCCGCCATCAGGATTTTACCCGTAATGACCATTCCCAATAAATTGGCATTGATGTCGCCCACCCTGCCTTTTGACAGATTAACCAGCAAAATTTTCCCTTCATCCATAACCTTGCGGAAATTAAAAGCGGATTTCGGCTGGCCGATAATCGGTCTCATATAATCGTTGGTGGTAAAATTGTTGAATTTGGAAGTGATGTAAGGCGTCATGTTGGCCAAAGCCGCTTCGCCGCCGGCTTTAACCGCTTCTTCCTGCCAGAAATCCACCACCGCCGGATTGTAAATTCTGGCCAATTTTCTCTGGCGGAAATCAACGTCGGTAAAAAGCCTGGCCACTTCCATTAAAGTCGCCTGTTCATTTTGCGCGTCTTCCATCAATAAAAGCAAAGCATTCCTCATATATTGTTCAAACATTGGCCCCATCGTTTCCGCCAAAAAGAGTTTATTGAAAATGCTCTGCATTTCGTTAACGATAAAGGTTTTTTCTTCGGGCCGGTCAAGGGCGTATTCCAGCATATTTATGCCGAGAGGCCGCAGTCTGTCAGCCGGGTCAAAAACGATGACGTCTTCCATTCTTCTCTTGGGGGTCAATTCCAAAATTCTCTCAATTAAATCGCCGTGCGGGTCAATTATGGCCACGCCTTTGTTATTATTGACGTCGTCCACCACCATATTAGTCATCAACGTTGATTTACCGGTGCCGGTCTGCCCGACGATGTAAACGTGACGGCGACGGTCTTCTTCGGTAATGTGAACCGGTTTCCGTTCGTTTCGAAAAATGCTTTCGCCGATAATCGTTCCCTTAGCCGGCAGATTAGCCGGCGCCGGCGCTTCTTTGGTTTTTAACCATTTAATTTTTGGTATGCCCGTGGAAGAAGCCGGCAGATGAAACAAACTTGATAATTCTTCGGTGTTTAGAGTCATTGATTGACTTTCATTGAATTCACGAAAAGAAAATTGATAAATCAGGTTTTGCAGGCTGCGCGGCTTGACGATTTTTATTTCATTGCGGAGCGGCGCGCCAAACTGGGAAAAACTGCCGCTGATGCTTTCCAGAATGGCATCTACCTGATATTGGCTGGGGGCGGAGACCAAAATTCTTACGTTCACCAATAAAAGCGGTTTGCTGATTTTTGATTCCAGGGTTTTTATCGCTTCATCATCAATCACCTTTTCTGCTTTTTCTTTTTTTTCAATCTCCGGCTTAAAAGCTTTTTCAAGGTCTTTAAATTTAATCGTCATTCCTTTTGTCAAATCCTCAAATTTCGCTCCTTTTTTAAGGCTCTCAACCATTCCGGAAATTGATTTTTTGGCTGACTGGTCTGCCGGCTTTGCCAGAATTTGGATGGCAACTCCTTCTCCCACTTCGTTTATTTTTGAAAAGCCGCTTAAAATTGGCGCAAAAGTGTCAAGGTTGGCTTCGGAATAAGTCCTGATAGGCAGGACATAAGACGATTTTTGTTTAAGATAAATTCCCGCGTTAATGCCCTCGGGGTTAAAAATATTGTAATCATCTATCGCTTCCACTTTTGCCTCTTTCCACAAACCCTCAATCTGCCGGCCGACGAACTCCATTGATTCTTTGGGTACGGCCGCATAAAAATGGATTTCTTCACCCACGTGATGCACCGCCGCTTCCAGACCGAATGCCGTTTTTAGGCCGGCCAAAATGCTGAAAAGCTGATTGGAAATGTTAATTTCCTCTTTCCAGGCGCCGGCCGCTCCGGCTTCAGCTGACGCCTCTTTCTGGGTTTTTTGCGGCAGACGGATTAAAAGCAATCGCAGTCCGAGCGTTTTAGATAGACGGCGCTTTCTTAATTTTTTAAAAATAAAAAAGAAAGCTGTTCCAGCGGCAAGAATAATAAAAGCGATGATAAAGATTAAAAAATAATTAGACATTATATCATCTTTCTTTTCTTTAACTCATCATAGAGTTTATCCGTCAAAGCATCGTGAAAGGCGTCTAAAATAAAAGCGCTGGACTGATTGGCCTCCTTAATCGTTTTTTCAATGCCCTGACTAAAGACTTTATCAACCAATTTTTCAACTTGAACTTTAATTTCCTTCGGCGAATCCTTGAGGTAGTTGGGAAGATTTTTTTCTCCTGTTGGGGCGGTTGACGACGGCTGTGGCTGGCTCGGCTGGCTGACCGGCTGCTTTATCATTGGTTCAAGCGCCTGCCTGACCAATTCTTTTTCCGGTAATTGCTTGTGCTCCGGCAATTCACGCTTTTCCGCAATTTCCTTGCTTAATCTTTCAATGTCTTGTTCAACTATGTTATGATTTAATTGGTCCATATGAAGACAATTTCCAATTTCCAATTTCCAATTTCCAAAACTGGATTATTAATTATCATTTTAATTATAGCTTCTTTTTTGCGGCTCTACAATATTAACTTAATACCGCCCGGGCTTTATCCCGACGAAGCGATGAACGGTAATAATGCCTTGGAAGCGCTTAGCACGGGCAATTTTTCCGCCCTTGGCGGACCAGCCTCGGGCTGGAAAGTTTTTTATCCGGAAAATAACGGTCGGGAGGGCTTGTTTATGAACATTCAGGCGATTTTTCTCAAGTTTTTGATGCCGCTTTCAGGTGGCAATCCCGAGCCATGGATGTTAAGATTGCCGAGCGCTCTTTTTGGAATTTTAACCGTTTTGGGATTATATTTCCTGGCCAGAGAACTGTTTAATAAAAAAGTGGCTCTGCTTTCTTCTTTTTTTCTTGCCGTAAGTTTTTGGCACATTAATTTTTCGCGCATCGGCTTTCGCGCCATAATGTCTCCCCTTTTTGCCGTCTTGGCAATTTATTTTCTGTTGGTGGCTTTAAGGTCGCGAAAATATATTCTTAATTCTTTGCTTGGCGGAATATTTTTGGGTCTTGGCTTTTACTCTTATATCGCCTTTCGCGCCTTACCGCTTTTAGCCGTCATTATTTGGTTAATATATTGGATAAATAATAAGGATTCGGCGTTTCGTAAAAAAATATTGCTTTCTACTTGCTACTTTCTGCTTGCTACTTTTATAATTACAGCGCCATTAGGAATTCATTTCTTGAAAAATCCCGCTGACTTTTTCGGCCGCACAACCCAGGTCTCAATTTTCTCCGCCTCGGGCGGAAGCTCACTTTTAATACTAAAAAATTTGGGCTTAAATATTATTAAAACCGCCGGCATGTTCAACTTCTCCGGCGACTGGAACTGGCGGCATAATTATGCGGGCAGGCCTGAATTATTCTGGCCAGTGGGAATATTATTCATTATTGGCGTCGTTTTAAGTCTCATTAAAATTTTTAAAAATAAAAATATAAAGACATCCGATGTCCAAAATATTGACGCTGATGTCAGGACATCGGATGTCCAAAAATTGAAATTCCCTTTTATAGTTTTGTTTAGCTGGCTAATCATTGCCGCCTTACCCGTAGTTGTTTCCAACGAAGGAATACCTCATGCCCTGCGTGTCATTATTATGATTCCGCCTGTCTTTATTCTGGCCGGCTTTGGCGGTATCTGGCTGTACGAAAAACTGCTTACTAAAATACTAAATAATACGAAAGTGCGAAAAATAATTATACTTTCTGCTTTATACTTCCTACTCTCTACTTTAATTTTTGAGGCCTATTATACTTACTTTATTCTTTGGGGTAAAAATAATAATACTTTTGACGCTTTCAGCGGCGACTACGTTATTATGGCCAAAGGATTAAACGAACTACCCAAAGAACTGCCAAAATACGTGGTAGTTGAAGCCCAGGGCATTGATGTGCGCGGTATTCCAATGCCGGCGCAAACTTTAATGTTTATTACCGATACATTCACGCCCGAAAAACAAAAAGAGAAAAATATTTTTTATCTTTTGCCAGAGCAAATCAACCAGATTCCGGCTGGCAGTTATGTGACAACCCTGAAATAAAATCAGGTTTTATGATATATTATAAAACCCGCTATAACACATCATAGCAACCGAGTGTAGTGATTAATCACTACACTATGACCCATCATAATATTATCCCGAGAGAATCAAACAAGCTTGGAAATTATTTTCTTTTTTTCGCTAAACGGCAGTCTGGTTTTTTGAACAGCGTTTTTCATTATGCTAATCGTCTGGTCGTAAGTCGTTTTGTCAATGGGATAAGGCGTGGCGTCTTTGCCGCCATGCGCAAAAGAATATCTGGCCGGGTCATCATAAGAGGGTTGAGCGCCGTAAATTATTTCCGAAACCAAGGCCAGGGCCCGCATGGTTTTCGGACCAACGCCCTGAATGGCCAAAAGTCTTTCATAATTTTCCGGCTGTTGCTCACAAACCTGCCAAAGAATTTTTTCCAGATAGCGACTTTTACTGAAATCTTCCAATTCCACCGGATGATGCTCAAATTCAATATTTTCTAATTTTAATAATTTAACTAAATCGCCTTGTCCGTGAGGCGAATTTATTTTAAAAGCCAGCATTTTGTGCAACTCCGAAGAATGTTTGCGCAAAAGTTGAATATCTTTGATTAAAGCGTTATAACCACTGGCTACCAATTCCGTACTTGTTTCCCGATTCTTCCCGCTTTCTTCGGCGGTTAAATTCAAAACGGTTTTTTCCCTGGCTTGCGAAACAATGCCGGTGTGCGGTTCACAAACAAAGTCCTTCTCGCCCCGAGCGGGGTCAAAGGGGATGTTTTCCGAATGCCAGTGATAACGCCGGGCAGTCTGACTTTGCGTGTTCATCCCCTGTTGAATGACCGTCCATGAAATATTCTGACGGTCATTCACTCCCGAGTTCATCGAGGGATTGGACCCTTCGACGGGCTCAGGGCGCCGCTTCTTAGAAACGGCGAAGAAAAAGCTGTGGTGATAAATCTGGAATCCGTCCTGAATTAAAGCGCTGTCAACTTTGGCCGCCATTTTTGAATTGTAAACAAGCGAATTGGTTTTTTGCTCAGGCAAGCCAAGTTTACCTCCCCAGTTAACAATTTCATCCGGCGTCTTACGCGATGTTTTTCCTTTGCCGCCGGTAATAAAAATCCCTAAATCTTTTTCCTGGCCGCGAATCGCTTCTTTTAAAGCGGCGGTTAAAATTGTGGTCAAACCCGAAGCGTTCCAGTCAAAAGCCAAAACCGTACCTAATGACTGAAACCAGACCGGGTCGGCAATTCTCTTGATGAATTCGTCCGGCCCGTATTCGTCAATCAGCACGCGCGTCATTTCCCGGCCAAGCTTAACCATCCGCTCAAAAAGCCACGGCGGGCATTTGCCGTAATCTAAAGTAAATGTAGCTACGCCACTTCTATACATAAAAATTTATTTAATTAATAAATGCCGTAATCCAGCGTAAACCCGGCGTTAAAATCTTAATTAATTATAATTAATTATAATTTCTCGCCTCAAAAAATAAAATGGCGGAAAAAATAGTGAAATAAAAATTTAGTCATATTACGATGCGATCGCATCATATATGACTAAATTTCGTGATTATATTATATAAATAAATTATATAATAAATAAATTATATAACTAAACCGTACTATATGACTAAAACCTTACTATAAAACTAAATATGCTTATCCATATTTGATGACTATCACCCCAGTAGTACAAGCTTCGTTTAATTATGAAGCAGGCATCGCCGCTCCACTAACCATGCTTAATAACCATAACATCCCCGTCTTGTACCTCGTATTCCCTGCCTTCCAGCCGTATTAATCCTCTCTGCTTGGCATTATTCCACGAACCAACTTCCAACAATTTTTGCCAGTCTATTACTTCAGCTTTAATGAATTTATTTTCAAAATCAGTGTGGATTACGCCGGCCGCCTCGGGCGCTTTGGCGCCTTTTTTAATGGTCCAAGCGCGAGTCTCATCTTCACCGGTCGTCAAAAAACTTATCAAGCCTAAAACTTCGTAGGCTTTTTTAATCAATAAATTTAAATCAACCGACTGTGATAAATCGGCAACTACGTAATCAGCGTTTAACTCTTTAATTTTGCTTTTCAATTTATCGCTCACGTCGGATTCCTTACCGTTTAAAAGATAAATCTGCGGCTTATCCGTTAAAAGAGATAGTTCTTTTAACAGCGCAGAATCGCGCAGATTAGACGCAGACTCACGCTGAATCTTATCCACCAAATTATAAGCTAAAATATTCTTATTCAGGCCGTCTCTGATTTTTTTAATCGCTTCCCATTCTCTATTTTTTTGTTTATCTCCGGTTTTTGCCTCGCCTTCAAGTTTATTTAATCGTTTTTCAATCGTTTCCAAATCTTTAAAAATAAGTTCCGTATTAATAATCTCTATGTCTCTTGCCGGGTCAATGCCGTTTTCAACGTGAATAATTTCTTGATTTTCAAAACATCTCACCACCTGAACAATCGTGCTCACCTCGCGGATGTGCGCCAAAAACTGGTTGCCCAATCCTTCTCCTTTGTTGGCACCTTTAACCAAACCGGCGATATCGTAAAATTCAACTACTGCCGGAACTATTTTTTGAGAATGACTTAAATCAGCCAACTTTTTAAGCCGTTCATCTGGTACTACAACCACGCCGACGTTCGGGTCAATGGTGGCAAAAGGATAATTAGCGATGTTTATTTCCTGCTCTGTCAGCGCCTTAAAAAGAGTGGACTTGCCGACATTGGGCAAACCAACGATGCCGATTGAAAGTTTCATAATCCAATTTTACCTCCCAAAGAAACATTGTCAAAATTACACTTTGCCATATAAAATGAATTTAGTATACTTATTTCTATGCCCGCCGAACTTGCTTTATATATTACGAAGTACGGGTACCTTGCGATATTTTCGCTTGTTTTTCTTCAGGAGATAGGCGTACCTAATCCGGTGCCCAATGAATTCGTTCTTCTCTTTTCCGGTTATCTTTCAACGCAAGGCGTTTTAAATTTCCCTTTGGTTTTGCTGGCCGCCATCTCCGGTGATTTTATCGGTACGTCAGTACTCTTTTTTGTTTTTTATTTCTTCGGCGCCCAACTTCTGGCGAGAAAACCGAAATGGCTGCCCATAAGCAAACGCAACATTGAACGTCTAAGTAATTTTGTCTCCTCTAAAGGTTTATGGGGCGTCTATCTGGGGCGTCTAATTCCTTATTTAAGAGGGTATGTTTCAGCCGCGGCCGGACTTTTAGAATTTTCTCCGAGAAAATTTCTACTGATGGTTTTTCTTTCCGCCATTACATGGAGCGGCGGCTACGTAATTGCCGGCCACATCGCCGGTCCGTATTGGCAGGAAATTGCCCAACAAATAACCGGCGCAAGTAAAATCGCGGGCGCCGCGTTAGTTATATTAATAGCTGTTTTATTTTGGCGAAATATCGCGAGGTGGAGAAAAAATTTTAAGAATAATAAGCCTAATTCAGAGTAAACCAAAATGGGTCGGAAGTTTTAGTATTTCCGCTTTCATCCGTCGCCTCAATCTTGCAGTAATATTTAATGCCCTTAACCAAACCGCTGATAACGTATCCGTGACTCTTCTGAAAACTTTCTATATTGACTGATTTGGCTGACAGAAAATCGTTGCTGGTGTCATAATATAAAACTGACTTCGTCAATTCGTCAGTATCCCAACTGACGGCGGCTGAATAAGACCCGAGATAAGAAACTTTAACGTTTGAAATTACCGGCGGAGTAATGTCCGGGGAAGTTGATGAGGCGGAACCCGAGGTTGCCGTCTGAAGCTGCTGCTGTAATAACAATAACTGCTGAAGTAAGGCGTCCAATTGAGACTGAACCGAGCCGACAACGCCGGTCTGGCCAGTCGGCTGTCCTTTGATTCCACCAGATTGCGATGAAAGAATTTCATTCGCCTTGGTTCTGGTAATCGGACCGAAATAGCCGGCCACCGGAGTTATGCCGTAATTTTGCTGAAATCTTTTTACTCCTTCAAGAGTAAGCGAAAAAAAGTTTCCCGTAACCGGCCCGGAGTAAAATCCTTGTTCTGTCAGAAAATTCTGAAGCTGGGTAACTTCCGGGTCATTGCTTATTCCAAAATAAAGGTTTCTGGTAAAAAGTGTTTCTGCTTTGACAATAAAAATACCACCAATCAAAATACTAAATATTAAAAGAGTTAGATTAATTTTTTTCATAGAAATTTGACTTTTCTTATCTACATTATACAATATATAATAAATTAAAAAATAACAACTGTTGATAACTTCATAAATTGATAGATTTATAAAAATAAGTTATAATATTAAAAAGGGCGTTTAAAAAATTAATTTAATCTATGCCATCATTTGAAACACCTGAAATTCCTCGAGAAATGGCGCCGCCGTCAGGTTCGCCCAAAATCGGCGAAAAAATGCCAGAGGGCCCACTTTGGACGCCAAAAGAGAAAGAGCAAGAGAAAAAAAGGCGAAAAGACCATCCAGATTGGTGGAGGGAGTCACAATAACTAAAATAAGTATTAATATCTTATTTCCCGCATTTCTCTTAAAATTTCTTCCGGTAACTGCTCCCCTAATTTGGTTCTCCCAGGATAACGCCAGGCCGAAATAATTTTCCGCCTGGTTTTGGTTTCCTGAATCATTACCCAAATTTCATAAGGATGTTTCTGACTGCCGGCCGACTGCATCATCGCGATGGTATCCGGCGCAATCCCCTCCTCAATTCTTTTGGGCGAATTTAAAACCCTCAACACTCGCTGTTTGGAAAGACGGTAAAATCTCATTTTATCCTGGCAGTGTTTGGTCCAAAATGGAACAAGACGTTTTGTCATATTGAATTTCAGTTTTCCACTTCTTATTCTATTACGAATTTGCTATTATTTGAATAACATTAAAACCGCCATGAATATCATTAAAAAAGCTGCTCCTTGGTTTTTGGTCTGTCTGATGACATTGACCGCTTTTATTTTAATGCTCTACGCCTCTTCGCAGGAGTCAGCCACCATGGATGAATTAGCCCACATTCCGGCCGGCTACGGCTACGTCAAATATCTGGATTACCGCTTAAACCCGGAGCATCCGCCCTTGGTCAAGGCATTAGCCGCCTTACCTTTGTTATTTCAAAATCTTAAATTTCCCACCGATAAATCAAGCTGGCAAACGGATATCAACGGCCAGTGGGAGGCGGGCGCGCAATTTCTTTACGAATCCGGTAATGACGCCGACAACATTATTCAATGGGCGCGTTTAGGCCCGATGCTTTTGACCCTCCTTTTAATTATCTTCATTTATATCTGGGCCAATGAATTAATGGGCCGGTGGTGGGCACTATTGCCGACCTTCCTTTTCTCTTTTTCCCCTACGGTTCTGGCTCACGGACATTACGTCACCACGGACTTAGGCGCGGCTTTGGGTATATTTATTGCTTCTTATTATTTCGTCAAATTCATTCTCTGGCCTTCAAGGAATAATTTGGTTTTGGCCGGCCTGACTTTCGGCGTCGCTCAATTGATAAAATTTTCTACGGTCTTACTCATTCCTTTTTTTGGATTTCTGATTATTGTTATCTGTTTTTGGAAGATAAGAAACAAATGGTCTGGTTTTTTCAGCGGCTTGGGTCAGTTTTTCAAAACATTTTTCCGCTACCTCCTCTCCCTAATTCTCATTTTCGTCGTCGGCTACCTGCTGGTTTATTTCGTTTATTTCGTCTTTACCATCAATTATCCCGTCCAAAGACAAAAAGCTGATACGGCATTCATCTTATCTTCTTTTAGTGGCGGTCCTGACCAAAATTGGGAAAGCTGTAAATTGAATTCCGGCGTTTCTTTTGGCCGCCGAACAAGATGCCTGGCAGAAATAAACATATGGATGGCCGGCAATAAAATTATGCGGCCGCTCGGAGAATATATGCTTGGAGTTTTAATGGTGATGCAGCGTTCAAGCGGCGGTAACACGGCTTACTTCCTGGGTGAAGTTTCGGCCAGCGGCTGGTGGTATTATTTCCCGGTGGTTTTTCTGTTAAAAGAGCCGTTGCCTTCGCTGATTCTAATCGTTCTGGCATTGATTTTGGCACTCTGGAGAATTATTAAGAAATTACGCTTCTCACGTCTAATTTCCCATCTTTCCGACTATCTGGGCACCCACTTTGCAGAATTTTCAATGATTGTTTTCGTAATTTTGTATTGGCTTTATAGCATTAATAGTCCTTTAAACATCGGCGTTCGCCACATCCTGCCCACCCTACCCTTCATCTACATTCTGGCTACCAGCAGTATAAAGAAATGGGTGACCGGTAAAATGGTTAGCGGGATTAATTTCTTTAAAAATTTATTTGTTTCGCTTTTCAATGTTTTAAAACTTTCGCTCAAGGGCGCTGTAATTAGCCTTTTATTGATTTGGTTCTTATCGGAAACCCTGTTTACGGCTCCCCACTTTCTTTCTTATTTCAATCAATTCGGCGACGGAACCGATAATGGTTATAAATACGTAACGGATTCCAATTATGATTGGGGTCAGGACCTCAAAAGATTAACTCAATGGGTTAAAGAGAAAAACATTGATAAAATCGCCGTTGATTATTTTGGCGGCGGCAACCCAAGATATTATTTGGGAAACAAAGTGGAATATTGGTGGTCAGCCAAGGGCAATCCTGACGAAGAAGGAATTGAGTGGTTGGCAATTTCAGTTAATTCCCTGCAAAACGCCTTGGGTAAATTGCATCCCGGTCAGCAAAGAAACCCCGAAGACGAATATCAATGGCTAAATCCTTCGGCAGGCTCAGGACAAGTTCCCCAACCTTATGCCCGCGCCGGGAAGTCAATCTTTATCTATAAATTATAGAAAATTCAATTTGATTTTTAAACTTTTATTTTATTTTGTAGTACGCTCTGTTCTCTACCCGTAAATCAACGTACTCAATTTTTTCCAAGCCGAAGCTTTTTAAGGATTCAACTGCGACTAAGTTAGAGGTCGGGTCAAACCTCAAGCTAAAATAAATTTTCGGCAGTGAATCAGAAAGCGAATCTGCTATAATCTCCTGAAATTGCAAATCTTCCAATCTCAGAGATTTTATTTTTAAACCGGATTTATCCAAAACGTCAAAAATTTTAATAAGATTGGGTAAAAATTTTTCCTCCAATACTAAATCTCCAAGTTCTAAAGTCCGGCTGGAAAAATCTTCAACCCTATTAATAAGTTGGCCTTCAAGTTGCGGTGTTTCGGCAAAAATCACGCCTTTCTTGTCAAACCATGAGCATTGCTCCGCTGACTCTCGCTGACTAGACTCAGAATCGCGCGGAACTTCTGCGTTATTCTGCGTAAATTCTGCATATTTCTGCGCTGTGACGCACCAAACGCCGAATTTTTCTCTCTTTTTAACGTTAATTTTTATTTCCCGCTTGAAATAATCTTTTTCAATTGTTAATTCGGCGATTTCCGGGGCTTTTGGAAATTTTGCCAATATTTCTTTATTCCAAATCAAAATGTTGTCCGAGCCTAAAAATCCGGCGATTTTTGACTGGCTGACGAAAAAGTTTTTAAGATTGCCGATTAATTGGTCTGCGTCGGCCGGCGTTAAATCGCCATTAACTTGTATTATGTTTTTAATCTGAAAAAGTTGCGAGTAAATGATTACGTAAGCAACACCTACCAGCAAAATAGAAAAAAGAAATACAACGGCGTAAATTTTAAACTTCAAAAACCGCCGACGTTTTCTTCGTTCTCTCTCATCAATGTAAATATCGCCCCTCATTAGCTAAATTTTATAACTATAGAAGCCCTAAAACAAGGAGAAAATGAGAGGCCGCCGACTTAGCCGGCAGCCTCGTTTGTTATTTTATAGAATCTCAAAAATTTTTTGTTTGGAAGAAAAGCCGGCAATAAGCCGGATTGTTGAAGGAGAAGTATTAAAATATCCTGCCAGCGCTTTGATAATCGCTTGATTGGCTTGGCCATTTTTAGGCGGCTCTTTTACCGAAACCGCAAAATGGATTTCGTCAATTTTTTCCACGCTCTCTTTTTTCGCCAACGGTTTTGCCTTAACGAAGATTCTCATTTTTACATTTCTTCCACTGCAACTTTTTCCATCATTATCGGAGTCAATGGTTTATCATTGGAATCGGTTTGCGCATTGCCTATCTTATCAACCACGTCCTGACCCTTCAAGACTTTTCCGAAAATCGTGTAATTATGAGGCAAGGAATTATTTTCAAGCATAATGAAAAATTGGCTGCCGTTCGTATTCGGACCGGCATTAGCCATCGCCACCACTCCTTTTTGATAACCGGCCTGATAGGATGCTGTTTCCGGGTTCAATTCATCCTCAAATTGATATCCTGGTCCGCCGGCGCCGCACATTCCCGAGCCGGATGGAGAACTGCAATTCGGGTCTCCTCCCTGAATCATAAATCCTTTAATCACGCGATGGAAAATCAGGCCGTTATAGAATCCTTTATTGGCCAAACTAATGAAATTTTCAACTGTTTTGGGCGCGTCGGCGTCATAAGTTTCAAATTGGATGTCGCCCAAATTTGTTTTTATGGTTATTAAGTGCTTCATCGTTTTAGACACTTCTTGATTTTGATTACTAATTTTGTTATCCATCTGATTTTGCGCTTGTTCAGCCGGCTCTTCCTGACTACCGGTTTGTCCGGTTGGTTTTTCGGCTTTCTGACTCATTAAATAACCCATTAAATAAATGGTCGCTCCGACAACTAAAACCACTATTATAACTAAATAAGTTATTTTTAATTTCATATTTAGAAACCTTAGTTATTTCAACTTGAAACTCTCGGCCATCTGATAAAAAAGGCCCTGATAGTCATTCCACTTTTCCGGCAGAGTATTAAAAGATACCACCCACATATCCTTATTTTTACCGCTAAATACGAACATCAAAATCTTGAAATCAATTCCCTGCTGGGAAAGGCTGGATTCCAAAACTTTCGCCTGCTTACCGTCTATTGAAATTGAATCTTTTTCGGAAAAAACAACACCGGAAAATACCTGTTTCAAGCCGTCCTTCAAGGCATCTAAATAATTTTCTTGGGGGACTTGTCCTGAGTTGTCATAAACTATGGAGAAATAACTTCTAAAGCCAATTTGTTTTGCCGTCGCATTATTTACCTGTTCGCCGTCGTTTACCATTATAAGTAAAGTGCCCGCGGGGATATCTTGAGCCTCCAACCATTCTTCTGGCGCCCGCAGAGAAAATTTATCTTTCGTAACCAGCCGTCCAAATTCATCATTTTGTTCATCCGTTAATCCAATATCTACCGATTCCGTTTCTTCTAATTGACCTGTTTCCGTATGTGTTGGCTCGTAAGATTCGGTCGTCGGCGCTGACTCATTATCAACCGACTTATCTGCTTTCAACGTAAAATAAATGGCAATTCCACCGCCAACAAGCGCTAAAACCACTATAACGATAATAATTAAAAGTTTATTCCCCATATTGTGTCTATTTTAACGTAATTAATCCAAGCCTCCCCAAACCTAAAATAATCCATCCTATTAGCGGCGGGCAGATTAAAAATTAATCACAATAAAAAGCTTTTTACTGTAATTTCTACATCTGCGGCATCTTAGGCGCTTTCGGCTTCATTGAAGAAGCAACGGCTAAATAGACCGCTGACAAACCAACCAAAACGTATACCACCCTTGAAACAGTGGACATATCTCCAAAAATAGCCGCCACCAAATCAAGGTTAAGCAAGCCAACCAATCCCCAGTTCAAAGCTCCAACAATAACTAAAATTAAAGCTATGGCTTTTAAAACTTTCATAATAATTTAAAAATGTTTAAAAAATTATTATCTCGACCTTTTATATCCATTATACACTTTTAATTATTTTTATGAAACTTAGCTATACACAACTAAGTTTGCACTGTTTTTCATTCAAATATTCAGATAAGTAATTGTAAGTTGAAGAACGGTGGCAAAGCCTACCCATAACAAATATGGAACGTTTATAAAACTTATCCATTTGGCGCGGGGGTAAATGGCAATAATAGCCCAAACAAGGGTTCCAAGCACCAGTAAAATATCTAACGCCGCCAGAACGTTATTTTTTAACCCGAACTGAATGGGCGTAAAAGCAAGGTTAAAAACAAGGTTTAAGACAAAAGGCGTAAAAACAATAAGCGGAATTTTCTTTTTTATAAAAAGCCAACCAACATAGCCGAAGCTCAAAGCAATTAATATGTAAAGCCCTGTCCAAACCGGACCAAAAAGCCAGCTTGGCGGCGCCCAGACCGGCTTAATTAACTGTTGATACCATTCGTAAGTCGGCATATGTTTATTAATTTTATTTTACTTCTTTCTGCCGATGTTGGCAAATTATGA
>Ga0315553_10002490_pt1 | contig 14759 bp, 12 predicted proteins | sample SalMarSW160140MG_FD_203099 | JGI IMG/M metagenome (GOLD analysis project Ga0315553, IMG submission 203099) | Salt marsh sediment microbial communities from the Plum Island Ecosystem LTER, Massachusetts, United States - Salt Marsh Sediment SW1601-40 ... | reverse complement strand
ATCAGAAGAGGTCACGAAATATGCAACCGAATCGGATGTATAGGTAGTATCATGAGTAATAATCACCGGTTTTTCCCCGGGATTACCGGTAACCGATTGGTTTGTTATTCTGAGGCTGAAATTACCTTCACTTCCCATTGAATAACTTTCTATATTCATATAGCCTGAAATGACAGCATTTTCATTTTTCTGTTCAATGGGCTCTTTAAGCAGATAATCATTGAAGAAACTCATCTTTCGTGACGATTCTATGGATTGTGCTGCATCATTTATGCTTGCTCTTACCCAGGTGTCGAAACTATCGTTACGGATTTTTATCGCATTCCTGATCCATATCAACTGAACCCATATGATGCCAATAATTGAAAAAAGCATCATAAAGATGAGTCCTATGAATTTTTTTCTGCTCATACCGCAAATTTAACTTATCACAATAATAATAATACAGGTTTTAACTTTTCATTAACTCTTATTAACCAGAAATTAACTGTATAATGCAGGTAATGAAGTAATTTTGATTTGAATTAAAACCAGCATACCATGAAAAGAATTGACAAAACCCTGCTTTTAATACTGTTTATATTTTCGGTTCCTCTTGCCATGGCTTCAGGCCAGGAAAAGAAGACCGAAAAGAAAATCAAGATTGTCGTTGACGAGGGATCAGGAGAAAAGATACTCCTTGATACCGTTCTTACAGGCACATCATTATTTGAAAGCATTGAGCTTAAAGATGGTAAGGTTATCTATATCGGAAAACCTGAGATGGATTATAAGTTTATGACCGAAGGCGACAAGATTATTGTGAGTGTCGCGGCAGACGAAGACGGGAAAAAACACAAAGAAAAGAGAATATTTATCGCTTCATCAGGAGATAACATGACTGAATGGATAGATGAAGATGGAATAATTGTTAAGGATGGTAAGATTATTAAGAAAGAGGGTGGTCATACATTCAGTATCATAATGGAAACCGATGAGGATGACGATACTGATGTAACAAAATATATAATTGCAAAAGATGGAGTGGTTGTTACTGTGGAAAGTGATGATGAGGAGAAAGCAAAAGAGATAATAAAGGTAATTGAGAATAAGCTTGGTGTAGAAAGCGACGAGAAGGGAGATAATGTGGTGGTTAAAAAAGAATCTAAGAAGACAGAAAAGAAATAATTCCGATCAGGCTTTCATGTTCATTCCCGAAAATGAGTCAGGATTTATCCGGCTCATTTTCATTTATATATGTTACATGTACCCACCCACGGGTTATTACATGTGTACAAATGAACTCCAAATATCAGAATCAGGCGAAGGGGCTGTTATCACCAGCTTCTCTTTCTTTACAGGATGTATAAACTCCACTCTCCTCGACATGAGGCTGATTCCTCCATCAGGATTGGATCTTGGGTAACCATATTTAAGATCACCCTTTACCGGGCACCCAATCTTTGCAAGCTGTGCCCTAATCTGGTGATGCCGTCCTGTATGTAGCTGTATTTCAAGCATATAATAGCGGTCCACCCTGCCTGCCAGTTTATAAGTAAGACTTGCCTCTTTAGAGCCCTTAACTTCGTTATCATATACAAATGTCTTATTCTGTTTTTCGTTTTTCTTGAGGTAATGGGTAATAGTAGCTTCATCAGCCGGGGGTCTTTCCCGTACAATAGCCAGATAGGTTTTTTTCACCTGGCCGGTTCTGAACATCTCATTAAGCCGGGCCAGTGCTTTGGATGTTCTTGCGAAAATAATTACACCGCTCACCGGCCTGTCAAGCCTGTGTACCACACCTAGAAATACAGCGCCGGGCTTGTTGTATTTCTGAGCGATATATTTTTTTACTTCTGTATCAAGGGATGCATCTCCTGTTTTGTCTCCCTGGGAAAGGTCAGATGATCTTTTGTTAACCGCAATGATATGATTGTCTTCGTATAGTATGTCAGGCATGACTAGTACTGTTCCTTTTCATTGGGAAACTGAAGTGTTCTCACATCATTGATATAATTTTGAACGGCGCCTTTTATTTCTGCATAAAGGTTATGATATCGCCTCAAAAACCTGGGTGAGAATTCCTGTGTTATCCCGAGCATATCGTGAAGAACAAGTACCTGTCCGTCTGTTTTTGGTCCGGCCCCTATACCTATTACCGGTATTTTGAGATGGCTTGTAACCGCCTCAGCCAGCTTTGCAGGTATCTTTTCAAGCACTATCGCAAAACATCCCAATTTTTCGAGAAGTTTGGCATCATCCATCAGGCGGATTGCCTCTTCCTCTTCTTTTGCTCTCACAACATATGTCCCGAATTTATGAATAGCCTGAGGTGTAAGTCCAAGATGTCCCATCACAGGAATACCAGCTGACAGTATCCTCTCAATCGATTCTTCAATCTGTTGTCCGCCTTCAAGCTTCACTGCCGATGCCCCTGTTTCTTTCATGATCCTTATTGAGGATATCAATGCTTCCTTCGAATTGCCCTGATATGTTCCGAAGGGCAGATCAACAACCACCAGAGCTCTTTTTACTGCTCTTACAACCGATGCGGCATGATAGATCATGTTATCGAGTGTAATCGGAAGGGTTGTATCAAACCCTGCCATCACATTCGATGCTGAATCGCCAACAAGGATGACATCAATCTCTGCTTCGTCAAGTATCTTCGCAATGGAATAATCATAAGCTGTGAGCATTGCGATCTTCTCACCTTTAAGCTTCATCTCATTAAGGACATGAGTGGTAACCTTTTTTACAGTCTCGTGTATCGACATAATGGCTAATATGTTATTACAGATCACAAAGGTATTAATTTCTTTTAATTCTGTCAGTTTGGGAAAGTATCACTGTCTTTTTGTCATATATTCCGAATGGCATAATCATTGCATAAAAAGTATAATCAAATTAGAAACATTGTAAATAATTATAATATGGGAAAGATTATTGGTATAGATCTGGGAACTACAAACTCATGTGTCTCTGTTATGGAAGGCAATGAGCCTGTTGTAATTCCAAACAGCGAGGGAAAAAGAACCACACCTTCCATTGTTGCCTTTGTAGATAAAGGCGAACGTAAGGTAGGCGATCCTGCCAAAAGGCAGGCTATCACCAACGCCAAAAACACTGTATACTCCATTAAGAGGTTCATGGGTGAAACATATGACAAACTTAATAAGGAGATAAAACGAGTAACCTATAATGTTGTTATGGGTGATAATAACACTCCGAGGGTAAAGATTGAGAACAGGCTCTATTCTCCCCAGGAGATATCAGCGATGATACTTCAGAAAATGAAAAAGACAGCCGAAGATTATCTTGGAACAGAGGTTACTGATGCTGTCATAACTGTTCCTGCATATTTCAGCGATTCACAACGCCAGGCAACAAAAGAGGCAGGAGAGATAGCAGGACTTAATGTAAAAAGGATCATTAACGAACCCACTGCTGCATCACTGGCCTACGGACTTGACAAAAAGTCGCAGGATCTTAAGATAGCCGTTTTTGACCTTGGCGGAGGTACTTTCGATATTTCTATCCTTGAACTGGGTGATGGTGTTTTTGAGGTCAAATCGACAAACGGTGACACTCACCTTGGCGGTGATGACTTTGATCACCTTATCATTGACTGGATGGCTGAAGAGTTTCTGAAGGATGAAGGTATTGACTTAAGGAAAGATTCGATGTCGCTGCAGCGCCTGAAAGAGGCAGCTGAAAAGGCTAAAATTGAGCTTTCAAGCACAACCTCCTCGGAAATAAACCTTCCGTATATCATGCCGGTAGATGGAATTCCAAAGCATCTTGTCAAAACATTGACACGTGCTAATTTTGAAAAAATATGCGACAAACTTTTCCAGTCATGTATTCAACCATGCCAGAAAGCTCTTGATGATTCAGGCTATAAGGCATCCGACATAGATGAGATTTTACTTGTTGGCGGTTCAACACGTATCCCGGCAATTCAGCAGCTTGTTGAGAAATTCTTTGGCAAGGTACCTTCCAAAGGTGTTAATCCTGATGAGGTTGTCGCTGTAGGTGCAGCAATCCAGGGTGGTGTACTGACAGGAGAGGTTAAGGATGTTCTGCTTCTCGATATAACGCCTCTTTCGTTAGGTATTGAAACTATGGGTGGTGTTATGACCAGGCTTATAGAAGCTAATACAACCATACCTACCAAAAAGACTGAGGTCTTCACAACTGCAGCTGATGGACAACCTTCTGTTGAAATACATGTACTCCAGGGAGAACGGCCAATAGCTTCAGGAAACAAGACAATCGGACGTTTTCATCTGGATGGCATCCCGCCTGCACCAAGAGGTGTGCCTCAGATTGAAGTGACATTTGATATTGATGCCAACGGAATTTTACATGTAACAGCCAAAGACCGTGGTACCGGTAAAGAGCAGAGAATCAGAATAGAAGCATCTTCCGGTTTGAGTGACGATGAAATCAAGAGAATGCGGGATGAGGCACAGGCAAATGCAGAAGCCGATAAACAGACAAAGGAAAAGGTCGATAAGATCAATGCTGCTGACAGTATGATATTTACAACTGAAAAACAGCTTAAGGAATTTGGAGATAAGATACCAGCTGATAAGAAACCAGCCATCGAAGATGCCCTTGCAAAACTCAAAGAGGCCCATAAGAACCAGGATGTTGAAGCTATTGATAAAGCACTGGCCGAACTGAATACAGTATGGCAGTCAGCCTCTGAAGAGATGTACAAGAACGCGCAGGCTTCAGGACAGGATGCTTCACAGACCGGACAGGAACAGCCCGGACAGGATCAAACCGGAGATAATTCAAAATCAGGTGATGATGAAGTGACCGATGTCGACTTTGAAGAGGTAAAATAAACTTATAAGAATAGCAGAAATTATTTAACCGCAAAGTACGCAAAGGATACACAAAGAACGCAAAGCAGGATTTTTAAATGAATTCTTTGCGGACTCTGCTACACTTTGTGAACTTTACGGTTATTTTTTTTATTTTCTGAAAATGCTTTTTGTACTTTTATGTAATATTTTGCGTTTCATTTTTATGAACATTAAAATCTTCACAATAATCTTAGTATTAGCATTTTCTGCAGCTGCAACGTGCCAGACCGGCACAGAGATAAACCAGACTGGCCAGCAGAACAGGAAGCAGGGGTACTGGATGAAAAAATATCCAAATGGAAGCACATTGTATGAAGGAATGTTCAAAGACGATCATCCTGTTGGTGAGTTTAAGAGATATTATGAAGATAATTCCCTGAGATCGGTTCTTAGCTACAGTGATGACGGGAATATGGCAGATGCAATAATCTATCACCACAATGGTTTTATATCGTCAAAAGGAAGATTCATAAACCAGATGAAAGAGGGAAAGTGGAAATTCTATTCAGCATCAAGTGACGGGTACCTGATCTGCGAGGAGGAATATTCGAAAAATCTGAGAAATGGCGAATCAATTAAATATTTTCCTGACGGTACTGTTGCAGAAAAACTAAACTTTATTAACGACAAACGCGAGGGTGAATGGCTGAAATATCATCCTAACGGTAAATTATTGCAAAAATCATACTTTTCAGATGATCTGCGAAAAGGAAAATTTGATGTGTGGTATGAAGACGGGATCTTAGAGATATCCGGGTTCTATAAGGACAACCTGCGTGAAGGAGTCTGGTTCTTCTATAATCCGGAAGGATCCATAAGGTATAAAATCAATTATGTTGCAGGCTATACTGAAGACAACCAGATGGATATTGATGCAACAAATTTAATTAACGATCTCGAAAAGAGCAGCGTAAATGTTGCTGACCCTGAGAAAACCGGGGAAATTAGATAATGTTTGAATCGGCATTTTTAATTAAGATAATCAAAGCAGCTGCTTTCCTGGTATTCCTCTGTACGGGCACCTTGTCTTTAGGACAGGAAGTACAATACAATTATTTTTACAGGGTCTGTTTTATTGACAAAGGCGAGAACCATATTGAAGACTTTTCTCCATCACAGCTATTGTCGGAGAGAGCAATAAACCGCAGAAATAAATCAGGAATAACGGTACCAGACATACATGATCTTCCTGTCTTCTCAGAATATCTTGACGAGATATCATCACTCGGATTAACTCTTCACACCACATCAAAATGGATGAATACAGGACTTTTTAAGACCATCACACCTGTTGATCCTGCTCTTCTTTTAAACCAGCCATATGTAAAAGATGTTAAACTGGTAAAAAATCCTTCCCCTAAAAGCAATTATACAGACAAGCTTGATTTCCCCGTTTACCAGGCCGATACATATCCTTACGACAGGCCCATAACACTGGTCAACGGTTCCCTGCTCCATTTCTCAGGATATAACGGGACAGGCATACTGATAGCAGTGCTGGATGGTGGTTTTTTGAATGCCCACCTCATTTCTTCCCTTCAGTCCCTCAGGAACCGGGAAGGAATAAAGGGAACTTATGATTTCATTGAAAATGATGAGTTTGTATATGCTTACCATAATCACGGTACTGCAGTACTTTCTGTTCTTGCCGGGCAGCTTGAAGGTCAGATTAATGGAACTGCACCAGGAGCTGATTACCTTCTCTTCAGGACAGAAGATGCAGAGAGCGAATTTTCAGTGGAAGAAGATTTCTGGGTAGCGGCAGCTGAATATGCCGACTCTGCCGGTGCTGACATAATATCCTCATCATTAGGATATTATAATTTTGATGACCCTGCTCTTAACTATAAATTCTCCGATCTGGACGGTAACAGCGCCTTCGTTACCATAGCGGCTGATATTGCTGCCTCAAAAGGGATACTGGTAATATGCAGTGCCGGCAATGAACGTAATAAAGAGTGGAAACGTATTCTGGCTCCTTCAGATGGAGACAGTGTTATTTCATCAGGTGCTGTCGACGGTAACAATGTCATATCAACATTCTCTTCAGCAGGTCCGTCGGCTGATGGAAGAGTTAAACCAGACAACACAACGATGGGTGTAAATGTTCCTGTACAGTTTGATCTTTCACAGACAGTAAGATCGAGCGGGACCTCCTTCTCCTGCCCCGTTCTGAGCGGAATGGCAGCCTGCCTGATGCAGGCGGTACCCTCTGCAATAAATACTGAGATAATTGAGGCTCTTCACTACTCAGCCGACAGGTACACCCTCCCGGATTCTTTATATGGCTATGGGACCCCTGACATGCAAAAAACAATTATGAGGCTCCAGGATATACATGTTATCAGGCCATCGGCAGAGTTTGTTACCGGACCAAATCCGACAACAGGAGAAGTTGAGATCATTTTCAGGGAAGATCCGGGCACAATGATTATTGAGATCTTCAATACGTCGGGTGTTGCCATTTACAGGAAACAAATACCAGAGTATGCAGGCAGGACATTAAGAATACAAGCCCTGAACAACAGGGGACAGGGAATCTACCTTATCAGAATAACAACGGATAATGGTATATTTACCAATAAGATCATCAAGCTCAACAACTGATCATGACTGAAAAACTCTCCTTATCCGAATTGCAGCTTATCATCAGAGATGCCCTCTATATGGCTCTGCCTGACATGTACTGGATTATAGCTGAAATATCGGAGATCAAGGAAAATTATGCCGGACATTGTTATCTTGAGCTGATTGAAAAACATCCCGACGAAAAAAATGCAAGGGCACGTGTAAAAGCAATTATCTGGAGTAAGCGATACATATTTCTGAAATCATTCTTTGAGAATATTACAGGAGAAGAGCTTAAGGAGGGAATGAAAATCCTTGTCAGGATAAAGATTGAATACCATGAACTTTATGGATTGAGTCTTATCATTTCGGATATTGATCCTTCATTCACAATAGGTGAGATGGCATTGAAGCGCCAGATGGTCATAAAAAAGCTTGAGGATGAAGGAGTATTTACTATGAATAAGGGACTCCCCTTCCCGGTTATTCCGCAACGAATCGCTGTAATCTCTTCAAAAAGTGCAGCGGGTTATTCAGATTTTACTAATCAACTTACCACTAACAATAATGGATATGTATTTTATACAGCTCTGTTTGAAACGACAATGCAGGGGAAGGAAACGGAACAGAGTGTTATAAACTCACTTGATCATATAGCCGGCCATATGGAAATGTTTGATGTGGTTGCAGTTATAAGGGGAGGGGGTTCACAGAGTGACCTGAGCTGGTTCGACAGCTATAATATTGCATATCATATTACACAGTTCCCGCTACCGGTAATAACGGGTATAGGTCATGAAAAAGATCTTTCAGTAACTGATATGGTTGCCTTCAGGTCACTTAAGACGCCGACAGCAGTAGCTGATCATCTTATTGATTGTATTACCGAAACCGAAACCCGGATGGAGGAGATGGTTAATGAAATAATCGACGCTTCGCGAATGATAGTTGAAGCAAACCGCAGCCTGCTGGATACATTCAGAATGAAGCTGATACCTGTTGCAAGATTAATGGTCTCAAATCAGAAGGAGGAGCTTTCAAACAGGATAATTGAAATGATCAATTTTGGCAGGGAGTTAATTGCAGAAGCAGGATTGATACCAGCTACTCAGAAATCAAAGCTGATATCTGCCTCAGGCTATTTTTCGACCGGAAAGAGTATATTGGTCGAAAATAAAAAAAACGAGCTGATAAGTAAAACAATTGGTCATATAAATAAGATGCATGACAGAAACGATGGACTGGCAAACAGGCTAAAGATCATGGATCCCGAAGGGGTTCTGAGAAGGGGATATACAATAACCTCGATGAACGGAAAGATAATTAAAAGCGCTAAACATATTGATATTGATAGTCTTATTGACACCAAATTCAGCGATGGAAAAATAAAAAGTAAAGTAATCGAAAAGAAACAAGACAGAAAAAACAAGAAACAAGAGTAAAACTATGGCAAAAAAGGTATTTTCATTCAACGAGGCAGTATCTGAAATAGAGAAGATACTTCAGAACATAGAAAAAGGAGTTCTTGATGTAGACAAATTGTCGGAAGAAGTGAAACATGCATCGGAACTTATTAGACAATGCCAGAAGAAGCTTCGGACGACGGAAGAGGAGATCAACAATATTTTCAAGGATCTGGTTTAAAATAAATCAGGACCGAAGTCCTGATTTACCATTACCCTAAACCTAAATCCATGAAAAAAATCCTATAACCTTCCGTTACTGCTGTTAAATATTTTACGTACTTAAGGATTAAAATGTTTCGCAGGAATCAGTATATTTTAATCCAGGACATGTTTTTTTTGACGAACTGACTATTTTTCTACACCAAGGACATCTTTGAATGCTTTAATGAATGTATCCTTGGGTAATGCACCCATTGCCATCTGAGGATTGCCCTCGGCCGGAACAAACAGGAATGAGGGTATGCTCCTTATCCCGAATGCGGCAGCCAGCTCTTGCTGTTCCTCGGTATCCACCTTATAAATATCCAGTTTCCCATCGAAATCAGTGGCTAATTCTTCAAGTATCGGGGCAACTATCTTACATGGTGCGCACCAGTCAGCATAGAAATCGATAATACAGGGTTTTTCTCCTTCAAATTTCCACTCTTTATTCTTTTCGTAATTGAATACTTTACTCAGGAATGTCTCTTTTGTCAAATGTTCTATCATATCAATTTTTTTATATTAAACACCTAAAGACTCTAATTGTTTAATAAGGTCAACTATAATGCCATATATAAGCATTATCTGTATTTTAGATAAAATTACATATTAATTGTAACTTTGTCATGGTTTATTAACAAATTGTCATATCTATATATGAACATATGTCTGAATGACAGAATATTCAAGACTCTTTCAGATGTGATAACCGATGAGGGGGTTGAGGCATTTGTGATCGGAGGCTGGGTAAGAGATTGCCTTTTGGAGAGGGATCATCCGGACATGGATATTGACATTGTTGTAATCGGAAATGGAATTGAAATTGCCGGGAAAGTTGCCAGGAGAATAAATCCTAAAATCAAGGTAAGTATATTCAAAAATTTCGGAACCGCCATGTTCCGGTGGGATGATTATGAAATTGAGTTTGTAGGGGCCCGGAAAGAGTCTTACAAAAGAGGATCCAGGAAACCTGTAGTTGAGGACGGGACACTTGAAGATGATCAGAAAAGAAGGGATTTTACGATCAATGCACTGGCTATAAGCCTTAATAAAGAAACATACGGCGAATTTCTGGATCCCTTTAGTGGCAGGAATGATCTGGAGAAAAAAATAATTCGTACCCCTCTTGATCCTGACAGGACATTTTCAGATGATCCGTTAAGAATGATGCGTGCTATACGGTTCGCAACACAGCTTCATTTCACAATTGAGAAAAATACTTTCAATTCAATAAAAAGTAATACAGAGCGTATAAGGATAGTATCACAGGAAAGGATCATTACAGAGCTGAATAAGATAATTATGTGTGATCATCCCTCAACTGGCTTAGTTCTTCTTGAGAGAGCAGGTCTGCTCACGATCATTTTTCCTGAACTTGATAATCTTAAGGGTGTTGATGTTAAAGAAGGTAAAGCCCACAAAGATAACTTTCATCACTCTGTGAAGGTGCTTGATAATATTGCAAAAGTCTCGGATAATCAGTGGCTCAGGTGGGCAGCTCTCCTTCATGATATTGCCAAGCCTATTACAAAAAAGTATTCTCCAGAGACCGGTTGGTCATTTCATGGGCATGAATTCCTCGGGTCAAAGATGATACCCGGCATTTTCAGAAAGCTTAAACTGCCTTTGAATGAGAAGATGAAATATGTTCAGAAACTGGTTGATCTTCATCTCAGACCGATAGCGTTGTCGCAGGAAGAGGTAACTGATTCGGCAGTACGGCGTCTCCTTTTTGAAGCCGGTGATGATATTGATGACCTGATGATGTTATGCGAAGCTGACATCACATCGAAGAATGAGGCAAAAAAAACAAAGCATCTTGAGAATTTCAGATATGTCAGGAAAAAGTTAAGGGAGATTGAAGAGAAAGATGCTTTGAGAAACTTCCAGCCTCCTGTCAACGGCAGTGAGATCATCAGCACCTTCGGTATAAAACCAGGTAAAGAGGTCGGGATAATAAAGAATGCCATAAGAGAAGCCATTCTCGATGGGATTATCCCCAATGAACATAACGCTGCCAGGAAATATATGATTGAAAAGGGGAAGGAGATAGGACTGACACCCTGCGATCCACCTGACCTATCGTAATCTAAGGTCAAGTAAAACAGGAAGATGATCGCTATATCCTCCCTGGTACCTGTATCCTGAATATGTAGAATAAGGGCTTAAGCCCGGATATTTCAAGTCTTCCATCATGAGAAAATCGGGCCGGAAGACCTGTAATAAACCAGGCTCAGTGAAAACCCTTTCATTTCCATTAATTAGCGCATCTGATACAATTACCTGGTCTATTATTTCCCAGGTTCCCATATAACGGTAGGTTCCAGCGCCATCAGGAAGAGTCTCCGACAGATTCACAAGTGAGCTGCCATTATCTGCCCGGCCTGCCAGTATGCTCATAACCCTGTCTTCAGGAGTAGCATTAAAATCGCCCAAAATGATAATATGGGCATTACAGTATGATGCCACAAATATCGAATTGACCTTTTCTCTGACCATTTCAGCAATTTTAATACGCTGGGCCTCTCCTGCAAGAACTCCTCCCCTTCTTGAGGGCCAGTGATTTACAAAAAGATTTATGGTATCGCCATTGACAAGAAACCTGGCATAAAGAACATCCCTGGTCCGGAATTCATTTCCTGTTACCGCCAAAGTGTTTAAATAGGAGTAGTCAATTATATCTGCAATCTCTTTCCTGTAAATAAGACAAACATCAATACCTCTTTCATCGGGAGAATCTTCATGTACAATATCATAATCATATTTCGATAAATTTGTACTATAAACAAGATCCTCCAGCACTTTCCTGTTCTCTATCTCGCAAAATGCAACAATAGCTGGTGGCTCCCACTCACCGGCAGCCAAAATTGTCTTATAAAGTGAATTGATCTTCCTGCTATATCTCTGATAATTCCATCTTCTCAAGCCTCCAGGCATAAATTCCTCATCTTCAGTAAGAGTATCATCATATATATCAAACAGATTCTCAACATTATAGAACATTAGTCTCACAGAATGAGAAGCATCATTCTGAGGATATCCTTTTACAAGTAACAATAGTAGCAGCGAAAGGGTACCGGTAATTCTTTTTACGATACCTGATGACATTATTTATTAACTAATAGTATCAATAAGCACTAATCCAGCGATACCTCCTGGCACTCTCTCCAAATTTTACTGCAAGTGTCAGTTCATGCGTCCCGAAGCTCTGTCTTCTTATGTCTGTTAAGGTGAAATCAACGGCATAGGCAAAATAGAACCTGTCATATCTCAATCCCGTCATAAGAATTATCGCGTCATTTGTTCTCCATGAGAGTCCTGCCCAATAGTCTTCCTTGTAATAGACCCTTGTTGTAAGATCCATCTGAATTGACTTAAAGAACATGTCGGATGATTTAATGAAAGCAGATGGTTCAAGTGTCCAGTCGGGATGAACATCGAATTTAATTCCTCCTGTAAGGAAATAATGTCCCAGTTCTGTTCTCCTCGTGTCAGTAGTATCTGCAAAAAGAAGCTGGCCCCTGAACATGTTTGTCATGGCAAATCCTGCATAATATTTTGATGTTGTAAGACTTACGCCAAAGTTAAAATCAGGTATAAAAACTGACCTGTCATAATTGTTAAGCAAGGGGTCATCAGGATCATAGATCAATCCTTCGGTATTTATTGCAAACTGGTATGCTGTGAGTGCAAGGCCGAATGCAAGATTATTCGGATAGCCTCTTGTTTGTCCCATCTGGATATGGTATGCGTATGCAAACTGGAGTCCCGTACGCCGCATTATACCGTTCTGATCATTAAAGATATAGCCTCCAAGTCCGACTTTACCGCCTTTCGTCGGAAGCACAAGCTTTTTACGTACCGAAGTGGCTTTAGATATATAGCTGTTTTTTAAAATACGTGTTTGGAAGCTGGCAGCATAAGTACCCGGAGCCTGATCCATTCCCACCCATTGTTCCCTGACAGTCAGATTCACGGTTGTATACCCGTCTCTTCCGGCAAATGAAGGATTAACAAGGAAGCCATTCATAATATACTGACTATACATCGGTACCTGCTGTGAATAAGCAGGTACTGAAATAATAAATAGTGTAAACAGTAATAGTATGCTTCTTCTATGTTTCATAAAAATCCTGCAAATATACTTTTATTCTTCTCTAATTACACTAATAACACCTGATCTTGGTTGAGATCCGTCATTCAGATCCAAAATATAATGATATGAATCAGTTGGAACAAGTTTACCTTTAAAAGTACCATCCCATGGATTTGCCAGAATATTTCTTTCACGGTAAATCATTCTTCCCCACCTGTTAAAGACGCGCACTTCTGCATCAGGATATATATCGATATTCCTGATTATCCACTCATCATTATGACCATCCTGGTTGGGGGTAATGATCTGTGGTATCACAAGACAGTTGAAGGATATGTTATAACCAACATCTATACTCAATGATTCAGCACAGCCATTAGCATCTGTAACAACCACACTGTATGTTTCCGGAAGCAGGTTATTTCTATTCTGTGTAGTTATGCCATCTGCCCAAATCACACTGTATGGAGATGTTCCACCTGTTATTTCAAGAGTTATTTCACCATCATCTGTATCAGGACAGGAAGCATCTGTTGGGATTGCGTCCAGTGTCAGTGCCGCAGGTTCTGTTATCTGTACAGTTTCTGTGTTCACACAACCATTTATATCAGTGACTGTTACAGTATAGGTGCCTGCTGCCAGTCCGCTTGCCGTGGCTGTTGCCTGGACAGGAGATGTATCCCAGGAATAAGTATATGTTCCAGTGCCTCCTGCAGCAACTGCCGTTGCTGTTCCATCAGCTCCTCCATTACATAGTACATTGACCTGTGAGACAGTAATAATAATTACTGTAGGTTCATTAATTGTAACATTGGCATAATTTATACAACCATTGGCATCAGTCACTGTGACAGTATATGTTCCGGCAGCCAAACCGGTTGCTGTAGATGTTGTCTGTTCAGGAGTTGTATTCCACGAATAAGTATATGGAGATGTTCCTCCACCTGCCGTTGCTGTTGCTGTACCTGAAGTACCGCCATAGCACACATTATCTGTCTGCGTTGTAGCAACAGACAGTGCTGAAGCAGGTTCTGTTATAGTAACAGGTATATCAAATGTTAATAATTCTGTATCCCTTACTGTTACAGTATAAGTTCCAGCTGTCAGAGTGCCAAATGTATCTGAAGACTGGAAATTAGTACCATCGATGCTATATTCATAAGGAGCAACTCCTCCTGAACCACTCACTGTTACACTTCCTGTTGATTCACCATAGCATGCAACGTCGGTCTGAGATACTATACTACCGGTTAACGGAGGAGGTGGAGATATTATGACATCAAAGCTGCATAATTCAGTATTACCTGCCGCATCAGTTACCTCATAGGTAACAGTAGTAGTATCTGTATCAAATATATATGTGCCAACCTGGTTGATACCAGTTGCCGGAGACGACGCTATAGTTGCTCCAGTCATGGTCCATGTAAGAGTTGAAACAGAACAATTATCAGAGATAACAGCATCAGGTGCCACTACCGTTGCATAATCGAATCCAACATCTTCATATTGGCTAATATCTGATGAGCAGGTTATTGAAGGCAATACAGTATCTGCAAGGATAATATACTGTGT
>Ga0315553_10002488_pt1 | contig 14764 bp, 9 predicted proteins | sample SalMarSW160140MG_FD_203099 | JGI IMG/M metagenome (GOLD analysis project Ga0315553, IMG submission 203099) | Salt marsh sediment microbial communities from the Plum Island Ecosystem LTER, Massachusetts, United States - Salt Marsh Sediment SW1601-40 ... | reverse complement strand
GAATGAACAGTGTAAGAGATAGTGTTCGTTTCATAAAAATCATGGAGGGGATTAAGTTATAAGTTATAAGTTATCACTTCTGTTTTGATGTTTAAAAATTTTGTTCTTTGAAATCCTTTGTAGATAAGAGTTACAGCGATTTTTAAAGCTCAAACGATTTGAAAAGGTAGTTTTGTTAAAAACAAGACTATCAGATGAATCGTGGGAAATACGTTTTTGCTCAAATTTTTGAATTTGTATCGCACAATGATTTTTTAAAGTGTGTAAATCGATACAATGGTGATTACAAGACCAAGCATTTTAGTTGTTGGAAACAATTTCTTTGCATGGCATTTGGTCAGCTTACCCATAGGGAAAGCCTTTCGGATACCATTCTCTGTATTCATGCTAATTCGAGAAAATTGTACCATCTTGGTATAGGCAGTGCAATTAGCAAGTCTACATTAAGTAAGGCAAATGAAAATCGAGATTGGCGTATATACCAGGACTTTGCACTATTGCTGATAGCTCAAGCCAAAGTACTTTATAAAGATGACAATCAGCTTGAAATCGATTTTAAGAACAATGTCTTTATTGTTGACTCAACAATTATCAACCTTTGCTTGAGCTTGTACCCTTGGGCTGACTTTCGTAAAACAAAAGCTGCTATTAAGCTCCATACGAAGATGGATGCGAAAACTTCTATCCCTGATTTTATTCACATATCAGATGGCAGAATGCACGATGTTAATTTTCTGGACATGATAACCATTCTCCCATATAGTTTGTATATCATGGATAGAGGTTATCTGGATTTTTCCAGGCTTTATCGCTTACATGAAGCAAAAGCATTTTTTATTACCAGAGCCAGAAAGCGTTTTGATTTTGCACGCATTTACTCAGCAAAAGTTGATAAAACAACCGGAATTAAATGCGATCAAACTATCAAAGTGTGCGGTTTCTATGTTTTTAAATATTATCCTGAAAAATTGAGACGGATTAAGTTCTATGACGCGGAAACCGATAAAACATTGATCTTTTTAACCAACAATTTTGAGCTTACAGCACTTGAAATTGCTGTGCTTTATAAACATCGTTGGTTCATAGAGACTTTCTTCAAATGGATAAAGCAGCATTTGAAAATTAAATCATATTGGGGACGAAGCTTGAATGCTGTAAAAACTCAGGTATGGATTGCAATTTCAGTATATGTGATTGTACTTATTTTGAAAAAAAAGCTAAAGTTATCACAATCAATCTACGAAATTTTACAGATTTTAAGCATAAACATATTCGACAAAGAGCCTCTTTATCAGCTGTTTAGTAATATCAATCTACAGGATTTCAAAGAACAAAATTGTAATCAATTGAAATTGTTTGACTTATAACGAAACGCTAGTGATAACTTATAACTTATAACTTATAACAAGATCCTGACCTCCGTCAGGATAAGTTCGACTGGATGCTTTCAGTTCACATACCTGTTCCTGAAAGCATAGTCTCACTTACTCATATCGCAAACTATCCACCGTGTTTGTCCGGGCTGCTTTCAGGGATTGGTATCCGACAGTGATATATGATATGATCAAAACGGCACCGATCGCCAGAACAAAGATCCACCAGCTCAGGCTGGTCCGATAGGCAAAATCATTCAACCATACCCTGCAGCCCCACCAGGCAAGTGGAGAGGCAATGATAAAGGCAACCAGGACAAGCAGGGTAAAGTCCCAGGTCATCAGGAAGAACAGTGAAACCGTACTGGCACCGTTTGTTTTCCGGATCCCGATCTCTTTTCTCCTGTTTTCCAGGTTATGGTATGCCATACCAAACAAGCCAAGACAGGCAATAAAAATAGCCAGTAAGGTAAAGAGGGTTACAATTTGACTTTGCTTCTCTTCCTTTTGATATTGAGCTTCAAAATCCTCATCCAGGAAGAAGTAGTCGATAACCGAATCGGGGTACAGCTCCTTGTGTTTCTTCCTGGTAAAATCAAGAACATCGTTCACCCGGTGTTCCTGGAAGACCAGGGTCAGGTACCTGAAATCATCTTCAATCAGGAATACCCCAAGGGGTTCGATCTCCGACTGGAGTCCCTTGAAATGATAATTTTTCAAAATTCCCCGGACCGGATTTTCATTCTGGTTAATGGTTTTTTGCAGTGCTTCTTCATGTGAATTCCAGCCAAAGACAGACAGGGTGGCTTCATTCACCAGGAATCCCCGGTTGCTTTCCGGGCTGAGTTCCTCATGGAAGGGTTCTCCGGCAATGACCTGTAGTCCGTATATGGAAATAAAATCGAAGTCAGCCTGAAGGCAATTGACCATTCTGGTATTCGATTCCTCTTCTCCCGTTGGCCATAATCTCCAGAAGTATCTCCACCTGCCGGGAACACTGGAGGAAATTGTAGCAGCTGTAATACCGGGGTGTTCCAGAAATTCTTTCTTTACTTTCTCATAATTATCATACAACACCTTTCCTTCAGGAAGCTGAATGATCAGTTTCTGTTCCTTGATAAAACCAAGCGGTTTATTCTTCATGTACATCATCTGTTTCTGTATAACCAAAGCTATGATTACCAGTCCAATAGAAACAGCAAACTGTCCAGTTACCAGTATTTTCCTGAAAAGCATACCCTTCTTCGAAGGATTCCACCCACCTTTTAACACATCCACGGGCTTGAACGAGGAGAGAAAGAACGCAGGATAAGATCCTGCCAGCAGACCAATCGTGATAACGATACAAAAAATAAACAATACCGTTGCCGGATCGAGGTAATGAATCGTTAGAGGGATACCACTTAACCTGACGATGACCGGCAGTAACATTTCAACCAGGAACATCGCAATAATGTGGGCAGCAAGGGCCATCAGCAGAGTCTCTCCAAGGAATTGCCGGATGAGGTTTTTCCGGGTTCCGCCAAAGACTTTCCGAACGCCTACTTCTTTTGCCCGGTTAATAAACCGGGCCGTTGACAGGTTCATAAAATTGAAACAGGTAGTTAGCAGGATAAGAATGCAAATTCCGATAAACGCATAAACCATGGTTGGATTTCCAGGCGGTTCAACCTCCCAGCGCAGGTTGGAATAGAGGTGAATGTCTTTAAGGGGCATAAGGAACAGGGTCATGATTTCTCCGCCGGTATCCCTCAAATTCATACTTATTTCATTCCCGAGGTTTTCAATCTTCTTCTCAAATGCCATGGGGTCTGCCCATGGGGCCAGCTTTATATAGGTGGGAAGATGATTAAATGCCCTCACCTCCTCCGGCATATCATATACAATATCTGTCGAAATCTCGGAAATCATAATCTCAAATTTCATGTGTGTATTGGGAGGAATATCCTTTACTACCCCGGTAACTTCAAAACGGTTGGTGTCGATCTCGATAAATTTTCCCAATGGGTTTTCTTCTCCAAAGTATTTATGAGCCATATGCTCTGTAAGCATTGCCGTAAACGGTTTTTCAAGGGAAGCCGGATCCCCCTCAATCACCGGAATGGTTAACACGTCAAATAGCCCGGGCTCCACCGGTCTGATGTTGTCTTCTTTGAATGACTGCTCTTCGTAACGAACCGTGGAGGATCTCCAGGAACTAAACCTGCCCATTGACTCAACCTCCTCAAGATCGGCTATCGCATCTCCAACACACCTGGGTATAGCCGCATATTTTTCAATTTTCCCATATATATTCGAATTCTTCTCTATCCGGTATATCCGGTCAACATCCTCGTGATACCTGTCGTAACTGAACTCGAAACGGACAATAAGCAACAAAATAAAACAGCAGGCAATTCCAATGGATAAACCCAATATATTGATGAGAGAGAATCCACTGTTCCACAGCAGGTTCCGAATAGCAGTGATGAAATAGTTTCTTATCATGGTATTCAATATCATGTAACATCCTTAGCCGGAATTTTACAAGGGCTATGCCAGTATTATTATATACCTAATTACCTTACAGTTAACAACTAAATGGAGAGTGCTAAAAAATGAACATGTGTTCAATTTTCGTCATCTATTGTCGGGTTTTGAACAAATTATTCCTTTTTGTACATTTACCACAAACATTTCAATTCAGATGGCAAAGAAAGAAGGGAAAATCCTGGTTGTTGATGATAACGAAAACATTCTTCGGTCGTTAACTCAATTATTAAAGTTTGATTTTGAATCGGTCAGGACCGTCAGCAATCCGAATTTGATACCGACGTTGGTAAGGACCGGTGATTTTGATGTCATCCTGCTGGATATGAATTTTTCGGCGGGGATCATGACGGGAAATGAGGGGATATACTGGTTGCGGGAGATACTGAACATCGATCCTCTTGGGGTTGTTATTCTGATCACAGCGTATGGAGATATTAAACTGGCAGTAAAAGCCATTCGGGAAGGTGGAACCGATTTTATAACAAAACCCTGGGATGCGAACAAGTTAATTGTGACGTTGAAATCAGCGATCAAACTGCGCAAATCCAAACTTGAAGTTAGCCGGTTGAGGAAAAAGCAGGAAGTCTTAAAAGAAGACCTTAGCAAACAAATGGATCCGATTATTGGAAACTCACCCGCTATCCGCAAGGTGTTGGAGACCGTTAAAAAGGTAGCAGTTACTGATGCCAATGTATTGATCCTTGGTGAAAATGGTACAGGAAAAGAACTGGTAGCCAGGGAAATACACCGGCAATCGCTTCGGTCAAACGAATCCTTTGTCAGTGTGGATATGGCTGCCATTACGGAAACCCTGTTCGAAAGTGAAATGTTCGGTCATGAAAAGGGAGCATTTACCGATGCCCACGATGAACGAACCGGAAGATTTGAGATTGCTTCAGGGGGAACCCTCTTCCTGGATGAGATCGGGAATTTGTCCATGCATCTGCAGACAAAACTACTGAAAGCCCTGCAGGACAGAGAAATTACAAGGGTGGGAGCTGAAACATCGGTTGCTATCGATATCCGGTTAATAACCGCCACCAATAAGAACCTGGATGAGATGGTTACCCTGAACACATTCAGGGAGGATCTATTATACCGGATCAATACCATTCAGGTACAACTACCTGCCTTACGGGAACGAAAAGAGGACATCCCTGTCCTGGCTGATTATTTCCTGAAAAAGTATCAACACAAATACGCAAAAGCCCCTGTAATAATGAAAGGGGATGCCTACGATAAACTGTTGTCGCACAGCTGGCCAGGAAATATCAGGGAGCTGAAGCATACCATGGAGAAAGCAGTGATTCTTTGCGAATCAGGAACATTGGGGTCAGAAGATTTTTTCTTTGGTTCTGCATCCATGACTAAAACCTCATCAGCAGACTCCATGAAGCTGGCTGTCGTAGAGAAAAAACTGATTGAAAAAGCCCTCCGGGAATGCCACGGCAATATGAGCAAAGCTGCAAAAATCCTCGATATCTCGAGAACTACACTCTATTCAAAAATCAAAAAATATGGTTTATAGGAATTTCTACCTCAATGTTATTGTACGTGTAACATTCATCTTCTTTACCAGCCTCTGGCTGGCATATGAAATTACAAATCCTCCATTCGTTTATACACTTCTTTTTCTGGGATCCATCCTGTTGATCCAGACCTTTGCATTAATCTGGTATGTGAACAGAACGAACCGGGAGCTTTCGAGGTTTTTTACATCCCTGAGAGATAAAGACTCTTCATTCTCTATTGTGGGAAAGGAAAAGGGCGGGTCCTTCCGGGAACTGGCAGAAACACTGAATGAAACGGCAGCTCTTCTTAAGGAGGCCCGGATTGAAAAAGAGAGCCAGTTCCTTTACCTGCAGTGTATCGTCGAACATGTAACGATCGGATTGATCTCCTTTTCCGCAAACGGGAAAGTATCATTGATAAACAATGCAGCCAAAAAATTGCTGGGCATAAAATCCATTGTACGATTGGACCAGTTAAATAGCATCATGGAGGGGTTTGACAGGATAGTGAACGGATTGAATCCCGGTGAACAAACCGTGATCCGAATGACGATAAACAATGAACTTTTGCAGGTTCTGATACGGGTTACCGGTTTTAAATTTCACAATGAGCAGCTGAAACTGATCTCCCTGCAGGATTTCAGACAGGAGCTGGAAGAGCAGGAGATCAAATCATGGCAGAAATTGATCCGGGTAATGGCTCATGAGATCATGAATTCAGTGACACCGATCACTACATTAACGCTCGCCATAAAACGATGTTTAACAAGGGATGATGAGACCAGAAGTGCTGATGAGTTGGACGATGAAAATATACGGGATGCGATTATCAATGCCGAACTGATCGAAGAACGAAGTAAAGGATTGATCAATTTTGTAAACAATTACCGGAGCATCAGTAAGATTGAAAAGCTGGATATTACCGGGGTAAACGCTTCAAAGCTCTTACGAAATACAACCAATTTATTCTCAGAAGATCTTGAGAAATTCAGGATCCGGATCAACCAGCGGATCGTCCCGGAGGATCTTGCCTTTAGCATGGATAAAAAACTGATCCAACAGGTTCTGATTAATCTGGTGAAAAATTCCATTGAAGCGCTCCGTAAAACAGAAGGCAGAAGGATTGAGTTAAATGCATTCAGGGAGATGGATGGCACACCAGTCATCGAGGTATCGGATAACGGAGAGGGTATCCCGCGGGATATTCTGGATGATATATTTATCCCATTCTTTACAACAAAGAAGGACGGTAATGGGATCGGCTTGAGCCTTTCACGTCAGATCATGCGATTGCACAGGGGAAGCATCCACGTTGCATCTGAACCGGGGAAGAAAACCTCTTTCTTTCTGAAGTTCTGAGTTGATTGACGCAGTGTAGTTAGCAGTTCATGCCTTTGGCGGAATAGAAGCTGTTAAGTCCAAAAAAACCGTCATTCTGTCCGAAGGAGTCCTATGGACAGGAAGACTTTGTTTTGACGATAGTCATGCTGAATTTATTTCAGCATCTTACATATCATATATCGTAATACAAATCCCTCATAGCGGGATTCATTGATTTTATTAAACTGATTTTCCAATCCCGATGCCAATTTTTTAATTGTTTTTCTCTTGTAATCGCTTGATTGATATCAGGAAACTCTTCAAAATAGATTACATCTTTTAATTTATACTTCACAGTAAATGCTGAACCTATACCATCTTTGTGTTCACCAATCCGAGCTTTTAAATCACTCGTAACACCAATATATAAAACGGTACGTTTTCGATTAGTCATAATATAGACATAGCACTTTTTCATTTTTTGATTAAGATCCTGAACCGAGTTCAGGATGACTAAAAATTTAACTTTTGAAAAGAGCCCACCCCAGTAAGAAAATTATAGGATTCAGGTGAACCATGAAGCAATTTTCATATAGCCGGCAACTTAGGTTAATTCGTTTGCATCCAGGTTAGCCGCAATATCCCGTTCCCCGGCTGAAAATATGTTCCGGTTTCCAGTTGCATTTTTCCCCGAGGGTCATCCTCGGCAGCTCCATTGACTTTTTAAAACCATGTTGTATTAAAAAATCCCTGGCTTTTACATTCATCAAGGGAACTACTACTTTCTTATCTCCGTATGCAAGTTTCACTTTCAACAGATCGATCCCTGACTCGGAATTTCCGGCAGCAATGAATCCATCACCAAGCCCACGTAAATAATAGCCTGACAGCTTGCCACCAGGATCCTGATGGATATGGATGTCTTCCCGGAATAGATGAGTCATCCCTTCCCGTTTTTCACCTGTTATCTTGTGATCAAGGTTTGTAAGTTCCAACAGATCAGACGGATTTGCTTTCCTGATTTTTTTCGGGATTTCGAATTTTGGCGCTCTGTCTTCCAATTTATAAAACTCATACATGCATTCTGTTTCAAAACCCAGCCTTCTATAAATCGATTCACCCAATTCTGTAGCGACCAGGTTAAACGTATTTGCTCCAAGCTCCCTCCCCTTTTGAATCAGGTATTCGGTTATTTTCGTACCGAGACCTTTATTTCTATGCTTTTCCGAAACAACAATATTACCGATCCAGCAAACGGATCCGAAAACCATCAGGTTACCAAAACCGATCGGCTCTCTCCCATCCAGCAAAGAGAATCCACGGAAATAATTCCTGTTGTGGTTGATGGAGATGAACTTCCTGAAATCAAAGTCCCATTCCGGAGGGAAATATCCGTTAATGGTCGCAAAATGCTCAGGCTTGTATGGGATTATGAGAGGATTCATATTGAAAGGGAAGGTAGTGAATCATCTGGTTAACACCAAGTAGAATTGACAACCTTCAACGTCCGCCACAGGCGTGCCTTACGCTTGCGCTGATGCTTCAGCATAGGCGCATGGCACAACATCGCACGTTTAACGTTCAACATCCAGTAACTCTGTACTCACCTCATTCAGTCCCGCTGGGACGTGGTTTTGTTTCGTATTCAAGTTACAGCCAATGAAGTAGCTCCTGCCTGCCTGTTCACCCGCCGAAGGAGGGCAGGCAGGGCCTATTATCATTCAGTCCCTCCGGGACGTATTTTTCAAGTTGCTTCTTTATGCAGCCATTGAAATGACTGCCTATTGTCTTTTAGTCCCTACGGGACATTTCTTACAAAGAACCAGCTTTAAGGCATGCAGGGGTCAGACGAAAATAATTCTTCTCACCGTCTCAAAGTCTCACAGTCATTTATCTCTCAGTCCCTCCTTCTTTTTCTCTTTGCCTTTATTCGTCAGACCAACTTGCTGCCCCACTTTCCGTCGCTTAGTGGTCAGACGAAGTTCATCCTTCTCAATGTCTCCCCCGTCCTCCGTAGCTTTTTTTTGTCTCATCGTCTCACAGTCACACAGTCATTGGTCTCTTCGTCCTTCAGTCACTATTTTTCATTCGTAACGGAGACACTCCACCGGGTTAGTATTCGCGGCTCTGACCGACTGGATGAAAACTGTCAGCTGAGCAATGATCAACGTGGATATGGCAACAATGACAAAGACGATCCATCCGATATCGATACGGTAAGGATATTGTTGCAGAAATTTCTTCATCCCGAAATACATCAATGGCAGACCAATAATGTTAGCCACCAGGATCCATTTGGAAAACTCTTTGGATAACATGGTAACGATTCTACCGGTGGTTGCTCCCATTGCTTTTCTTATCCCGATCTCTTTTGTACGCTGTTCAGCCATAAAGGCAGCCATCCCCAGTAACCCTAACATAGCAATAAATATAGCCAGTACTGTGAGTATTGACAGGATCTTTCCAATCTTCTTATCTGAATCATAGAGTGCTTCCAGTGATTGGTCTAAAAAATGATATTCCATTGCAACATCGGGTGAAAACTGATTCCAGACCTTTTCAATGGTTTTGATCCCGCCATCCGTTTCACCCTGATGTAACCTAACCATCATCAGGTAACTTCCATCGGGAACAAGGAGTGTAAATTGGGGTTCAATTGTATTATGTAACGAACGATAATGGTAGTCTTTGATAAGTCCAATAATAGTATACCGCTCTTCATGATCAAAATATTTCAGGAACTTTCCGATGGGATCTTCCATATTCATGGATTTTGCAGCTGCTTCATTAACAACCACTGCTAATGAATCGGAAAGGAAATCCCTGCTGAAAGTACGGCCTTTCAACACCTCTATTCCCAGGGTAGAAAAGTAATCGTATCCAACCGGCAGATTCCGGATGAGCGTTTCCTTTCCCGGATCCTGTCCTTCCCAGTGCCATAGGCTGTTTGAAAAGGTATAGCCGTACGTAGGTAAATTGGCAGTACGTGTAACGGCAAGTATTGAGGGATTCTTCAGGAGTTCCTGCCTGAACGTTTCATACCGTTCACTTACCTGATCGCTTTGTCCGAAATAGAACCAGACGAGGTTTTCCTTATCATACCCGAGATTCTTTTTCCTCATAAAGTTTATCTGCTGATACAGTATCAGGGTTCCTGAAATCAGAATAACGGAAAGGGTAAATTGAAAGATCACCAGGGATGTTCTGAAAATGGCATGTCCTTTCCCGTGTTTGCTTGCACCTTTGAGAATTGAAACAGGTTTCAAAGAAGAGAGGTATAATGAAGGGTAACTGCCGGATAACAAACCCGTAACCAGCACAATAATAATCAGTGCAATGTACAACCAGGGCTCCTGGTATGGGATTTTCATCTCAACACCGGTAAAGCTGTTGAAAGAAGGCCTTACCAGTTCGACCAGCGCCATCGCCAGGAGGATCGACAGGAATGCCAGTTCAGTCGATTCAATAAAGAACTGTTGGATAATATTTCGACGAACAGCTCCGGCCACTTTTTTTAATCCGATCTCCCTTGCTCTTCTTGCCGAACGCGCTGTTGCCAGGTTCATAAAATTGATACACGCAATGAGGATAATAAATACACCGATAATGCAAAAAATGGTCACCATCTTTTTATCCGACACCCATGCCATATCAAAATCCAGGTCAGTTCTGAAATGAATATCCGGTATTGGCTGGAGATCAAGTGTGGCAAACTCCTCCAGGGTGGGTTTCGGTTTCAGGAAATCGGCTATTTTTTCTGCAACCCTTTCACGAGTGATTCCTTCAGGAATCTGTACGTAGGTATAAAACGTACTGTTATCCCACCGGTCAACTGAAAAACCAAGCCCCCTGAGAAAAAGAAACGGTATGACATAATCAAATTGCAGATGGCTGTTTTGAGGAACATCAGCCAGCAGTGCCGTAACCATAAATTCCGTTTCACTCCCTCCGCTTATGATCTTACCCAGTGGTTCTTCATCACCAAAGATTTTCTTTGCAAGCCGTTCCGTTATTGCAATACAATTTAATCCATGAAAAACACTATCTCCCAGGTGTTCAATGACAGGAAAACTGAAAAAATCAAAAAATGTATGATCGGCATATATACCCCGTTCGGTATATTCATCTTCTTTCCATTTAAGGGTTCTGTTTGATCCTTCAATACGACAATAATCCTCGATTTCCGGAGCTTCATCTTTGAGTGCCGGGCCAAGTGGTCCCTGTGTTATGGACCAATGAACTTCCTTCTCAAAAATAATGTGCTGGATAACCCGGTAGACCCGCTTGTTTTCATGAAATTTATCAAAACTGAATTCAAAATGAACCCATAACAGGATGAGGATGGAACAGGCCATACCGATAGATAGACCGGCAATGTTGATCAATGAATACCCTTTGTACTTCCAAAGATTTCTAATGGCAATTTTAAAATTGAATCGGAACATGGTGTGTGGTTTAGATTAATCATTCCAAAATGTATACCATCATTTATAAAAACTTATCATAAAGCTACTTACGAACTTTTTGCATAACGATCAACTGAAATATATGTACTATTTTTAAGACAATCGATGTCCGATATCAATACATTCTTCCTATCTTTAGCATAGGTTAGTTGTATAACGCGTTATGCGGTTTGCATTTTTAATAAATTGTTTAGTGTAATCTGGTGTTTTTGTGTATTGTGCCATAGGCATCCCTTATAGGAGCGGCAATTCTTTTTAGCCACTAAGTCACTAAGACACCAAGAATCACAAAAATGTGTAAATCATTAATTATTAAGTCTTTGAAATATTATTATAAATAATTTCCAGAGCAACATTGAAATGACAGAATAAACCGCACAATCCTAAATAACTACTCTAAACATTTTTAGTCATGCAAAGATACGATGGGAAAATAATTCTGGTTGATGATGATCCGGGAATCCGGGACAGTGGTCAGATGTTTTTAAAACAGGTTTTTCCGGTGGTGCGGACTGAATCATCCCCTCAGAATCTTGTCGAAATCCTGAAGCAGGAAGATTTTGATGTTATCCTCTTAGACATGAACTTTCAGAAGGGAGAGATGGATGGTAAGGAGGGGTTAAACTGGCTGGAAAAGATCCTTGAAACCGACCCGGAAGCAATGGTCATATTCATTACTGCTTATGGGGATATTGATCTGGCTATTCAGTCGATCAAAGCAGGAGCGGCTGATTTTATTGTCAAGCCCTGGAGCAATCAGAAACTGCTGGCAACGATCCTCTCCTGTATCCGTTTGCGAAAAGCAAAAACAGAAGTCATTCGTTTTAAGAAAACCAGTGAACGACTATCCCAGGATATGGACAAAGATTTTCAGGTCTTCATCGGTGATTCATACCCGGTTAAAAAGATAAAAGAGATGATCGCCAGGGTTGCTGAAACGGATGCTGATGTATTAATCCTGGGAGAGAATGGAACCGGAAAAGAGCTTGCTGCCAGGGAGATCCACCGGAAATCTACCCGCAAAGACCAGGTATTCATTGCTGTTGACCTGGGTGCTGTTCCGGAAACACTATTTGAGAGTGAACTGTTCGGGCACGTAAAAGGAGCTTATACGGATGCTTATCAGGACAGACCCGGCCGGTTTGAGCTGGCTTCAGGGGGAACCATTTTCCTGGATGAGATCGGCAATCTTTCACACCCACTGCAGTCAAAGTTGCTGAGTGTCATCGAAAACAGGAAAATAATCCGGATTGGATCGCACATTGAAATCCCGGTTGATGTCCGGCTGATTTCTGCTACTAACAGGAACCTGAAGCAGATGGTGAATGAAAGAAGATTCAGGGAGGATCTGTTATACAGAATAAACACGGTAGAGATCCACCTTCCTGCACTCAGGGAGAGAAAAAACGATATCCCGTTGCTGGTTGATCATTTCCTTGAAATCTATCGTCAGAAATACCACAAATCGGAGCTCAAAATCAGTCAACATACCCTCAGAAAATTAAAAAACTATCCATGGCCGGGGAATATCAGAGAACTTAAAAATGCCGTTGAAAGGGCTGTCATACTTAGCAGTTCAGGACAACTCTCATCAGCAAACCTGTTCCCCACCAGTTATCCTGTTCCTGCCCCTGAGCTGCAAAACATCTTCAATCTTGAAGAGAATGAAAAACAGCTGATAATGAAAGCGATCAACCATAATCGTGGCAATATGACAAGAACAGCCAGAGATCTGGGTATAGCCCGCGCTGCATTGTACAGAAGAATGAAAAAATTCGGCCTATAAATGGTTTTAATAAAACCCGATTAATTATGTACGGTATGCATACGAATCGATTTACCCTATCCCTTGTATTTCGCATCTTTTTGTTGCTGATAAACATGATCCTGATATCAACTGTCATACGGGAGCCTGTTGAAAATCAAATGGTATTTACCTTAATCAGCTTATTCATCATCCTCCTGCTGCAGGTAATCATGCTGTATGAATTCCTGAACCGGACCAACCAGAATCTTCTACGTTTTTTTATGATCATTTTTGATTCCGACTATTCGACTCATTTCCAGGAGAAGGTGAAATCTTCTCCATTCATTGAGTTGAACAGAGCATTTAACAGGGTCATCGATACATACAAGGACCTGAGCCGGGAAAAGGAACTTCATTACCTGTATCTTGATGAGGTGGTGAAGCACATTAAGGTCGGAATAATCTCTGTGAATGAATCGGGGAAAATCGGGATCATGAATCATCCCGCATCCGACCTGCTTCAGGTGATTAAATGCGCCTCCTGGTCTGACCTGAAAGAAGCACAACCTTCATTCACCAGCCAGATTGAAAAGATAACACGAAGTGGATCGTCCATCATTAAACTGGATCTTCCCTATGGCAAAAGAAATCTTTCTGTCCATATCAGCCGGTTGAAACTTCAGGATGAATCCTGGCGACTGATCACCCTTCAGGATGTTCAGGAGGAGATTGAACAGGGAGAGATTGAGGCAACCCACAAGCTGATCCGGATACTGAACCATGAAATCATGAATTCAATCACCCCGATAAATTCTTTAACCGAAACTGTCTCTATGATCCTCCAAAATGAGAACGGGATTCATAAGGAACTCTCCGAGCTAACGGAAATGAACCTCTCAGATATTCGGGAATCGGTTGCATCCATCCGGGAGAGAACCGAAGGACTGGATCATTTCCTGAATGGATACCAGAAACTTTCTCAATTACCAAAACTGGTGAAACCGAAACGTATCAGACTAACTGATCTTTTCGACGGTATCGGTCGGTTAATGCAGGGGGAGCTTCAGAAAAAACAGGTCATTCTGGAACGAGATATTCCAGATGAAGAAATTTATGTTACTGCAGACCCTCACCTCCTTGAGCAGGTAATCATAAATCTTATCAGCAATAGTATCGATGCGCTATCCGGTGTTCAGAAACCTGTGATCAGATTCTGTGCAAAAATGGAAGGGAACCATTCCGTTATTGAGATAAAGGACAATGGCAAAGGGATTCTGCCTGAACAACTGGAGCAAATATTTGTTCCCTTCTACTCAACAAAACAAGAAGGGAATGGTATAGGGCTGAGTTTTTCCAGGCAGATCATGAAGCTTCATGGAGGAAGTATTTCCGTGAAATCAGAACCGGGAGTGGAGACGGTGTTTACGTTGAAGTTTTAGAAAGAACGTTCAAACGATAGTCATACAATTGTCATTCGCTTCGCTGTCATACTATGGTCATGCAATTGTCATTCAATAGTCCTACAATTGTCACACAATGGTTTACCCTGTGAAATACACTATTTCACGGCGTCATTCGATTGTCAGACAATTGTTATATCTTACAAAAATCCAAATGACAAAATCCCAAATAGCAAACAATAAACAATAGTTAAATCTCAAAATTGTTGATCTTGAAACATTGTGCCGAAGGCATGCCTTTGGCGGAATGTTGATCATTGGATATTATTTGGAAGTTGATATTTGTTATTTGTCATACGGTGAAATCGGGAGCTTATCAGGAATTAATAATCATAGAGTGTGGATTCCTGTCAGT
>Ga0315553_10002487_pt1 | contig 14765 bp, 9 predicted proteins | sample SalMarSW160140MG_FD_203099 | JGI IMG/M metagenome (GOLD analysis project Ga0315553, IMG submission 203099) | Salt marsh sediment microbial communities from the Plum Island Ecosystem LTER, Massachusetts, United States - Salt Marsh Sediment SW1601-40 ... | reverse complement strand
AAGGTGTTGATTCTCTACAACGACGTCCAGTCAGTGGACAAAGGCGAGGCCAAGGACCTGGTCTCCGCCCAGGGCGTGGCGCTAGCGGCGAGGGCCGTGGAGGAGGCGCTGCGACCGAATCGCGAAGTCGCCTGCGTGCCCGTACCCTTCGATCCGTCAGAGATCCTGGCTGAGTACGACGCCACGGAGTGGGTAGCCTTCAACCTCTTGGAAGGTCTGGGCAGCCGCGCGGATCTGGAGCCCGAGGCCGTTGCCATCCTGGAGAGGCTGGGGTACAGACACACGGGCTCGCCGCCGGAGACGATGGCCCTGTGTCTGAACAAGGCTCGGACGAAACGCTTGTTAACCTCCCTTGGCATTCCGACGCCGTCCTTCCAGTTGTGCGACGACGCCAACGTAGAGTTCCATGTCCCGCTGCCAGCCATCGTCAAGCCTGTGGCGGAGGACGCCAGTCTGGGCATAGACGACGGGGCTGTGGTGACCACCGTGGAGGAGCTGCGTCGGCGGGTGGAGTACGTCGTACGTACCTATCGGGAGCCAGCCCTGGTGGAGGAGTTTGTCGAAGGTAGAGAGTTCAACGTCGCTCTGTGGGGCAACGGGACGGCGGAGTGTCTGCCGCTGGCAGAGATAGACTACTCCTCCTTCCCAGACCCATTGCGCAGAATCTGCTCGTATGCGGCCAAGTGGGAACCCGAAAGAGAGGAATACCATAACACGCCGGTAACCTGCCCTGCGGACGTTGCCTCCACTTTGGCGGAGAGGATACGAGGCGTGGCGATCGCTGCCTATGAAGCAGCCGGCTGCCGAGGTTACGCGCGAGTGGATATGCGCGAGCGGGGTGGGCAGCCGTACGTCTTAGAAATCAACCCCAATCCGGACATCTCCCCTGATGCCGGCTTCGCCAGGGCCGCCTTGGCCGGTGGCTACCCCTATCCTCAGATGGTGGAGAAGATCCTGGAGTTGGCCGCGTGACCTCTGCGCGAGTGCATGTAGCTACTGCCCGCGGGCCAGGCGGATTGAACTGAAACGTGGACGTTCTCTCGTGTGTCTAGTGACCACGGCATAGAGTATAGAATACTGAGAAGAGTGGAGTTAGTGAGGGTAAGAGAATGAGGATCACAGACAAGAATCGAGTGCTGCTGTTCGCTGCCATGACACTGATGTTCATCGTATCGGCGTGTACTGTACCCGGAATGGGCGTGTCCACATCGCCTTCCGTCGAGGAGCCGAGCCCGACAACCCCAGCGGACACGCCGGTGGTCGAAGGGCCTGTGGCGACGGCTACGGAAGCTCCTGCGGCTGCGGAGCCTACGGCAACGACTGCGGAACCTCCGGCAGCGGGCTTGCTACGCCAGTGGGCCACAGGCGCCACGGCCAGCTCGGAGTACGGGAGCGAGAGTTGGTCCGCACAGCAGGCTACCGGTGCACCCGATACAATGGAGTGCGGAGACATCCAGACAGCTTGGGCTTCTGAGACTTCGGACGGGGTCGACTGGCTGGAATTGAGCTTCGTCACAGCGGTAGTGCCCACGGAGATCAACATCCGCGAGACGTACTCGCCCGGCTTCATTGCCCGCGTGGAGGTGAAGGACGAGAGGGGCATCTATCACACCGTCTGGGAAGGGACGCCCGAGGCGGTGGAGCAGTGCCCCCGCGTCTTGACTATCCCGGTCAGCGGGGTGAGCGTTCCTGTCAGCGTCGTGCGCATCAACCTGGACCAGAGGGAGGGCGGTTACTATAACGAGATCGACGCCGTGGAGCTGGTCGGGCTGCCCAGTACCTCCCCTGTCGTCGAACCTACTGCCACGCCGTCCCAGCCTCCCGTTGCGGGCATGACGCGGCAGTGGGCCATAGGCGCCACTGCAAGTTCGGAGTACGGAAGCGACAGTTGGTCCGCACAACAGGCCACCGGAGCGCCTGACACGATGGAGTGCGATGACCTCCAGACGGCTTGGGCGTCTGAGACCTCGGACGGAGTGGACTGGCTGGAAGTGAGCTTCGCCACGGCCGTCGTCCCCACGGAGATCAACATCCGTGAGACGAACTCGCCCGGATTCATCAACCGGGTGGAGGTGAGGGACGATATGGGGCTGTACCACATCGTCTGGGAAGGCACCCCTGGGGCAGTTGAGCAGTGTCCGCGCGTTTTCTCCGTCGCCGTGAGCGGAGTGGGCGTGCGCGTGAACGCCGTGCGCATCAGTCTGGATCAGAGAAACGGCGGCTGGTATAACGAGATCGACGCTGTGGAGCTGGTAGGACAGGAGTAGCAGCGGGAACGCCTGGGTGCTCGTGATCCGCGTGTGCCGCGGTGGCCCAGATACTGGAAAGGGAGGACGACTGAACGAGCACGGCTGAGGCGTAGCACCCGTGGATAGGTGGAGCAAGTACAAGAGACCCTCGCCGGGGTTGGAGGGGCGGCCTCACACCCGCAGGCGAGGGTCTGTTTGTGCCTCCGGTCATCGCTGGCGCACGTTCAAGGACCGTGCGCGGCTGCAATTGGCCAGCGTGTTCCTATCCCAGCTTCGTGCCGTAGGCTGCCCAGCGCCAGATCTCGCGGAAGCCGACCCCCTCGTAGAAACGAGGAGCCTGGGTGGGGTTGTCTTCGTCTGTGTTCAGGGTGGCGGAGATCATTCCAACTCTGCGGAGAGCATGCAAGCCGGAGAGTAGAAGCGCTCCTCCCACTCCCCTTCGCTGAAACGACGGCCGCACGCACAGCGTGTCGATATAGCCGTCTTTGCGGCCTAGCCAGTGAGAACGCTCTTCGTTGATCACACAGAGGCAGAGGCCCACGACCTGGTCCGCCTCCAAAGCCACCAGATTCAGGTCTTCACGCCACTGGGGAGCATCCAGCCAGCGGGACCAGCCCTCCTCCGTTACTGGGACGAATTCCCAGTCGTCGGCGAAGGCCTGGTTGAGCGTGTCTATGGCCGATTGGTCATCCAAGCCTGTCAGGTAGGGCCGCAAGGTTATGCCGGTTGGTGCTTCCGGGCGGGCCAGCGTCTCCAGTGGATGGTAGACCATGTGCGGACGAGAGCGCATGAACCGCAGGCCGGTGCTCTCGTAGAGGTTTGTCGTCTCCTTCTGGTGCGCGCCGCAGTGTACGTAGAAGTGGACCGCTTCGCTGCGCATCGCCGTTCGGCGTTCGCTGGCTCGTTCCCGTAGCCGGTCAACGAGCAGCCTTTCGATCCTTGTGCTGCGCCACTCAGGGTGCACGACGGGGAAGGCCCGAATGAAGCTCTGTTGGGGGCCGATCTCAGCCTGGAGCTGGGCTGTGGCCAGTATCCGATCCTCGTCGTTATGGACGACGAAGGCGGCCTCGTGCTGGGTGGGACCAGAGAAGAGGGGATCGGGCGGCGGCTCTGCGACCACAAGACCATCGTCCGTTCGATCTACGGAGGCGACCGCTCGCCTCAGCTCGACGACGGCCTCGCGGTCGTCGTCCGAATAGGCTCGAACTTCGACTCCTGACATGTCCGCTCGTTTGAACCGACCCCTGCGTGGCGCTACCTGGTGCTTCTCTACACCCTGATCTGGAGCGCCGAGGGGATGATCTCGAAGGTAAGGGGGCTCTGGCCGCAGACCTCGCCCTCCACCTGGAGCAAGACAGGCGATTCCGAGCTGATCTGGACCCGCCGGGCCCGATACGTGTCCACCTGGGGATGGGTGATGTGGGTGCCGTCGTAGACCTTGGGTACGGTCATCAGGTACTCGATCTTGTCGATGTCGCCGATGACGATGACGTCGAACAACCCATCGTTGGGATCGGCATCGGGAGCCACGCGCATGCCCCCGCCGAAGAACTGACAGTTGGCCACGACCACCGAGTTGATCACCTTTCGAATCGGCTCCTGGTCATCGAGAGTCAACTCGATGGCCTTGTTGCGGTAGGAAAACAGGGTGCTGACCAGGCTGGTCAGATAGGGTATCGTGCCACCCATGAAGTTGGGGGCGCGATTGGCCCGGTGAGCCACCTCGCCATCGAAGCCGCCGCCTCCCACGTTGACGAAGTACCTTTGTCGCTCCTCTCCCTCGTGATGGAAGGTGACCAGGCCAAGGTCCACCGTCATGGTGCGTTCGCCGCCCAGGCGCGCGCAGGCCTCGCGGTAGTCCGAGGGTATCCCTATGGTGCGGGCGAGGTCACTGCCCCGTCCAGTGATCACGACTCCCAGCACCGCTCCGGCCGTGTCTCCTCCGGGGGGCATCAGGCCGTTGACCACTTCGTTGATCGTGCCGTCTCCACCCACCGCTACCACGGTCTGGTATCCCCGATCGACAGCTTCTCGCGCCAGGACTGTGGCGTGATTTGGCTCCTCGGTGAACTGGTAGTCGAAGGCCAGCCCCAGGGAGCGGAGATCCTTCTCGACGTCGGGCCATACACTCCCGGTCTTCCCTCCGGCAGCCACGGGGTTGACAATGAGCAGGATTCTCTGCCCTGACACTTCGGGATCCTCCTATCTTCTTTTGCGCTGGCTTCTCCTGGGAGCCGGGCGGCCCTCAGCGCGCGACGGTCAGCGCCAGGTCATCAGTAGCCGACTGACCCTCGTCGTCGGTCACTTTGAGCTCGATGACCCATTCGCCCACATCTTGCTCGGCCAGGGGGGTATCGGTGGACCAGACCGCCGCGTCCTCGCCCTCGTGCAGTACGCGACCGATCTCTTCCTCACGCCCCTCTGGCGCCGAGGCCACTCTCCAGTGGTAGTACACGATCTTCCCACCATCCAGATCCACGGACAATGAGCCATCGTAGGACACTCTCTCACCAACGTGCGCGATGACGTCCGGGCCAGCATCAGCCCTGGGGGGAGCCTTGGTGGCCAGAGCGCAGCCGGTCAGGACGACCCCGACGAGGATCGTGAGGGTGAGAATCGAGGCGAAGCTCCTCAGTTGCATTTGAGTGAGATTATATTCCGCTCGGGCCAGCGTCACAAGGTGACAGACCCGGCGCGGTCCGGATGGCGAGGAGACCGATGTTGCACTGCTGCAACAGGCAATGGTAAGATCGGTGCTCGGAGGTGGATGATGGGTGTCAACTATGGTAGCCAGAGTATGGTCGATCCGTTGCGGAGAGTGCTGGTGAAGAGACCTGACCAGGCCTTCGCCGTGGACGATCCAGCCCGGTGGCACTACGTGGCCCGGCCTGACTTGGAGATCGCCCAGCAGGAGCACGATGCCCTGGTGGGCATTCTACGTCAAGCCGGAGCCGAGGTGATCTACCACGACGAGCTCCAACCTGACCGTGCCGATGCCATCTTCGTCCACGATCCGGCCATTGTGACCGATCAGGGCACCATCGTCCTGCGGATGGGCAAGCCTTTGCGGCGCGGCGAGGAAGCCACTATCGCTCGCTGCCTGGAGGAGTCGGGTGTGCCAGTGCACTACGAGCTGCACGGAGAGGCTTGTGCAGAAGGTGGCGATCTTCTGTGGATCGACCATGACACTCTGGCCGTGGGTCTGGGGTTCCGCACCAACGAGGAGGGGCTGAGCCAGTTGCGCGAGGCCCTCGAGCCGCTGGGGGTAAGCTGTTTGCCGGTGCCCTTACCCTACTACGGCGGCCCGGAGGCTTGTCTGCACCTGATGTCGCTGATCAGTCTGGTGGATCACGATCTTGCGGTGGTCTATCTCAGCCTGCTTCCTGTGCCCTTCTGGGAATACCTCCAGGAGCGAGGAGTTGGCCTGGTGGAGGTGCCCGATGATGAGTTCCAGACGATGGGCACCAATGTGCTGGCTATCCGCCCCAGGAGTTGTGTGATGCTGGAAGGCCATCCCATCACGGCGCGAAGGCTGGAGGAGGCGGGCTGTGAAGTCTTCACCTACAGAGGAAACGAAGTCTCCCTGAAGGCGGAGGGAGGCCCCACGTGTCTGACCAGACCGGTGCTGAGGGCCCCGTGAAAGGTGCAAAGCTCATGAACGAGGTCGAAGAGCAAGTTCTCCAAGCCATAGATGTAGAGGGTCTGTTGGAGTTCCTCGGCGACCTCATCGCGGTGCCCAGCCTGGTGGGCCAGGAAACCGCCGGTCAGGAGTTGGTCTCCGAGCAGATGGGGCGACTGGGTCTGGACGTGGACCTCTGGGAGTTGGACTTCGACGAGCTCAGCCAGCACCCTGCCTTCAGCATCGAGGAGCAGCGCGAGCGTGGGCTGGGCGTGGTGGGTGTGATGGGGGAGGATATCGGTGGCCGCAGCCTGATCCTCAACGGTCACGTGGACGTGGTCCCGGTGGGCGACGAGAGCCTGTGGCACTATCCGCCTTGGAAGGCAACCATCGCAGAGGGACGGGTGTACGGACGTGGTGCGGTGGACATGAAGGGTGGCCTGTGCTGCGCCCTGTTCGCGGCGAAGGCTTTACGCGACACGGGGGTGCGTCTCGAGGGCAGACTGATGGTGGAGAGCGTCATCGGGGAGGAGGACGGTGGGGTGGGCACCCTGGCTGCGGTGCTGCGCGGGTACAGGGCCGATGGTGCCATCGTCGCCGAGCCGACGGAGCTGATCGTGGCCCCGGCCCAGGCTGGAGCGTTCAACTTCCGCGTCACCATCCCGGGCAAGGCGGCCCATGGGTGCGTGAGGGAGGAAGGGGTCAGTCCTGTCGAGAAGTTTATTCCTATCCACGAGGCGCTGATGGCGCTGGAGCGTGAGAGGAACGAGAGACATCAGGATCCCCTGTATGCACGATACAGGCTGCCGAATGCCCTCTGTATCGGCAACGTCAGGGCTGGAACCTGGGCCTCCTCCGTTGCCGAGAGCCTGGTCTTTGAAGGGCGGTACGGCATCGCTGTTGGGGAGGATCAGTCCGCGGCCAGGCGGGCCTTCGAGGAGGCGGTGGCTGGGGCCGCGCAAGCCGATGCGTGGTTGCGGGAGCATCCTCCGGTGGTGGAGTGGTGGGGAGGGCAGTTCTTCCCCGCGCGGACCAGTGTGGACCACCCACTGGTGGAGACGATAACCGGGGCCTTTCAGGAGATCGTGGGGGAAGCCGCCCGGGTGGAGGGCATGACCTACGGGGCGGACATGGGACTGTTGGTCAACGTGGGTCATACGCCCACGGTGCTGTTCGGCCCGGGGGACGTGAGGGTTGCCCACCGCCCTGACGAGTACGTGCCCATCGAGGAACTGGAGGTGGTGGTGCGCACTCTGGCTCTGGCAGCTCTACGCTTCTGCGGGTGTGCGGCCTGAGAGACGCCGATCATCTGGGGCGGCCCCGCTTGACATGCGTCTTCCCCTCTGCTATACTGGTGGTCAACCCCTAGAGAGCATGGCTTGCGACGTGGTCATTGTGCTTTGAGAGCCACTCCGACGGGAGGTTGCCGCACCGCTGCGCTCTCTGCCCTGTGTCAGAGTCCCTAGGCAAGGAGGTGGAGCATGAGACCGTGGCATAGGTCTTCGATGGCGATTCTTCCCCTGGTCTTGCTTGGTCTCACGGCCGGCCTCCTCTCCTGCGCTCCGGTGGAGACCGGACCGCGAGTCTGGATAGACTTCCCGCTGGAGGGGTCCCAGTTCTTTCCTGAGACGACAGTCTCGGTGACCTGCCATGCGTTCTCCCGAGAGGGCGTGGCCGAGGTGCAACTCGCCGTCAACGGTGAGCCGTATCGACTTGTCGCACCTGGCCAGCCAGGAGAGGAGTTTGTTGAGATCTCCACCGAATGGCTAGCCACCGAGCCGGGGGACTACGTCCTCTCGGTCACGGCCTTCGATATGACCGGCGCGGCGACCAACCCCGAAAGCGTGATGGTGACGGTGGTTGGAGAGGCCCCGCGTCTGATGCTCAGCCCCACGGCGATAGGGACGGACGTGCCACCCACGGGGACGCCTCTGCCGCCTGTGGAGACTCCGCCTCCGGCCTCGGCGACGGCTTTGGCCCCCACGTCCACTCTGCCGCCTACCGGGACCCCGCTGCCTCCTACGGCTACCCCCCAGCGTCCCACGGCAACGCCTCCCCCGCCTCCACCGAGAATAGTCTCTTTCCAGGTCAGTCGCAGCCAGATCACCGTGGGCGAATGCGTGCGGTTCAGTTGGCGCGTGGAGGGCGCCCCCACCACGATATACTTCGACGGGGAGGGCGTCACCTCTCCCGATTCCAGGGATAGGTGTCCGACAGCGACACGAGACTTCGAGCTGCGAGCCGAGGGCCCCGGCGGAGCGGACACTGAAACATTGACGGTGATGGTTGTGGAGCCTAGCCCGACGCCCCGGGATACAGAGGGCCCACAAATCCAGAATGAGACAGGTCCGCAGCAGATGTGGGCACCCGATGGAAGTTCGTGTAGAGGCGATGAGCCATATCAGTTCCAGGCGAGAGTGAGCGATCCCTCGGGGGTGGTCTGGGTGAAGCTGGTATACTCCATCGATCAAGAACCTGAGCAGTCCGGGGGGCTGCAACTGGTCTCCGGCTCCACGTATCGGTTGGACTACTCGCTCCCCAATCTTCAAGGCGACGGGGGCACTTTCCACTGGCATATCAGGGCCTGTGACATGGTGGATCCGATGAATTGCAGCGATTCGGCCACTTACAGCGTGTCGATACTCGACTGCCCAACATAGCCTAGGTGTGGGCAGGAGGTTCCGTGCGGCAATCTCGCAGGTGATGTCGTCGCAGAGATTGCGGCACAGGGGCGTGTGAAGCTCGTTGACGCCTCTTAGTGCCCCAGTTCATGGTAGAGCAAGGGAGGCCATGAGAATGAGAAGAGCAGCGACCATAGTGCTTGGTCTTTGTCTGGCGCTGTGTCTGATATCCGCTATCGGCGGGTGGGCCTATCTTCTCTGGCCACGAGGGGCGGCGCGGCCTGTGGTACTGATCGATTCGCCCGGCCATGGAGAGTCGGTGGCGCTGGGAGACATGGTGACTGTCCATGCTGTGGCCCGCGACGACGCCGAGGTGACCCGCGTGGAGTTGTGGGTAGATGGGCAGCTACACGAATCGCAGGCCAGCACGCTGCCTGGGGGGATCTCGCCCTTTCCGCTGGCAACCCAGTGGGAGCCGGACTCGCCCGGGATCCACAGGCTGACGGCCAGGGCTTTCAACTCCAACGGTGTGCGCGCACATGCGTCGATCGACGTGCAGGTCATAGCAGAGGCGGATACAGATGGAGACGGGGTGACCGATGAGGTGGACGCCTGTCCGGACGAACTGGGGTGGAGGGCATCTGCTGGGTGCTCTGACAGGGACTACGATGGGATCCGGGACAGCGAGGACGCCTGCCCGGAGGCGGCGGGTTTGCCGGATGGAGACGGGTGCCCTGCACCCAGCGAGCACGACGGGGATGGGGATGGTGTGCTGGATGAGGTAGATGCCTGTCGGGACGAAGCGGGGCCACCTATAGCGGAAGGTTGTCCCGACGCGGATGGAGATGGGGTAGGCGATGCGGATGATGCGTGTCCGGATGAGCCGGGGTGGCAGGAGAACGATGGCTGCCCGGTGGAAGGTGACGCTGACTTCGATGGCGTAGCCGATGGGGAGGACGAGTGCCCTGGGGAATGGGGTATGCCCGTATACTTTGGCTGCGCCGATGATGATGGGGACGGTGTCGCAGACAGGTACGACGCCTGCCCGGATGAGGCAGGTATACCTTCAAGTGATGGTTGTCCTGACCGGGATGGCGACGGCGTCGTCGACGGAGAGGATCTGAGGCCCGAGGAGCCAGGGTTACCTGAGGATCACGGCGCGCCTGACACGGGTGCCCCGGACAGCGATGGGGATGGGGTGCCCGATGACGTGGACGAGTGTGACCGGGAGGAAGGGTTGCCCGAGCACTTTGGCTGTCCGCCTCCTGGCGAAGCGGACGATGCTGATAGGGATGGCATCGCTGACGATGAGGAGGCGCCCGTAAGCCCTATGGATGGGCTATTCTTCTACGGGGCGCTGTATGAACTGGTGGTGCCAAAGGTGGAAGTACCCGTGGAGTTCCAGGCCGTGGAGTTCAAGACAGGCGGGGACTATGAGAGCATCTCCTGCTATGTGCGTGTCGGTCGCCACGATCCCCTGCATGAGGGGCCCTTCGACCCCTTGGGTGACAGACACTGGAGCATCCCAGCAAGCTTGGGCACTCTAAACACTGCGTTCGACGACGAAGACTACTTCCCTGTGTATGTGGAGTGCGAGGGCCACCATGAAGGAGAAGTCTGTCGCGATGGTGATTGCATCCCTGAGACGATTCACGACAACCTGGGCGTGTTCATCGGGGGCGATCCCGATCCCGATGAACCAGAATCCGTGGGGTACCCGGTGGGGGACTGGGATGGACATGTGATCACGGGTAGGTCCGGGAGGGGTGATCCAGACGACTGGTTCCAGGTGAAGTTTCGCATCTGTACTCCTTCGTGCGAAGAAGTGGTGTACCAGCCTCCTTTTGTCGAGTTGGTGGAGGTCGGAGCGGACACACGTCTGTTCATCTTCGAACAGTGGGAGGATGGCATCCCGGAGGACATCTTTGGGTGGAACGTCTACATCGACGGCAACTATGCCTTCCCTGTGGCGCTGGATAGGGAGAGCGTCTCGGTCGACTGGTATGAGCCAGCCTGCGGTGAGACCCGAGGGTTTCAGGCGACGGCCCGGGGGCGCGCGGGGGAATCGCCTCTTAGTGTTCGCGATCGCTGGGAAGGCGAGCCGTGCCCGCGCACCGTCCAGGTGGAGTTCTACAGTCTGGAGACCGGCTACTTGGGCGATGACGAATGGAATCATGACGACGTAGGGCCCATTTTCGGCCACTTTCGGGTCACAGCCGGCGGCCAGACGTACAGGCTTGAGTTCGACGCTGTCGACCCTGGGAGCTGGGCTTGGGAGGAGACCAGAGGCTATCGGCTGGACCATGGCAGGGAGTACCTGATCCACGACATCTTCCAGTGGATCTGGAGTCGCATGAACTGTATGGGAGGAGGATGCCCGAACTACTACGTTGCTGCCGACAACTATGTCATGGTCGACCTTGGTCCCGATGATGATCTAACCTTTGGGGGGTCGATCTATGACCATGATGACGGCAACCCGAGCGACACGCTCTTCGACGCGGAGTACACGATCCCTGCTGAAGACATCTCCGAGGACACGTCGGGCCTGTGCCTGGTCCCGGGCTATTGCGTAATCGAAGACCGCAGTATCACGCTCACGGTCCTTCTGTCCACTATCGGCTGGTAGGGTGACGGCGGAAGTAGGGATCTCGTCGACGAGGGGCCCATTCACGGCAGATTCTGGGCCACCATCTTGATGGCCCTCCTTTAGCGCGTGGGCGACGTACCTCCTCGTGCTACGGTGTGCACCCCCCTGGATCGGGCGCAGATGTCTTGCACGCCAGCACGCCGACGGCAGTGCTACAAGGGAGGAATGATTGATGAGAAGAGCAGCGACCGTCGTGGTAGCCCTTCTACTGGTTCTGTGCTGTGTGACGCTCGCCGTTGGCGGCTTGTGGTATCTCTGGCGGCCGGGATCTGTGACCAAGCCGGTGGTGCTGATCAGCTCGCCCGGTCAGGGTGAGGAAGTGCGAATGGGTGAGGCGGTTTTCATCCAAGCTGTCGCCCGTGATAGTGCGAAGGTGGTGCGGGTTGAGTTCTGGGCCGATGGCGAGCTACAGGAGGCCCAGAACAGCACCTTGCCTGAGGGCATCTCGCCTTTCCCGTTGGTCGCCGTCTGGCGGCCGCCGTCCCCGGGGGATCATACGATCAGTGTTAGAGCGTTCAACACGGACGAAGCCCGGGCGTACGCCTCGATCAGTCTGCATGCCGTGGAGGTGGCGGATGGCGATGGAGATGGCATCTCCGATGAGAGCGACTTGTGCCCGGATCAGGCTGGGTTCGGTACCTCAGGCGGCTGTCCCGACGGGGACGGGGATGGCGTCCCAGACGCGAGGGATGCGTGCCCCGACGAAGTGGGAGTGGTCGAGGCTGAGGGATGTCCGGAGACGACCGAGGTGGATCAAGACGGGGACGGCATTCTGGACGAGAGCGACGAGTGTCCGGATGAGCCTGGTCCAGCGACGGCGGGTGGTTGCCCCGACGCCGATGGAGACGGTATAGCCGACGCCGACGATGCATGCCCCGACGAAGTGGGCTTGCCCCCACATGACGGTTGCCCTGTGCCGGGGGACTTGGACGGCGACGGGGTCAGCGATGAGCTCGACGAGTGTCCAGAGGTGCCGGGCACGAGCGAGCTCGACGGTTGCCCGGACCTCGACGGTGACGGCGTTGGCGATAGAGATGATCGCTGTCCGCATCAAGCAGGGTCGGAGGAGTTAGACGGGTGTCCCGATACAGACGAAGATGGGGTAGCTGACCCTGACGATCTTCGACCTGACGAGCCCGGTGAGGCGGAAGACCACGGCGCTCCGGACACCGGCGCTGAGGACAGCGACGGCGATGGCCTGCCGGACGACATCGACCTCTGCGACGATGAGGAGGGGGTCGTCGAGCACGATGGTTGCCCGCCACCTGGGGAGGGGGAGGATCTCGATGGCGATGGCACGTCGGACGAAGACGAGGCGCCTGATGGGGTGACGGATCCGATCCCAGGGTTCCCTGTGGAACCCGAGACGGTCATCGTGGAGGTCGAGGGGCTGGAGTTTCTCCTGGGCCAGCAGTATGACCAGGTCGCCTGCTACATCGGCGTGGGCGACTACTACGAACGGTACGGTCCCTACGAACTCGAGGGAGGAACACGGTGGGACATCGCCACGGACGTGGGAGGTGAGAACAGCGTGGTCGTGGAGACAGCGGAGGACGAACCCCTCGAGGTGTTTTTGGAGTGCGAGGCCTACGTCGGGGAAGAGCTTCCCTTGAACCTGGGGACGTATCGAGAAGCGCATGATCCTGAGGTGTGGGATGGGCGCACGCTGAGTGGGCGATCGGAGCGAGAGGAGGAGCCTTTCGGCGCGACCTTCTTGGTTGACTACCGCATCTGTGAGGGTTCTTGCGAGGAGTCCTCTCTTCCCGCCCCCCACGCTTGGCTGGTGCCCACGTGGGTGAACGAGGAACGCGTGGACACCCAGGTATACTGGAGTTGGGAAGGGGACGAGGAGGCCATAGATCACTTCGGCGTGAGCTATCTTTGCGGTGGCCACCGTGGCGCGCAGCTTGTCGCGTCACCCGACGACCGCCGGATCTCAGTGCACTGGGTCGACCCCAGGTGCAACGAGACGTGTGAGTTCCACGTCGCTGGTTATCAGATGGGTGGCTTGGCGCTCACGCCTCGGAGCAACACGGTGGTTTGGGATGGAGGAGAATGCGCACGCGGGCGTACCGTGACGGTCGAGTTTGAGTGGTTCAGGCCGATCCCAGCCGTGGATGGAAGAGGTCCTATCTACGGCGAGTTGTGGGCCAATGAGGAGGTGCTCTCCTTTGATGGCGCCGGTGAAGCCTACTGTGGCTTCTACGACGAGGAGTGCGGCTATTACATACACGGCCATTGGGTTTCTCCGCCGCGAGCTTACTCCATGGGGGTGACGGTGGGGGACCTCTTCCACGACATCCTGGGACTGCATGCTCGCTGCGGGAGCTGTAGGTATGGGGCTCCATCTACCACCTACGCCATGGTGCCTCTGCCCGAAGGGGACCATCTGACTATCGGGTTCGATATCTGGGAGTATCATCACGAGGGCGAAGACGTCCAGCTCTGTCGTGCTGAGACTACCATCGAGTACGATGAGCTGCACAACACTGACTACTACGTGTTCCCGAGCTACGACTTGGTCGTGCCTTGTCGCGTAGAGGTTAACATGCACGTATGGGATTGGATCGGAGGGTAGGTGCCGGTCGAGGGTGTGTGTGCGCAAGAGCTGCGTCCCGTGACCTGCGGGCCGTCGCCGTGCAAGGGGGAGTCACTTGTCGTTTCGAAGAGTTCCCTTCCATCGGCGCGACGCCCATCCCTGCCGATCGTCTGCGAGACCGTCACATGGCACACGTTTACCTCAGATGCTATACTAGCGGTCAATCTCTAGAGAGCATGGTCTGCACCACGGTCAGATTGCCCTGATGCGCTAGCCGAAAGGCGGCTTCTGCAACCCCATGCTCTTTGCGCAATGGCAGAGTCCCTGGACAAGGAGGTGGAGAATGACAGTGCGATACAGGTCTTGGACGGCGATTCTTCCCCTGCTCTTGGTAGGTGTGATGGCGGTAGCCCTGTCGTGTGCCCCGGTTGAAAGAGGACCCCGAGCCTGGATCGACTGGCCGGGGGAGGGGTTCGAGACCGACGTGGGCACGACACTAACCGTTATCGCGCACGCCCACGCCGAGCAAGGCGTGGCCGAGGTCCAACTGTCGGTGGACCGGCAACCGTACAGGGTGGTTTCGCCCGATCAGGTTGGAGAGCAGTTCGTCGAGGTCTCCGTGGAGTGGTTCGCTGATGAGCCAGGGACCTACCTGCTCTCGGTGACTACCTTCGACGTCAACGGCCAAGCAAGCAGCCCGGCGAGCGTGACCGTGTCCGTCTCCGGCGAGGGTGCACAGGACACCGTCACGCCAGAACCTGAGGAAACGCCACCTCCGGCCAGCCCAATGCCAGAGGATTCGACAACCACGCCCGGGCCGACCGAGACGTCACCTCCGCCCACGGCCACTTCGCCCCCGCCGACGGGGACCCCTTTGGCTGCCACTATGACGCCACCTCCCCCCACGCCGACCCCACAGCCACCCAGAATAGTCTCGTTCGAGGTTGATCGTAGCCAGACCAGCGTCGGCGAATGTGTGCGCTTCAGTTGGCGTATTGAGGGGCAGCCTAGCGCCATCTACTTCGATGGGGAGGGGGTCACGTCTCCCGATTCCAGGCAGAGGTGTCCGACGACGACGCGAGACTAC
>Ga0315553_10002484_pt1 | contig 14786 bp, 9 predicted proteins | sample SalMarSW160140MG_FD_203099 | JGI IMG/M metagenome (GOLD analysis project Ga0315553, IMG submission 203099) | Salt marsh sediment microbial communities from the Plum Island Ecosystem LTER, Massachusetts, United States - Salt Marsh Sediment SW1601-40 ... | reverse complement strand
TTTGCGCAATCTGTTCAAGGCCGAGCTGAAAAGGCGCGGATTGGGGCCGCTGGTTCGCGCCAATCGATCGGGATGCCTCGACCAGTGTGAGCAGGGACCCACCGTCGTCATCTACCCGCAGGCCATCTGGTATGGCCGCGTCACGCCGCAGGACGTGCCCCGGATCGTCGAGGAAACCATCCTCGGCGGTCGCGTGCTGGAGGACCTGCGCATCGCCGACGAGGAGCTCAACTGCCCAACCGGCCGGGACGCGTGCGGCAAGACGCCAACCGGCCCCTCGGAACACGCGCCATGAGAATCGTCGTTCTGGGGGCGGGTACCGTCGGCACCTCGATCGCCGAGCTGCTGTGCCAGCATCGGCACAGCGTCACGGTCGTCGATCACGACCCGCTCCACACCCGCCGCATCAACGACGAGCTCGACGTCCGCGGCATCACCGGTTCCGCTTCCCAGTCGAGCGTGCTGTTCCAGGCCGACGTGATCGGATCGGACGTATGCCTGGCCGTCACGGGCGACGATGAAGTGAACATCGTGGCGGCCAGCATGGCCAAGGCGATGGGAACGCGGCGGTCGATTGCCCGGGTTTACGCGCCGGTGTTCCGCGATCTCAGCACGTTCGACTACCAGAGCCACTTCAATATCGACCGGTTGCTCAGCCTCGAGCACCTTTCGGCGATCGAGTTGGCTCGCGGCATTCGCAGCCCCGGCTCGCTAGTCATCGAGAACTTTGCCCGCGGCGAGCTCGAAGTGCAGGAGGTGACAGTGGGCGGGCGGGCCAAAGGGGCTGGTGTTGTGCTGAAGGACCTGGGGCTTCCCAAGGGGGTCCGCATCGGGTCGATCTACCGCGACGGCAGAATGTGGATCCCCGCAGCCGCCGACGCATTGGAGCCGGAAGATCGCGTCACCCTCATCGGACGCCGCGACGACGTCGACGGCATCAAGGGCTGGTTTCAGCGCGAGGTCGGGCAGCGGCAGACCGTGGTCATCGCGGGCGGCGGCGAAACCGGCTACCACCTCGCCCGCGCCCTGGAAGGGGGCCGGTTCTCGGTCACGCTCATGGACGAATCGGTCGAACGCTGCGAGTTTTTGGCCAGTAGTCTCAAGCAAACCACCGTATTGCGGGCCGATGCCACCCGCCGCAGCGTGCTCGAAGAAGAGCGCGTGGGGGACGCCGACGTGTTCGTGGCCTGCACCGGCGACGACGAGAATAACATCATGGCCGGCGTCGAAGCGCGGGAAATCGGTGCCGAAAAGATCATGGCCATCGTCGGCCGCCCCGACTACGCCAACGTGGTGGGAAAGCTCGGCATCGACCTGGCCGTGAGCGAGCGCGAGGTGATGGCCAAACAGGTGTTGGGGTTCTTGAACACGGGACCCGTGGTGGCTCGCACCGCATTGCCGGGGGGACGCATCGGCGTGTTCGAGATCGAAGTGCTCGAGGGCGCTCCGGCCGCCGAGCACGTGCTGGCCAACGTTCCGTTGCCCCGGCAGTGCCTGATTGCCGCCGTGATGCGCGCCAGTTACGCCAAGGTGCCGGGGGCCGACGATCGCCTCGAGCCGGGCGACACGGTGGTGGCCCTGATCGACGACTCCGTCGTCGAGGAGGCTTTGACCCAGTTCCGCGTCAACGGACGCTGAAAAATGCAGAGTGCAGAGTGCAGAATGCAGAATTTCGGAAGCGCTCGCCGGGCGTTTCACTCACTCTGCACTCCGCACTCTGCATTCTGCATTTCCGCTATCGTCGTTCGTTGTGGGCCACGCGCCCCGGCGGCGGATGGATCAACCTCCGGTAAGCACCGCACCTGATGGACTTACGCCTCGTTAGCCGCTTGCTGGGATTTGTGGCGCTGTTCGTCGGCGTCGCCATGGCGTTCAGCACGCCGTGGGCTCTTCCACCGTTTGGTGCGGCGAAGCGTTTCGAGACGCACGGCTTCTTCGGCCTGTTGGGCGCCATTGCCGTGAGCCTGGGCACGGCTGCCGTCTTGTGGCGCCTGGGCCGCGGCAACAAAGGTAAGCTCTACCGCAAGGAGGCGATCGCCGTCGTCGGACTGAGCTGGGTGCTGGCGACCATTCTCGGGGCAATCCCCTACCTGCTCAGCGGCACCGCTCGTGGTCTCGATGAGAACGGCGCGCCGGTGCGGATGAACGTGGCCGACGCCATCTTCGAGGCGCAGGCGGGATTCAGCACGACAGGCTCCACGGTGCTGACCGACCTGGAGCTACCCGACCTGGACGACCCGGAGCGCATACCACTCGTGCCGCGCTCGATTCTCTTTTGGCGGGCAAGCACCCAGTTCCTGGGCGGCCTGGGCATCATCGTGCTGTTCGTGGCCGTGCTGGGACAGGGGTCGGCGGGCAAGGCGCTGATGCGCACCGAAATGACGGGACCCACGAAAGAGGGCACAACGGCCCGCATGCAGCACACCGCCCAGGTGTTCGCCGGCATCTATACCGGATTGAACGTCGCCTTGATCGCGCTGCTGTTGGTGCAAGGCGTATCGCTGTTTGACTCGCTGTGCCACGCCTTCACCACGCTCTCCACCGGCGGATTCAGCACCTACAACGACAGCGTGGGGCACTTCTCGAGCGCTAACGGGTACAACGCGCCGATGATCGAGCTCACGTTCATCGTGTTCATGATCCTCGGCGGCACGAACTTCGCGCTGCTCTACTTCGTGGTTGTCGGTCAACCACGCCGATTGCTGGCTAACGTCGAATGGCGCGTCTACCTGGCAATCTTGTTCGTGGCCACGATCGTCGTGGCGATCGCGGGACGATTGACGAACGACTTCGATAGCACCACCGAATCCATTCGCTACAGCGCCTTCAACGTGATCTCGGTCATGACGACCACCGGATTCGTGACCCATGACTTCAACGCCTGGAACAATTTCGCCCGCGGCACTCTGTTCGTGCTCATGTTCATCGGCGCGTGTGCGGGGAGCACGGCGGGCGGCGTGAAGGTCATCCGACCGATCCTGCTCATGAAGATCCTGTGGCTGGAAATCGAACATGCCTATCGCCCCAGCGTGGTGCGGCCGCTGCGCATCGGCGGCGAGGCGGTGCAGGACCCCGACCTGCGAAAGAACATTCTGCTCTACTTCTGCCTGGTGCTGGTGATTGTGGTGCTGGCCTGGCTGGCCACGATCGCCTTGGAACCGGACGCAACCTGGCACAAGGCGGAGCTGAGCTCGGATCACAAGCTCATGGATTGCGCCGGCGCCGTCGCCGCCACGATGAACACGATCGGTCCCGGCCTGGGAATCGTCGGCGCCACGCGGACCTACGCCGATTTCACCTCGGCAAGCAAGTTGATCTTCGCCTTTCTGATGCTCGTGGGCCGCCTGGAGCTATTCGCCGTGCTGGTGCTGTTCATGCCGCGATTCTGGATGAAGCGGTAGGTCCGTCAGCCGCCTTCCGCTCGCCGGCGTCCCGCCTCCCCGCTTCCCCACTTCCGATTTCCGACCTCCAACCTCCGGCCAATCGCGCTCCGCTTCGCGTCGCGGCTAACCCGCTGCAATCCCCACGTGCGCCGGAACGAGAATTCTCCGGCTCTTGACTCTGGACCCTCGACTCTTCCGAGTTTCTCTTGATTACCCGCACTCGCGAGCGTCTAATAGGATTGTGATGGGGAACCAGGTCCGGTTGAACGCCAACTCCCCTCGTGAACGGGACAGAACCACCATGAAACGGCTCGCCATCTTCTCGCTGCTTGCGATCCTCGCAGCACTCTGCGCAGTGCCCGCGTCGTGGGCGCAGCGCCCGGGACCTTCCGGCGGCGATCAGGATCGGCGTGAAGATCCGCCGCGGCTCCCCGACGACCCGCAATTGCTCGCCCTGCACAAGGATTTCGTCGACGGCGCCATGAAGCTGGCGCAGGATTATGAACGCAAGAAGGAATGGGACAAAGCCAAGACCGTGTACTCCGAAATCCTCAAGCTCGTGCCCCGCTATCCCAATGCGGTGGCGCGGCTCGACGCGCTGCGGCAACAGGAGGCCATGGCTTCCAAGGCCACGTTCACCGTCAAGGCCGATCAGGGTTGGCAGGATACCGGCCTCACCGTCGAGGCCGGCAAGCCGCTGGCCATTCGCGCAAGCGGCAACTGGACCTTTACGCTCACTGCCGAGCTGACTCCCGACGGAATGAAAATCCCCGAGGAGCTGCGCGACTATAATCTCGGCTGCCTGATGGGTCTGATCGACACGGGCAATCCCAAGGACTTCCAACCCTTTGTGATCGGCAGCGAGCACTCGTTCACGGCCGAAAAGAGCGGCCGCCTGTTCCTGCGGATGTACGACGTCGATCCCAAGGACAACTCCGGCTCGCTCAAGGTCGACTTTATCGGCACATTCGAGAAGCGCAAATAAGTAGAAGCCGAGAGTCGCACGCCGTAACGGGTGGCCCCGTCGCGCAGGTGGTGGCGGCGTCGCTGTTGGCACGTTCCAGCATCGCGAGCCGTAACGAGCGGCGTTTCCCAGCCGACGATCCCCGGTTTGCGACCGACAACCTTGGGTTTTCGGCCGACGTTCGTCGATTCCCCGCCCGGCGATCCTCCCTTCATCAGGGGGTGGTAGTTGTTTCCGGCCCGCCCATTTCCCCGTTTTCCCCACGGGGTGATCGTCATTTTCCAGCCGGCGATCATTGGCTCCTCCGCCGAAGATCACCCCCCTGACTCTGGCCGAATGCGTTGGGCTGGGGTATCATCAGGGGAGCTTATGGCCACGAAGCCACGTGGGGGCAATGATTGAGCGTCAGATTGATCGGGACGCAGGGCGACCAACGAGAGCCCGGCCTAGCGTCGCGTGGGTTGCGCGCCGCTGTACTTACTTGACTGAACACCCAAAAAGTCCTTCCCATTGCGCCGCCGCCCAGTGGCCTCGAACCAACGAGGCGGGGCGCGGCTCCCGCCCGATACCAGCGGCCGACGACTGTTCGGCCCGGTTCGTTTTCGCTGGCTGTTCTTCGTCGCGCGGGTCCCACACGGCGCTATGGCATGAACTGGCACTTCGCAGGGAGGCATGTTAGCGAGACGCAAGCAAGCATGGAGATACCGCAAGCGATGGTTGTGACGCAGATGAGAACTCGCAATAGGGCTGACGCGATGATGCGAAGCATAAGCCGATCGGTGGTTGTCACACGTACGGGAGTCGTGGTTAGACCGGCGTTGGTCGTGCTGGCGGCCCTTCTTTACTTGGCCACGGCCGCAACCTCAGCCCGCGCCGACGAACCGCAGGGCGACGAGGCAACTCCCGCCGAGGCCAAAGTCAGCTTCTATCGGGACATCCGCCCCATCTTTCAAGCCAACTGTCACGGTTGCCATCAACCGGCTAAGCGCAGCGGCGAGTACGTGATGACCGACTTCGAGCATCTCGTCGCCGGCGGTGAAAGCGGTTCCGCGGCCATCGTGCCCGGCAAACCCCAGAGCAGCTATCTCGTCGATCAGATCAAGCCGATCGGCGACGAAGCCGCCATGCCCAAGGAGAAGCAGCCGCTCAACCAGACCGATATCGACTCGATTCGCCAGTGGATCGCGCAAGGGGCCGAGAACGATACCCCCGCGTCGGCCCGTCCGCAGTTCGACATGGAACATCCGCCGCACTACAACGCCCTGCCGGTCATCACCTCGCTCGACTTCTCACCCGATGGGCAGTTGCTGGCCGCCTCGGGCTACCACGAAGTGCTGCTGCACCACGCCGATGGTTCGGGCTTGGCCGGCCGTCTGGTGGGAATGTCGGAGCGCATCGAAACGGCCATATTCTCGCCCGACGGAAAGTTTCTGGCCGTGGCCGGCGGATCGCCGGGCCGCATGGGTGAAGTGCAAATCTGGGACGTGGCGAAGAAGGAGCTCACGCTGTCGCTGATGACCGGTTACGACACGTGCTACGGGGCGAGCTGGTCACCCGACGGAAAATTGGTCGCCTACGGCTGTCCCGACAACACCGTGCATGCGTTTGAAGTCGGGAGCGGCAAGGAAGTGCTCTTCAGCGGCGCCCACGACGACTGGGTACTCGATACCGTTTTCTCGGCCAAGGGGGACCACCTGATCACCGTCAGCCGCGACATGTCGATGAAGCTGATCGAGGTGGCCACGCAACGGTTTGTCGACAACATTACCAGCATCACGCCGGGAGCGCTGAAAGGCGGGTTGCACGCCGTCGACCGGCATCCCCAGCGCGATGAGCTGTTGGCGGGCGGTTCCGACGGCCAGGCCAGGATTTATAAGATGGTCCGCGACAAGGCCCGACAGATCGGCGACGATTTCAACCTGATTCGCGCGTTTCCCGCCATGCCGGGCCGCGTGTTCGACGTCCGCTACAGCCCCGATGGGACCCGCGTCGTCGCCGGCAGCAGCTTCAACGGCACCGGACAAGTGCGTATCTTTGACGAAGCCAACGAAAAGAACGAAATTGCCCGAATCGACGTTCCCCAGGGAGGAATCTATTCCGTCGCCTTCAGCCATGACGGCAAGATGGTGGCGGCCGGCGGCTTCGACGGGCTCGTGCGGCTGTACGACGCCCAGACGGGATCGCTCGTAAAGGAATTTGCACCGATCGAAATCCAGCCGGAGACCGACGCGGCCACCGGCGGCGGACAATAACCAATGACCAAATCCCAATGACCAATGAAGTTTCTCATGATTGGTCATTGCGAGATTGGTCAGTGACGGTAACGGCACGGCCACATGTCGGCGTGAAGCTTCATTAACAGGCAGTCCTTGAAGAATACGGGATCGAAAGCCATGACAGCACGATCGTCCTTACGCATCGTCGGTTGGATGGGGGCCCTGGCAATCGCCGCCTTGTTGGCCGCAAGCGCGCGAACCGGCCTCGCCGCCGAGTCGCTTCCCGAGGGAATCAAGGTGGTCGCCCTCGAGGCGCACCCCGAGCAGATTGCCCTTAAGCATCGCTTCGATCAGGCACAGCTTGTCGTGATGGGGCGTCTGGAGAGCGGCGAGCAGGTCGACCTCACCCGCATGGCCCAATTCGCCATGGGCGCCGACTGCGCCAGTGTGAGCCCGACCGGGCTCGTGCGCCCCCTCGCCGACGGCGACGCGCAGATTGTCGCCACCTACGGTGAGCATTCGACGACGGCCCACGTGCAAGTGTCGGGCACCGGCGATCATTACACCGTTAGCTACGTCCGCGACGTGCAGCCACTCTTTTCCCGCCTCGGCTGCAACGCGGGCACGTGCCATGGTTCGGCGAAAGGCAAGAATGGGTTCAAGCTATCGTTGCGCGGTTACGATCCGCTGTTCGACCATCGGGCCTTCACCGACGACGCGGCTGCCCGCCGCTTCAATCGCTCGGCCCCCGACCAGAGCCTAATGCTGCTCAAAGCGAGCGGCAGCATCCCGCACGTGGGCGGAGTGCGAACGCAGGTGGGCGCTCGCGAGTACGACATTCTCCGCAGTTGGATTGCCGACGGCGTCAAGTTCGATCCCGAAACCCCTCGTGTGGCAGCGATTGACGTGTGGCCCAAGAATCCGATTGTGCCGCTGCCGGGCATGACGCAGCAGATACAGGTCTTAGCGACCTACACCGACGGCTCGGTACGCGATGTCACGCACGAAGCGTTCGTCGAGAGCGGCGACATTGAGATTATCGAGGCGGGCGAACATGGCCTGGTAACCACGCTCCGCCGGGGCGAAGCGCCGGTGTTGGTCCGCTTCGAGGGCAACTACGCGGCCACCACGCTCACCGTAATGGGCGACCGCAGCGGCTTCGCCTGGGAGCAGCCGCCGGCCTGGAGCTACATCGACGAGCTGGTGTACAACAAGCTCCAGCGCGTCAAGGTCCTCCCCAGCGAGCTGTGCACCGACGAAGAGTTTCTCCGCCGCGTCTACCTCGACCTGACCGGACTTCCCCCTACGGCCGAGCAGGTACGCGCCTTTCTCGCCGACGACCGCCCCACGCGCCAGAAGCGCGATGAGCTGGTCGACCAGCTTGTCGGCAGTCGCGAATATGTCGAGCACTGGACCAACAAATGGGCCGATTTGCTGGAGGTGAACCGCAAGTTCCTGGGCGAGGAGGGGGCTGTCGCTCTGCGCAACTGGATCAAGGACAGCGTCGCCACCAACAAGCCCTACGACAAAATGGCGTACGAAGTCGTCACAGCCACCGGCTCGAACCTCGAGAACCCGCCGGCCGCCTACTACAAGACCCACCGCGATCCCGCCGAAGCGATGGAGAACACCACGCACCTGTTCCTGGCGGTGCGCTTCAACTGCAACAAGTGCCACGACCATCCCTTCGAGCGGTGGACCCAGGACCAGTATTTCCACCTGTCTGCCTACTTCGCGCAGGTCGGCCGCAAGGAAGACCCCGCCTTCGCCGAGCAGAAGATCGGCGGCTCGGCCGTCGAGGGGGCCGTGCCTTTGGTCGAAGTGGTGTACGACACCGGCAGCGGCGAAGTGACTCACGACCGCACGGGCGAGGTTGCCGCTCCCGCCTTCCCCTTCCAACACGGCGACATGCCCCCGGCAGAAGGTTCGCGGCGCGAACAGCTTGCCCGCTGGCTCACCTCGCGCGAGAACCCGTACTTCGCACGCACCTACGTGAACCGACTGTGGGGCTACCTGTTCGGCGTGGGAATCATCGAACCCATCGACGACGTGCGGGCCGGCAACCCGCCCACCAACCCCGAGCTGCTCGACGCGCTGGCGGCCGACTTCATCGAGCACGACTTCGACGTGCAGCACATGATGCGCACGATCTGCAAATCGCGCGTGTACCAGGCCAGCTTCCGCACGAACCGCTGGAACGCGGACGACCAGATCAATTACTCGCACGCGCTGCCTCGCCGGCTTCCCGCCGAAGTGCTGTACGACGCCATCCACCTGGCGACCGGCGCTCCCTCGCGAATCCCCGGCGTACCGACCGGCTTCCGCGCGGCGGAGCTTCCCGACGTGGGCGTGAGCGTCCCCTTTTTGGAAGACCTGGGCCGACCCGTGCGCGAGAGCGCGTGCGAGTGTGAGCGCTCCGACACCCTGGTGCTGGGGCCGATCATGAAGCTGATCAATGGGCCCACGGTGGCGGAAGCGATCAGCAGCCCCGAGAGCGAATTGACCAGGCTCGTCGCCCAAGAGCCTGACGACACCAAAGTGGTCGACGAGGTCTTCCTGCGGTTCATCGGCCGGCATCCCACCGCGGAGGAAACAGGGCTCGCCATTGAGGCGATTTATGCTGCTGGCGAGGATCACGAGAAGCTCGTGGCGGCACTGGCCGAATATGAGAAATCGTTGCCCCAGCGGCAGGCCCAGTGGGAGAAGTCGCTCGGCGGCGAAGTCGCCTGGACCACGCTCGTGCCCAAAGAGATGAAGTCGCAGGTGGGGGCCGAGTTCGCCGTGAAGGACGACCAGTCGATTCTTGTAACCGGCGCCAACGGCGAGGACGTTTACACGCTTACCGCTGGCACCGACCTCGTGGGCATCACGGCGATTCGGCTCGAAGCGCTACCCGACGAATCGCTGGCCGAAGGCGGCCCCGGCCGCGCGGTCAACGGCAACTTTGTGCTGAGCGAGCTGCGCGTTGCGGCGGCTGCATCGCCCGACACGCCCCCCGCGCCCGTCGCTCTACAGAGCCCCACCGCCGACTTCAACCAGCAAAGCTGGAACGTAACCGGAGCCATCGACGGCAACGAGGAAACCGGTTGGGCCATCGCGCCAGCTTTTGGCGTGCGGCACGTGGCCATCTTCGAAACGGCCGCCGACGTGGGCGCCGAGGGCGGAACCACGCTGGTGTTCGAGTTCGTTCATAAGTATCCCGACAATACGCATACGCTGGGCCGATTCCGTCTGTCGGCTACAACCGCGCCGCGGCCCGTGCGGATCGCCTCGCTCCCCGAGGCGATTGCCGCGATCGTCGCCGTTCCCGCCGACCAGCGCACTCAGGAACAAAAGGACACGCTGTCGGCCCACTATCGGTCGCTCGACTTGGAGCTGGCCCGGCTGACCGCCGCCGTCCAACGCAGCACCGAGCAGATGAACAATCCACGGCTGATCGGCGTGCAAGATTTGGCGTGGGCTCTGATCAACAACGCCGCGTTCCTTTTTAACCGCTGAACGGCCGTGTTGGTCGAAACCCACGATCTCACGAAGCGGTACGGCCGACTCACGGCCCTCGACCGCTGCACGCTCGGCGTTCACCAGGGCGAGGTGTTCGGCCTGTTGGGCCCCAACGGCGCCGGCAAGACGACGCTGCTCCGCCTGCTGCTGGGCTACCTTCGCCCCACGTCGGGCACCGCTCGCATCGCCGGTCTCGACTGCTATCGCCAGAGCGTGCAGGTTCGCGGCCAGGTGACTTACCTTCCGGGCGAGGCGCGGCTCTTCCGCCAGATGCGCGGCCGCGACGTGCTGGCCTTCTTCGCCAATGTCCGCCCCAAGGGGGACGTGCGCCTGGCTCGTAAGCTCGCCGAGCGGCTCGACCTCGACCTCAGCCGCCGCGTCGCGTTCATGTCGACCGGCATGCGGCAGAAGCTCGCGCTCGCTTCCGCCCTCTCGGCCTCCACGCCGATCCTCGTGCTCGACGAGCCGACCTCGAACCTCGACCCCACGGTCCGCCACACGGTGCTCGACCTGGTGGCCGAGGCCCGTCGCGACGGCCGCACGGTCATCTTCTCGTCGCACGTGCTCTCCGAAGTCGAGGAGGCCTGCGACCGCGTGGTCATCCTCCGCGACGGCCGCCCCGTACACACGCAGGTCATGGCCGAGCTCCGCCACCAACACCGCATCCGCATGCATCTCCGCGAGGCGATGCCCGCCGTTCCCGAACGCTTCGACGGGCAGCTCTCCGTCACCAGCTCCACGAACGGCAGCGTCACCATCGAAACGCCCGCCGCGCTCACGCCGATCCTGGGCTGGCTGGCCACGCTCCCGGTCGAAGAGCTATCGATTGAACCCGTCGGCCTGCGCGCCGTGTACGACCGATACCATCGCGAGAGCGGTGGAGCAGAGTAACGCTGTTTGTCAGTGGTCCGTGGTCAGTTGTCAGTTGCGTACCGTCCATGACGTCCCTATCGTCCCATTTCCACGTTCCTTAACTGAAAACTGAACACCGAAAACTGAAAACCCGCCTCCAACAATCGACCAGTCCCCTGTCCGGCTAACGGCTGAAAGCTGATCGCTGACAGCTTCGCCCAATCCCATGCGTGCCCTGCTCAAGAAAAACATCGCCGAATCGCGCCTGTTGTTCCTGGCGTGTGCCGCCGCGCTGTTCGCGTTTTGCTGGCTGTACGTGTGGCTGGTCGGCCGCTTCTCGATGAGCCGTTTCCAGACCGTGCTCGAACAATTCCGCGAGTACGAACGTCTCATGCCCGTGCCGTTCGACCAGCTCTTCACCTACGCGGGCCGCATCGCCGTCGCCTACACCGAGCCGGTAGTGTTCGTGTGCATGACCATCTGGGCCATCTCGCGCGGCTCCGACTGCGTCAGCGGCGAGCTGGGCCGCGGCACCTTGGAAATGCTGCTGGCCCAGCCCGTCAGCCGGTTGAAGCTCCTCGCGTCGCACATCGTGGTCACGGTGACGGGCGTGGCGCTGTTGGCCGCGGCTGCATGGGCCGGCACTTGCACGGGCATCGCCATGACCACGGTGAAGGAAGAGATCGCCCCGCCCTCCATCAAGCTGCCGATGGGATTCGAGCTGCCGCTTTCGAGCGCCGAGCCCGAGACCGTCCGCACGCCCATGTCGGAGTTGGTCGCCGGCAACGACTTTCTACCGGCCGCGGTCAACCTGTTCGCGCTGGGGTTTTTCCTGGCGGGGCTGGCGACGCTGCTCTCTTCGGCCGACCGCTATCGCTGGCGCACGATCGGCCTTGCGGTGGGGCTGTTCGTGGTGCAGTTCGTGATGAAAATCGTGGGAAAGGCGTCGGACTCGTGGAGCTGGCTGCTGCGCTGTACGTGGTTCCGGGCATACGAGCCGGCCTCGTTCGTGACCCTCGCCGTGCGGCATCCCGAAAGCGCGTGGAGCTTCGTCCTGCGCAATGCCGAAGGGCAGTTCACCGATCTGGGCCCGCTCGGCTACGACCTGATCCTCATCTCGCTGGGCTGCGCAGCCTTTATCGTCGCCGCCCTCATCTTCTCCCGCCGCGATCTGCCGGCGCCGCTGTAAGGAAGCTGTCAGCTCTCAGCTATCGGCCGTCAGGTTTTCGTCGGCCGCCTGTAGCACCCGATCGCCGATTGCCTGCTGCATGCGGGAAACGAAAAGCTACTGGCGGACAGCCGAAAGCTGAGCACCGGACAACCGCCTGCCCGCATTCGCCGGAATGACAGCGAGCGTCTTTTCTGTCCTAATCGAAGAATCGTTTCAACGAATGGGCCGGTCGGCGCATATAGGTGGGTAGCTGTCGGCTTGCAGCTTTCGGCGAACAGGCATCGGCTGCGGCTGGTGGCTCTGGGTGTTCGGCTGACGGCTGATAGCTGACGGCTGACCGCTGACAGCTTCCGGCGACGATTGCCGGCGGGGATTCGGGATGACCAAAGGCCACGAGCCGGACGAATGGCTGATGGGACAGGTGGCGCTGGGAAAGCGCGAGTACCTGGCGCCCCTGGTGCGCCGCTACGCCAGCGGGCTCTTGACGTACATCGAGCGAATGACGGGCGACCGGCACCGCAGCGAGGAGCTATTCCAGGAGGTTTTTTTGGCCGTGTGGGTCAAGCGGCGGCAGTACCGCTTTCCCCGCGCATTTCGCTCATGGCTGTTTGCCATCGCCACCAACCAGTGCCGGGCGGCGTTTCGCAAGAGCCGCGTGCCGGTGCTGACACAGGGCGAGTCGTCGCATGAAGCGGCCGTGGCGGCGCGATCGAACAACCCCGGCCCGTTGGAAGCGGCCATCGACACTGAAACGGCCACGCTCGTCGCGTCGGCCGTGGCGCAATTGCCGCCCCAACAGCGGTCCGTCGTCGTGCTGCGGGTGTGGAACGGACTGCCGTACGCAACAATCGCCGAAGCCCTGGGATGCCGCGAGTCGACCGTGCGATCGAACATGCACCATGCGCTCACCGGCATGAGGAAGTTTTTGGAACCACGAATGGCGACGCGAAATGACCAATGACCAAATCCAAATGACCAACTGCGGACAGAAATGACCAATGACCAAATCCAAACGACCAATGGACCCGCTGGCGCGGGCAAGCACCAATTGCCAAATCCCAATGACCAATGATCCGACGCAAGCTTTGGTCGTGGTGTTTGGTCAATCAGTCGTTTGCCGTCGGTCATTTGGTCGATGGTCGCTCGCGCGAGGTCCATAGCCCTCCGTCATTGGTCATTTGGATTTGGTCATTGGTCATTTTGCCCACGCGGGCCATTTGAGTTCACGCTTTCGTGCCGAGCAGTAGGCAACCCCACAATACGGCGATTAGATCATGCTTCGTCCCGACCAGCACGTTCTCGATTACGTCGACGACTACTTGCACGACCTGCTCTCCAAGGCCGACGCCGAAGCCTTGCGCGAGCACTGCGACAAGTGCGCCATCTGCCGCGCGGCGCTCGACGAGGCGGAAAAGCGACATAAGGCGCTCGAAGCCCTGCCACCGGTCGAAGCGCCCGAGCGGCTCGTCAAACAAACCGTGGAGAACATCGCCATGTCCGACTCACGACGCGACCGAAACTGGAAGATTCTCACTCGCACGGTGCTGGCCACCGCGGCGGCGGCCGTGCTGGTGATCGGCGCGCTGCACGCCTACTACTACACCCTGCGCCCGACGCGGCTCGAACTGCGCGTGCTGGGGCAGCGGGAGTTGATTGCAGGGGCGGGCACATCGCTACGGATTTCGGTCGTCGACCATCGCACGGGCCGACCGGTTCCCAACGTGCCGGTCGAGATTCGCCTGCACGATCCGTTGGAGGGCGCGGTGTCGAACCCGCTCAAGGCGGGCGTAACGCTGGCCCAATTCACCACCGATTCCGAAGGCGGCGGCACGCCACGGTTCGACATGCCCTCCGATTGGCCCGACGGCGACTACCAGCTCGTGGTCACGGCCCGATCGGGCATGACCCCGGACGTGCTCATCAAGCCGATCGAGCTCAAGCGGTCGTGGAAGCTGATGGTCACCAGCGACAAGCCGCTGTATCAGCCCGGGCAGACGATTCGCTTGCGAGCGCTCGCGCTGCGGCGTCCCGACCTGAAACCGGTGGCGGGCGAGGAAGTCGTGTTTCTGATCCGCGACGCCAAGGGGAACGTGATTTTCAAGCAGCGCGACGTAACGAGCCGCTTCGGCATTACGTCGGCCGATTGCCCGCTGGCGAGCGAAATCCTCGAAGGGGCGTACGAAATCGAGTGCACGGCCGGCGACACCACGAGCACGCGCACGGTGCAGGTCGAGAAGTACGTGCTCCCCAAGTTCAAGGTGGCGATCGAGCTCGACAAGCCGTTCTACCAGCCGTCCGACGAAGTGTCGGGCACGCTGAACTGCGACTACTTCTTCGGCAAGCCGGTGGTCGAGGGCAACGTGCGTATCGAGGTCCGCCCCGTGGGGCTCGACAACTGGAACGTTCCGCCGATCGATGCCGTGACCGACGCCGAGGGCAAAACCAAGTTCAACTTCCGCCTGCCGCCCCAGCTTCTGGGCCGACCGCAGGACGGCGGCAATGCCCGGTTCTCGCTCGTGGCCACGGTGACCGATACGGCCGGGCAAGAGTATTCGACCGGAACGTCGCGCGTGGTGGCGACCGAGCCGATTCGGGTCGAGATCATTCCCGAGTCGTCCACTCTGCTCAAGGGCCAGGCCAACACAATCTACGTCTTTGCCAGCTACGTCGACGGGCGGCCCGCGAAGGCGCGGCTGGTC
>Ga0315553_10002483_pt1 | contig 14786 bp, 10 predicted proteins | sample SalMarSW160140MG_FD_203099 | JGI IMG/M metagenome (GOLD analysis project Ga0315553, IMG submission 203099) | Salt marsh sediment microbial communities from the Plum Island Ecosystem LTER, Massachusetts, United States - Salt Marsh Sediment SW1601-40 ... | reverse complement strand
CCATTGTCAGCGGCGGATGCAGGCGGCAACCGCTTCGGGGGGGGGCGACATGCGGCCAGAGGAGGTTTGTTTTGTTTACACCTCAAAGCCCAGCTGATAAAATCTGCCTGAAAAACTTCGCTTACGGAGGACGCACTATGGCCGAATACGTTCTGGGCATCGATGGAGGGACCGAAAGCATCCGTGCCGGGATTTTCGATGCAAACGGGGCATGCCTTGCCTACGGTACGAGTCCCAACACCAATATACACCGTCACGCCGGATGGGCGGAGCAGAGCATAGCCGGATGGGAAGAAGGCTTGATCGGATCCATCCGCAGCGCTCTCCAGGCAGCCGGGATCGACCCATCCGAGATACGGGGGATCGGACTCGACGGGACCAGCTGTACCGTTATCTGTCTGGACGACAGGGGACAGCCTCTGCGGGATGCAGTCATGTGGATGGATGTGCGTGCCTCCCGGGAAGCGGAAGAAATCGCCGCCTGCGGAGATCCGGCCCTGAAATACGTGGGTCACAGCAACGTGTCCGCGGAATGGTTCCCCTGCAAGGTCTTGTGGCTGAAGCGCAATGAGCCCGAGGTATACGCCAGGGCAAAGACCATTTTCGAACATACCGACTGGCTGGCCTACCGCCTGACCGGAGAGGTTTCGGCCAATATCAATACGACCACGATTCGTTGGTTTTACAACGACCGCGAAGGAGGACCCCCCGTATCTCTATACGAGACGATCGGTCTCGGTGATGTTTTCGAAAAACTGCCGCAGCGGGTGCTGAAGATCGGCGAGCCGGTAGGACCACTCAGCAGAGAAATGGCCGAAAAGACAGGGCTGCCTCAGGGCATCCCCGTGGCGGCCGGGGGTGCCGATGCCTACATCGGGGTGATCGGCGTGAATGCGCTGCAGCCCGGAATGCTGGCACTCATCACCGGCTCCTCTCAGCTGCAGATCGGCATCTCCGAAATCGAGCTGCACGCCAGGGGGCTTTTCGGAAGTTTTCCCGACGCGATCCTGCCCGGCTGCCACGTCGTAGAGGCCGGACAGATATCCACCGGTTCGATCCTCAACTGGTTCACCACCCATTTTGCCAATCGGGAAACAGCCGGGGAGGCGGAAAACAGGGGGTGTTCGGTGTACGACGTGCTCGGCGAGCGGGCCGAACAGATAGAACCGGGTTCTGAAGGCCTTCTGGTTCTGGAGCATTGGCAGGGAAATCGGACGCCCTGGGTAGATGCCAACAGCAGGGGGGTCATCCGCGGGCTGACGCTGAAACACACGCCGGCGCATGTTTTCAGGGCGATAATGGAAGGTGTGGCCTACGGCACGGCTGTCATACTGGAGCGTATGGAACAGGAACGGCTGGGCATAGAGCAGATAATCGCCTGCGGGGGGGCGACCAAGAGTGACCTTTGGATGCAGATCATGGCCGATGTGACCGGCAAGAGGATATCGATCCCCAAGGAACAGGAGGCGGTCTCCCTGGGAAGCGCCATCGCGGGTATGGTTGCCTCCGGGATCTATCCCGATATCCGTTCAGCCGCCGACGCCACGGTGCAAACGGCAAAGACGGTCGATCCGAACCTCGAGAATACGGAGTACTACAAGGAATACGTGCGCCAGTACGTCGCCACCTACGAAAGGCTCGCCGAAGAGTCGAAAAAACTGGTGGCGACGATCCGCCCGAGCAACGTTGGCGATTGATCGATGGGCGTCCGTGATCGATTATACGCTCAGGTCTCGATTTCGATCTGATCGTTCTTGGGGATTTCCATGGCCGCACAGTCCAGGGCGTAGGCTCTCTCGGGAAGCACGATCAGAACATTGACCACATCGGCCCCAAGAGCATAAGGCGCGTGGTGCCAGACCCCGGCGCGCAGGGCCACGAATGTTCCCGCCGGGACCCGGAATGCTTCGAACTTGTCCAGGGGGATCCTGTCCGGCGGCGTAGCAGGCGCCACGTGGATGATGATGTCCCCGTCCAGGGGTAGGATTCCCTCCGAGCTCCCGTCGTGGTATTCGACCGTGTTGATCACAAACGGTCGCTTCTGAACCCGGCAGACGGAAATCGAGGCGGTAGGCACCGTTCCCAGATTCAGCTGGACCATATCCCGGAAAAACTCGATCGGCGCCTGGCCAATCTTTTCGGTCCCGGGATTGATCATATGTTGGTAGCTGCCGTAGACATCGAAGCAATCCCTGTCGAGCTCTTTGACCCTGATCTTTCGCATACCCCTCTCCTTCTTTGCATTTTTGCTATCTTAATGCAGACCTGCCGTCCTCAGCAAGCGCGCGGCTGCCGCCAGGCGGTTACCCCCGCCAGAACCTCGGCGTGAACAGCACCAGAACCGTGTAGACCTCCAGCCGACCCACCATCATGGCGAAGCTGAGAAACCACTTGATGTAGTCGGGATAGAAGGCGTAGTTCAGCGTGGGGCCGATGCGGCCGAAGCCGGGTCCGATGTTTCCCACGGTGACCAGGGCGCTGGACAGGGAGGTGATCAGGTCGTTGCCTCCCGAAGCCACCACCAGGGTGGTGAGAAGCAGTATGAGCAGGTAGAGGAAGAAGAAGCCGGATATCGAATAGACCATGTCCTCCTTCAGCGCACCCCGACCCAGCTGCAGGCTGAATACGCGCCTGGGATGAGCCATATGCTTCATCTCATAGATGCCCAGCTTGAACAGGGTGGCGACGCGGATCACCTTGATGCCGCCGCCGGTGGAGCCTGAACAGCCGCCGATGAAAGTCAGGGTGAACAGGATGGCCTTTGCGAAGAAGGGCCAGGTCGCATAATCGGCGGTGGTGAATCCGGTCGTGGTCAGGATCGAAGCGGCCTGAAACGCGGAGTAGCGGAGGCTCTCGCTGAAACTTGAGTAGCTGGGGCCGTACAGGGAAAAGGCGATGATGACGGTGGCGACTGCAAAGATGGCCAGGTACACCCGCAGCTCCACGTTCGCAAACACCTTCCTGAGCTTGCCGGTGATCAGGTCGTAGTGAAGGATGAAGTTCATCCCCGCCAGCAGCATAAAGACGGTCACCACTATATGGATGAATCCCGAGTCGAAGTATCCAACGCTGCGGTTCTTGGGCGAGAATCCGCCGGTAGCCAGGGTGCCGAAGGTGTGGGTGAGGGCGTCGAAGAGGCTCATCCCACCGACCATCAGCAGCGCGGTCTCGGCCACGGTCAGCCCCAGGTAGATGACCCAGAGGATCCTGGCCGTCTCGGTGATCTTGGGTGTGATCTTGTCCAGGCTGGGCCCCGGAGCTTCGGCCTTCATCATCTGGTAGGCGCCGATTCCCAGCAGGGGAAGGATGGCGATCGTCAGCACCACGATGCCCATCCCTCCCAGCCAATGGGTCAGGGAGCGCCAGAAAAGCATGGACTTGGGAAGGCCCTCGATCTCGGTGAGGATCGAGGCTCCGGTGGTTGTGAACCCCGACATGGTTTCGAAGTAGGCGTCTGCAAAGCGGGGAATGGAACCGGAAAGGTACAGGGGCAGGCAGCCGACCAGAGCGGAGAAGATCCAGCTGAAGGTGACCAGGAGAAACCCGTCGCGGTGGGAGAGGTTGACTGTGACCCTCCGGGTTAGCAGCAGTACGATCGTCGCGGCCAGCACAACCATAGCCATGGGGTAGAAGAAGAAGGGTATGGTCTCCATCTCGCCATAGTACAGGGCGAAGGCAATCGGAAAGAGCATGAAGGCGCAGACGATGATGAGCAGGACGGCTATGGTTCGCAGAAGCGGGGCGAAATGCATACGCCTATCCGATGAACAGGGATTCGACTTTCGATACCGATTCCCGGCCGGTAATCACGATCACATGATCTCCGCTCTGAAAGTGATAGTCACCGTCCGGGATGATGTCCTCATCGCCCCGGATCACGGACAGAATCAAGGTATCCGGGGGAAGCTTTACCTTGCGCAGCGGCCTGTCTCTGACCCGGCTGCCTTCAGAGACGGAGAGCTCCGTGACCTCCACCTTGCCGCCCGATAGGCTGTGTACGCTGCGGACATTGCTGGTGCGGATGAACTGCAGTATGCTGCTTACCATGCTGTCGATCGGGCTGATGGCCACATCGATACCCAGGGTCGTGGCTATCTGCACGTAGCTGCTCTTCTTGACCAGGGCGATGGATCGCTTGGCTCCGAGCGTCTTGGCGTACACGGTGTTTACGATGTTGAGCTCCTGGTTTTCCGTCGTGGCGATTACCACGTCCGCTTCGGCCAGTTCCTGCTCATCACTGAAGCCTTCGTCGGAGATATTGGCGTTGATCACCATCGCGGCGGGATAATGGTCGGCCAGATAACTGCAGATGTCGTAATCGCTGTCGATGATGCTCACATGATGTTTGCCCGCAGTTGCGAAGGGCCGGAGCAGCTTCTTGAAGATCGACAGGCCCGGTTTCCTCCGCTCCAGGAAATGCTCGGCTACGTAGCGCCCGACGGTGTTGCCCCCGATGAGAACGATCCTCCTGGTCGGCATCCGCTTCTTGCCCACCTGAGAAAAGATGTTTTCGAAGCTCTCCTCCGTGGCGATCAGGTAGAGCGTGTCGTTTTCCCTTACAACGGTGTCGCCTTTCGGAATAAGGAAGTGATTCTCCCTGAGGATCACAGCCACAAGGAAATTGTCCTGGACCAGGCCTTTGATCTCCTCCACTGACTTGTTGTCGAACATCAAGTTGCCGGAGACCGTGAGGCTTCGCATCTGGAGCATGCTCTTTTCGAAAAATACAACGTCGCTCACAGCGCCCCGCTCAATGGCCCCAATGATAGCCCTGGAAGCCTCGATCTCGGGATTGACTACATAATTGATGCCCAGGAAGGGTCTCTCTACGATTTGAGTATGAGAGTAGTCGATGTTGCGGATCCGCGCCACCTTGTAGGGCACCCCGGATTCACCGGAGACCATACCGCAGGCGATCATGTTGATTTCGTCCGAGTCGGTAACCGCTATGAAGTATTCCGCCCTGGCGATGCCGGCCCTGCGAAGGGTGTCCAGGTTGTTCCCCACCTCGTTGAGCACCAGGCAGTCGAGCAGATTGTTCGCCTGCTTAGCCTTCTCCGCGTCCTTTTCGATCAGGACTACGTCTTTGCCCTCGTCCACGAGCTGTTTGGCCAGCTGGAAACCTACGCCGCCGGCACCGAGAATGACAAAACTCATAACTTTCAGGATAGCCTGAACGGCGGTGAGAGTACAGGGTCGGAATAATTATCCGCCGGTCCTTGTGCCCCGAAGATTCCCTGGTGTACATTCTTGTCTCGAGGAGAATCGAAGCCGCCGCATGATTATCGACACCCATGCTCATCTGTGTGACTCCGCTTTTGACGTCGACCGTGCCGATGTGCTCTCCCGGGCCCGGACGGCCGGGGTGACCGCAGTGGTGTGTGTGGGGGAAAGCCTCGAGGATGCCCTCAAGAATCTGACCCTGGCCGAGGAGGATCCGCTGCTGCTTCCGGCGGCGGGTTTGTATCCGGATCGATTCGACCTGGGCGAAGCCGAGGCGCTGATCGAGTTGATCCGCAGGGAGCGCGACCGTTTGGTTGCCGTGGGCGAGGTAGGCCTGGATCACTGGATCGTGAAGAGAGCCCCCGAAGGGCAACAGGCGGAGTTGGAGGAGCTTCAGCGCGAGCTGTTCCTGCGCTTCGTCGACCTGGCTCTAGAGCTGGACCTGCCTCTCAACGTCCACTCCCGCTCCGCAGGCCGGCAAACCATCGCCGCGCTGCTGGAACGGGGAGCTCACCGGGTACAGATGCACGCCTTCGACGGCAAGGCCTCTACGGCCCGGCCGGCCGTGGAGGCGGGGTACTTCTTTTCGGTTCCCCCATCCGTGGTACGGTCCCGTCAGAAGCAGAAGCTGATCGGCCACCTGCCTCTGAGCTGCCTGCTGGTGGAGAGCGACTCTCCGGTCCTTGGACCGGAGGCGGGCGTGCGCAATGAGCCGGCCAACACCGCCGCGGTTCCGCGGGCCATCGCGGAGATCAAGCGGGTGCCCGAGCAACAGGTGATGGAAGCCGTGGCCCGGAACACCGCTCGGCTCTACCGGCTGGGCTCCTGAGGCAAGCAGGCGGCATGCCAGCACCATAGGTAGCCGCACCCTATTCAGCTCGATATTTTGTCAAAACGTACTGCAGCAGGGCGTAGAGGATCAGTATTGCTCTGATTGCCACCGCGACGATGATTCGATTCCAGAAGCAGCGAATGACCGGCCTGAGTGCAGCCAGGCGGTAGCCGCTTCGGGGTCTCATGGGCAGCTGTTTTTGAACGGCCATGATGCAAAGGGTAACGCAAATATCGTGCCAAATCATTAGTGCAAATAATTCCAACCTATACATAGAGATAGATCTGGAGTAGCCTTTCGAGCCGGCGCAGGGCGCAACCTTGATTGCAGGGGCGGCAAGCATGGCTGATCGCCGTTTCAACCGCCGTGATCTTTGAGCCACTTGCTCAGAGCCTGGTGGGAGATCCCGATAAGGCGGGCGGCTTCGGAGATGTTGCCACCGCTGCGCGCCAGGGCTTCATATCTTAGCAGCTGTGTTGCCTGTTCCACAGTGGGCAGGATATCCCCGAACAGCAGACCGGCCTCCGGCTGCTCGTCTCCAGTGGTAGGATCACCCTGGCGCATCGCTTCTAGTATAGGCCGGACGGGAAGAACAGTGTCGGAGGGTTTGGCCGCAAGCACGGCGTTTTTCACCCACTTCTGAAGTTCCCGGATATTTCCCGGAAAAGAGTATGAGGATATCTGCCCAGCTAATCCCACCGGAACGTCGAGATGGTTTTTGTTATATTCTTTAGCCGCCGAATTCGTAAAATGTTCGAGAAGCAGCGGCAGATCCTCCGTCCTTTCCCGCAGCGGAGGCACTGTTATCTCGTGGATCGAAATCCGGAAGTACAGGTCTCTGCGGAACAGGTGTTTTTCCATCAACTCCTTCAAATTCCGGTTGGTGGCCAGTACTATTCGGACATCGGATCGTCTAGGCCGATCCGCGCCGAAGGGGCTGTACTTTCCCGTATCGAAAAACTTCAGCAGTTGGATCTGTGCGTCTTTGCTTAGGTCACCGATTTCGTCGAGGAAAAGAGTTCCTCCCTTCGCTTCATGGATTAGTCCCGCCCGGGAATCGACTGCGTGAGTGAATGACCCTTTTTCGTGTCCGAATAGAGTGTCTGCGAGCTTTTCCGAATCAAATCTGCCGGCAGTCTCCTCGACGAACTCACCGGTTCGTCTACTGACATCGTGGACAGCTCGGGCGATCAGCTGTTTTCCCACTCCGGTCTCTCCGGTGATCAGCACCGGATCGGTTGTATGGGCTATAGCTTCTATGTAGATAAAGATCGATTTCATCTTGCTGCTGCGGGTGATAATCGATGAGAATGCTTCCGGATGGTTCAGCTCGCCTGTCATGAATCGGGATCGGAGCTCTGCCAAGTTCCGCGCCTGCTCTCTGCTCTCAATGGCCCGTCGAACACCGCTCACCAGTCGGGATTCCTCGATCGCCTTAACCATGTAGTCGAACACTCCGGCTCTCATGCACTCCACCGCGGTCTGCACCTCGTTGGCCGCAGTGACCACGATCACAGGGATGTGGGGATACTCCGCCCTGATCTGATCCAGGAGCTTCCGGCCCGTGATGTGGGGCATGTTCAAATCCAGCAGAACAATCTCCACCTCGTTGTCCCGGAGCATGGCCATCACCTCTCGGCTGTCCTGACAGCCGAGAAGATTGTTGAGGCCGTGGGATGTCAATAGGGCGGACGTTGCCTGAACCACGGATGCCTCATCGTCCACGATCAGTATTGGATTTACGGGGTAACGAGAGCTTCTCATTTTCTATCCTCCGCGGGAAAGTCAACCAGGACCGTGGTGCCGCTGCCTACAACCGATGTGAACTCCAGCGTGCCCTTGTGGTCCTGGATGATGGAAGCAACGATATACAGGCCCATTCCGGTGCCGCCGGCTTTCTGCCTGGTCGTGAAGAAGGGTTCCCGGATCTTGTCAATGATGTCCTCGGGAATGCCGCAGCCCCGGTCCTGCACCTTCAGGCGGACCGATCCCAGGTCCTCCTCATAGGATGTACTGACTTCGATGGGAGTGTCCCGATTCTGGTGGGCCTGACAGGCGTTCAAGATCAGGTTGATGACCACGTGCTGGAGCTGCTGGGGATTTCCGCGAATGGACGGGAGCGTGTCCTGCAGCTGAAGAATGAAATGATCCGTTGCCCTCCTGATGTGATAGTGCATCAGTTCCAAGGCGCAGCGAACCACGGTTGACAGATCGACGCTGCTCATCGTTTTCGGCTCCCCCCGGATGTAGGATCTCAGATCCTGCACGATACCGTTGATCCGCTCCGAGTTGGACTCGATATCCGTGAGCCAGACCGCTACTTTGTCGAGCAGCTCGTCCAGGGGGAACCCGGCGATCTCGATTTCTTCGATCTCAGAGATCTGTTTTGTGAAGTGAGGATGCACTTCGTTCCAGGCCTTACTCAGGACCCTGATCAGGTTGAGAATCGCCTGATTGGGATTGTTGATTTCATGGGCCACTGCGGAGGCCAGAATGCTCAACGTGGTGAGCTTATCGATCTGGATGAGCAGCTGCTGGTACAGCCGATCCTGTTCCTCTCTGCGTATCCGTTCGCTGATATCCCGGTGGATCACCACGACCGCAGGCATTCTGTGCCAGTAGGTGTTGGAGATGGTCATCTCCACCGGTATAGGTTCTCGGCCTGGGATGAGCACGCTTCCTTCCAGGTGTTCGGTCTCCTGCTGCTCACTCGCCTTCTTCCAGAATTGTTCGGAAGCGGCCGTTGCCTGCTTGAATCGGATCAACTCTTGGACCGGTGTGCCGATGAGCCCGGCAGGGCCGCGACCGCTGATCTCGACCGCTCTTTTATTGGCATAGGCAATCCGGCCGTCCTCCAGCACGATCAGGATCCCGTCTTGGGCGTTTCCGGCCAGAGTCAGGAAATTAGCCTCTTCCTTTTGGATGGACTGCAGCATCCCGTTGAAGTACAGGGTCAGGGCGCCGATCTCATCGTTGAATTGGGGGGTGACGCTCACCTCCAGGTCGCCGCTGTCGGCCCGTTCCATTCCCCGGTACAGCGCCTGCAGCGGCCGTATCAGGCTCGTTCTGAACAGGATCGGCACGGTAAACAGCACCAGTATAGTGGAGGCAATGAGGACCACAACCAGAACGGCCATGCGGCTGTGAAGATGGCGATAAAAATCGATGTCGTAGGCTTCGAACAGGACCTCCGGAATCTTGCTGATGCAGGGAAGCCCTCCGGAGAAGCGAACCCGGTGCAGGTCTGCCCGGCGGCTGCCCGGATGGATCCCAATAAGCCTGGGGCCGACCGGTGCCGTCTGGCCGGCAGCGCCGGGATGATGCCCCGTTACGGTGGCGGAGGTGTACACGTACATCTGGATCGGGCTGTAGCCGCTTTCAATGTTTATCTCCCTATAAGAGAAATCGATAGAGCCATCCTGCTGCAGCACCAGTTGGATAGTGTTTTTGTTGGCATGCCCGTACTCGGACAACTCGTTCCAGGTTATGGTCAGCCGGTCCGGCTGCTCCTTGCAGTAGATGCCTCCCCCTTGGCTCGGGTCGAGATTCATTAGAAGCGGCGCGATCGCCGGCGTGGGATCGTATCCGCCCCAGCTCTTATCGCCGGCATCCTCCCCGAGCAGGATCATGGGGCCGTGCAGCAGCTGCACCGTTCGATAGGTGTCGGTGAAGAAGGGGAAGGCAAAGGGGAGTTTCAAGGCTACGGCCTGGTTGAAGCCGACCTCGATTTCCGATCCCAGCTCCGGATCGAAGTGATAGGGAGCCGCGGAGATCGTGTAACTGACGAATTGCTGGAGTGCGAAGTGAACGGTCCTCCGGTCGGTGACCAGGTTCTTATTTAGGTAGTCTTGCTGGTACGCCCTGCCGGCAAAAAGGGATATCAGCCCGAGGACCCCCACGACGAATACGAGCACTACCCCCACCAATTTCACCTGGAGGGTCGTGCGTTCAACCGTGTGATTGAGGTAGGTCACGACGAAGCTGCAGTAGAACAGCAGGAATATCAGCCAGATTAGGTAGTTTGCCAGATATACCGGCAGCAACCCCCGGTTCTCCAGCAGGTACACCACCAGAACCACGGCGGGCAAGACCAGCACCAGGGCAAGAGAGCCGGCCGCCAGGGCATCCTTGCCCCGAGGGTTGATCAGTTTGCGCCACCAGGAGTGGGCCTTGCCCGTCGAAAACCGTACGGATTTGCGCAGCAGCAGAAACACGGCCAGGGTGAACTCCGCGACTAGAATTGTATAAAAGAAGATATAGTAGGTATTTTCGAAGTCTACGATGCCGCGCAGCCTCTTGAGGGAGATGAAGTTGTAGTAGGTCAATCCGAGAATAAGGAGATTGGCCAGAATGTACAGAGAGCGGACGACTAGGTACTCACGGCGATCGGGTTTCTGGAAATGAGGGAAATGATAGACAAAACTCAGCAGGGAGAAGGCGGCAACAGCCACGGCCAGAGCCTGGAGAAAAGGCATGAGCAGGTTTTTCAGGGTGTAGGGCTGCCAGTAGTAGGGACCGGAAAACTCCAAAAAGGTCGACAGGTTGAGCAATGCGCCCCCGCTGAACACCCAGGCCAGCCACAGAGTCGATTCCGATCTCTGTTTGAGCCTGAACAGATAAACGGCAATGCACAGAGAAATGATGAAGCTCGACAGCCGAAGTACGGAGAAGTAATCCAGGTTCAGCCAGAACGGTAGGATGGTAATACGGTTCTCCTCGGGCATCTTTGCGCTGTCTACGCTGTTGATGCGGCTGCTTCCTGCCCCTTTGCTTTGCATTATAGGCGGCCTTCATTCATCAATCAAGAAGAAGCCCCGGTTGCCGGCCTGCAACCAGAGTTGTCGCTCCCGCCCGGGTATCCGGAATGAGAGTCTTCCAACATTTCTTCACATAATAGTGAATTAGAAAAGAAAGCTCCAATGGCATGCGAATTGCTTTCCCTTTGCTGGAAGGGGATTGAAATGCAGATAGTCACCGGCCAGTTCAGCGATTCCTATTTCCCGATCATGGACGGCGTGTCCCTGACGATCAGCAACTACCTGTCTGAACTGAACCGGACCCTCGGCCCGGCCTACGCCGTGGTACCGGCCGTTCCCGGGTATTCGGATATTCAGCCCTCGGGGACGTACAGGTTCTTCTCCCTTCCATTGATAGGCCGCAGGCCTTACAGAGTAGGTTTGCCGCAGCTGGATATGTCTCTGCAGAGGGCTCTCAGGGGCCGAAGCTTTGCCCTGGTTCACGCCCACTCGCCGTTTTTTGCCGGCAGATTTGCCCTGAAGCTTGCCAGACAGAGAGGGATCCCGATCGTAGCCACCTTCCACAGCAAGTATCGGGACAAGCTCGAAAACGTGATGCTCCGTTGCGCCCTGGCCGACCGGATCCTGGTGGATCCGGTGGTGAAGCGGATCGTCGATTTCTACGCTTCGGCAGATCAGGTATGGGTGCCCACGGAAGCGGCGGTGGAGACGCTGAGGGAATATGGATACCGGGGTGCCGTCCAGATCGTCAGACATGGAATCGATTTCGGATTGCCCGCAGATCCGGCGGAGTTGCGGAAACGGGGAGAGAACTTCCTCTCGCTGGACCGGCGGGATTTTCTCTTCCTCTACGTGGGCGACCACGCCTGGGAGAAGAACCTGGCCTTCCTGCTGCGTTCTCTGTCACTGCTGAACAGGATGGGGGGGCGATTCAAAGTGGCTTTTGTCGGCGAGGGATATGCGGCGAAATCCCTGCGGCTGATGTCGTCTCGTTTGGGTCTGGACCGGAGGACGATCTTTGTGGGAGTGCTGCGGGACCGGGAAGCCCTGTCCGCCTGCTACGCCCGCGCCGACTGCTTCCTGTTTCCCTCCCTCTACGACACCTGCGGGCTGGTGGTACGGGAGGCGGCCGCCTTTGAGGTGCCGTCGGTGGTGATCGAAGGTTCCGCAGCGGCGCAGCAGATCGTGGATGGCAACAACGGGTTCGCCACGGAAAACTCGGTGCAGGCTTATGCGGGAAAGCTCGCATTGCTCCTGGAAGATCAGCAACTGCTCCACCGGAACGGTGAAGGGGCTCGCAGGAGCCTGTGCATGAGCTGGAAGGATGCGGTGCGGGAGGTGAAGGAGCGTTACCTGAGCCTGCTTGGACGATCCTCCGCGGCAGCGGTAGGCGGATCGGCAGACCTATATTCAGTTGACAAGGAGATGGTGCGATGAAAGCCTGGGTAGCAACTGTTGATATGGGGTTGGGCCATCAGCGGGCCACGTATCCGCTGGCTTCGGTGGCCGAAGGCGGGATTATTCCGGTCGGAGGAGAACAATATTGTTCACCGGAAGAGAGCCGGCTGTGGAACAGGGTGCGGAAAACTTACGAAATGATCTCCCGATGCAAATCGATTCCCCTGGTCGGCACACCTCTGTTCGGTCTGATGGATCGCCTGCTCAGCATCCCCCCCTACTATCCGGTCAGGGATCTTTCCACACCGGATCGTCAGGTAAAGCTGCTGGAAACCCTGATCGACCGGGGGTTGTGCGGGGGCATGCTGGAGAGGATCGGCAGCAAGCCGCTTGCCCTGATCACTTCCTACCTGGCACCGGCGATCGCCGCCGACAGAGCCGGGTACGATCCGGTGTACTGCGTTATCTGCGACGCCGAAGTGGCCAGAGCATGGGTCGCCCGAGATCCGCAAAAGAGCGGAATCCACTATCTTGTGCCCTGCGAGCGCACGGTTCTGCGTCTTCGCAGCTACGGTGTTCCTGCGCAGAGGATATCCCTGACCGGTTTCCCACTGCCCCTGGAGCTGCTGGGAGACAGGAGCCTGGATCGTCTCAAATACGATCTTGGCCGAAGGTTGTGCCGGCTGGATCCTGAAGGCCGCTTCCGGCGGCGGCAGGGTAAGAACGCTGCCCACTTTCTGGGCTCAGCGGGAATCCCCGCCAACAGCCCGGGCCCCATCACGATCACCTTCGCCGTGGGCGGAGCGGGCGCGCAGGGGGAGATCGCCCGTCAGATTGCCTCCAGCCTGAGGGATCGCCTGCAGCAGGGATCGGTTCGCCTCAACCTGGTCGCCGGTGTTCGCGAACAGGTCAGGTCCCGCTTCGACAGCTTCAAGGAGCAGCTGCTGCCGGGAAATCGGAATCTCCGGGTGATATTCGGTCGCAGCAAGCACGAGTACTTCAGGTCCTTTTCCCGGATCCTCCATGAAACCGATATACTCTGGACGAAACCGAGCGAGCTGTCCTTTTACTGCGGCCTGGGGATTCCGATCATGATCAGCCCGACGATCGGATCCCAGGAGGTCTTCAACCGTAAATGGCTGCTCGAGATCGGGGCCGGGGTTCCCCAGGAGGATCCCTCCTATACGGGGCAGTGGCTATTCGATCTTCTGGAAAGCGGAAGGCTGGCGGAAATCGCCTGGAGCGGCTTTCTCAATGCCCGGAAATGCGGTACATATAACATACTGGAGATCCTGGCCAATGGTATAGCGGCGGGAGAATCAGCACGGATGAATCTGGAGGTTGCGTAACAGCAGATGGTGTATCGGAAAGTTCTGTTTTGCCTGTGTCTGTTTTATGTTCTGACAGCCGGTGTGCAGGCACAAACGATCAAGCTCGGCAGTCTGGCCCCCGAGGGGTCGCCCTGGGACAGGGCGCTTCGCCGGATTGCCGCGGACTGGCATGCCGCCTCCGGCGGCAGGCTCAAGGTAAAGGTGTTCGCGGGGGGCATCGCGGGGGACGAGCCCAGCATGATCCGCAAGATCAGGATCAATCAGCTGCAGGCGGCTGCCATCACCGGTGTGGGACTCGGCAGCATCGTCGAGGATTTCTACGCCGTGCAGCTTCCCTTTGTGGTCCGGACCTCCGGGGAGATGGAGTACGTGATGGCCGAGCTCGAGCCCACCTTCAACCGGATGATGGAAGAGAAGGGCTTCACCCTCGTTGCCTGGTTTCTGGCAGGCTGGGCTCATCTGTTCTCGAAGACCCCGGTCTTCACCCCCCGGGACGCCCAACGGCTGAAAATGCACGTGGACCCCTCCTCCCCCGAGATCGTCGATGCCTGGAAAGAGCTGGGATTTCGTGTGGTTCCGATCGCACCTACGGAGGTACTTCCGGCACTGCAGAGCGATCTGCTGGAGTCCTTCCTGCTCACGCCCCTGACCGCCGCAGCGCTGCAGTGGTTCGGTTTGGCGAAAAACATGATGGAGTTTCCGCTGGCCCCGATGCTCAGCGGGATCGTTGTTTCCGAGCGCGTATGGGAAGGCATTCCCGGAGCGCTCAAGACGGAGCTGCTGGCCATCGTGGACCGGCATCTGACCACGTTGAACGAGGAAACCGCAGCGCTCGAGCAAGAGGCTGTGCAGATCATGTTGGAAAACGGCTTGCAGATCCATCCGGTCTCACCTCAAGACTCGGCGGAATGGGAAGGGGTGATGGAAGAGGGACTGGACCTTGTTACCGGGACTGTCGTATCCGAACAGATGTTTGCGGAGGTTCAGATGCTGCTGGCCCAGTATCGGAGGCGATAGTGTTTGGCGGTGTTTCCTCTAAGGCTACGGCTTGACCGCCAGCAGGCAGATGCATTTGCCCTTTTCGTATTCCTGAATCTTGGCGAGCTTGTCCGCATCCAGCTCAGCCGGCTCTACGTCATAGAAAGAGAAGGCCAGGAGCGGATAGCCGATCTCCTTCTCCAGACGCTGGACATCCGCGAGCGTCGCACTGCCCAGATTCGTAGCCAGGTTCGTAAACATACTCTA
>Ga0315553_10002482_pt1 | contig 14788 bp, 10 predicted proteins | sample SalMarSW160140MG_FD_203099 | JGI IMG/M metagenome (GOLD analysis project Ga0315553, IMG submission 203099) | Salt marsh sediment microbial communities from the Plum Island Ecosystem LTER, Massachusetts, United States - Salt Marsh Sediment SW1601-40 ... | reverse complement strand
CAGCCATCGCCGAGCAGTCGGCCGGCAGCCTCGCCTATGGCGACCTCAAGCGGCTGGAGATCGCGCGCGCGCTCGCGAGCGAGCCCAAGGTGCTCCTGCTCGACGAGCCGGCGGCGGGATGCAATCCAGTCGAGACCGCCTCGCTCGAGGGCGTGATCCGCGACATCGCCGCAGGCGGCGTGACCGTGGTGCTGGTTGAACACGATATGCGGCTGGTCATGAACGTGTCCGACCGGATTCACGTCCTGGCGAATGGGGCGACGCTTGCCGAGGGCTCCGCCGAAGAGGTGCGCACCAACCAGGCGGTGATCGAGGCCTATCTCGGCGTTCATGGTTCGCGGAGGGACTCGCGTGCTGTCCATTGAGAATCTGCGCAGCGGCTACGGCCGCATCGAGGCGCTGCACGGCGTATCGCTGGAGGTGCGCGCCGGCGAAATCGTGGCGCTGCTCGGCGCCAACGGCGCCGGCAAGACGACGCTGCTGCGGACCATCTCCGGGGTGCAACCGGCGACCGCGGGCGAAATCCGGTTCGAGGGCCAACGCATCGACCGTATGCCCGGTCACCGGCGGGTCACGCTCGGCATCGCGCAGGTGCCGGAAGGACGACAATTGTTCACGCCGCTTTCGGTCGAGGATAATCTGCGCCTCGGCGCATGGACGCGCGCATCCGCCGACATGGGGGCCGAGATCGCTTTCGTTTTTGCCATGTTTCCCATGCTTGACGCGCTGCGCCACACCGTCGCCGGCGCGCTGTCGGGCGGCCAGCAGCAGATGCTTGCGATCGGCCGCGCGCTGATGGCGAAGCCGCGCCTGCTTCTGCTCGACGAGCCATCGATGGGCCTTGCGCCGATCCTGGTCGACCAGATCCTCGCCGTCGTCGCCGAGCTGAAAAGATCCGGCATGACCGTGCTGCTGGTGGAGCAGAATGCGAGCGCCGCGCTCGCCATCGCCGACCGCGGTTATGTCATCGAAACCGGTCGCATCACCGTCGGCGGCGATGCGGCCATGCTGCTCGCCGACCCGCGGGTGCAGAGCGGCTATCTCGGCGTATGAAGAGCAGGACGTTTGAATACGAATGAACGACCGGCGCGCGGCAAAATTAGTTTGCAATAAATCAAAGACGGGGCTGTCGCTCCTGTGCGACAGATCGATGGCCCGCGCTGGGCCAAGAAACCGGAAGACGGCCGCAGGTCCAGTAAAGTCCTGTGGCATCGGGAGGAAATGAAATGAAGGCGAGCCTGCGCCCCGGCGTGTCGCGAACCAATCGCTTCGTCATTGACACCGACAGGACGATCAGCTTCATGGGGGAGGAAGGCCGGGTCTACGCGACGCCCTGGTTCGTTCGCGATATCGAGCATACCTGCCGCGACCTGATCCTTGAGCACGCCGAACCCGGCGAGGACTCGGTCGGCGTTGAGGTCGCGATCAAGCACACCGCGGCGACCCCTCCCGGCATGACGGTCGAGATCACCGCGACGGTGACGGCGGTCGAGGGCCGCAAGATCGCGTTCGAGGTCGCCGCGAAGGACGAGATCGAAGCGATCGGAGGCGGCATGCATGCGCGCTTCGTCGTCGACGTCGCCAAGGCCCTGGAACGGGTGAAAGCGAAAGCCGCCAAGCGCCGCGCCCAATAGGGAGTCCACGCCATGCCAGCGAGCAAGCCTGGCACCGAGCGCACCGTCTCCACCTACTGCTACCAATGCGTCGCCGGTCCCGACCTCTTGAAGGTCCGCATTGACGACGGCGTCGCCACCGAGATCATGCCGAATTTCGAGGCGGCGGAGGTGCATCCGGCCGGCGGCAAAGCATGCGTGAAGGCGTTCGGCCTTCTGCAAAAGGTCTACACGCCAGACCGCGTGCTCCATCCGATGAAGCGCACCAACCCGAACAAGGGTCGCGAGCACGATCCCGGATTTGTTCGCATTTCGTGGGACGAGGCGCTCGGTCTCGTGGCCGACAAGCTCAAGGCGGCGCGGGCCGCGGGCGTGCTCGACGAGACCGGGTTCCCGCGGCTCGCCGCAAGTTTCGGCGGCGGCGGCACGCCGACCGCCTATATGGGCACGCTGCCAGCCCTGCTCGCCGCCTGGGGCCCGGTCGATATGAGCTTTGGCTCGGGCCAGGGCGTCAAATGCTACCACTCGGAACATCTCTACGGCGAGTTGTGGCACCGCGCCTTCACCGTCTCTCCGGATACGCCGTTGTGCGAGTATCTGTTGTCATTCGGCGCCAATGTGGAGGCGTCGGGCGGCGTGTGCGGAGTGAAGCGTCACGCCGACGCCCGCAAGCGCGGCATGAAGCGCGTCCAGATCGAGCCGCATCTATCGGTCACCGGCGCCTGTTCGGCGGAATGGGTGCCGATCAAGCCGAAGACCGACTCGGCCTTCCTCTTTGCGATGCTTTACGTGCTCCTGCACGAGCATCGGCGCGAGCGGCTCGACCTGCCGTTCCTGAAGGAACGCACTTCCGCGGTCTATCTCGTCGCTCCGAACGGCTTTTTCTTGCGCGATCCGGAGAGCCGAAAGCCGCTTGTCTTCGACCTGCGGACGGGCCGCGCGCGCCCGTTCGATACGCCCGACATCCGCCCCGCGCTGGAAGGCAGATACACGGTCGATGGGATCGCGGTGGGGCCGGATGGCGAGGTGTCGGACTTCGGCAAGGCGATCGTGCAACCGGCGCTCGCCCATCTCGTCGCGCATGTGAAGGACTATACGCCGGAATGGGCGGAGGCGATCTGCGACGTGCCGGCCGCAATCATCCGTCGAATCGCCAACGAATATCTCAGCCATGCGCGCGTCGGCGAGACAATCGAGATCGAGGGCATGACGCTTCCCTTCCGCCCGATCGCGATCGCTCTCGGCAAGACCGTCAACAATGGTTGGGGCGGCTACGAGTGCTGCTGGGCGCGCACGTTGCTCGCCTGCCTGGTGGGCGCGCTTGAGGTGCCGGGGGGGACGCTCGGCACCACGGTGCGGCTCAACCGGCCCGCCGATAATCGCTGGTCGAGCGTGACGCCCGGGCCGGACGGGTTCATGGACTACCCGATGAACCCGACCGGCAAGGACGAGTGGCTGGCGCAGCCGGCCGTTCGCAGCGCCCATCGCACGCTGGTTCCCCTCATCGCCAACTCGCCATGGAGCCAGGCGCTCGGCCCCACCCACCTCGCCTGGATGATGCAGACCGAGGACTTCGACAAGCTGCCGCATGCTTCGCAGCCCGACGTGTGGCTCGTCTATCGCACCAACCCGGCGATCTCGTTCTGGGACACCAAGCGCGTCGGCGAGGTCATGGCGAAGTTTCCCTTCACCGTGTGCTTCGCGTTCACCCTCGACGAGACGAACCATTTTGCCGATCTGCTCCTGCCCGACTGCACCGATCTGGAGGGGCTGCAGCTGCTGCGCATCGGCGGCACCAAGTATGTCGAGCAGTTCTGGGACTTCCAGGGCTTTGCGCTGCGCGATCCTGCGGTGCCGCCGCAAGGCGAGGCCAGGGACTTCACCTGGATCGCGACCGAGCTGGCGCAGAGGACCGGGCTTCTCGCCGAATACAACAAGGCGATCAATCGCGGCGCGCACGGGATCAAGCTCTCGGGTTCGAGCTACGATTTCTCCCTTGCCCCGGCCGAGCCGCACGATGTGGAGACGATCTGGGATGCGACTTGCAAAGCGGCGAGCGCCGAGCTGACGGAGGGCGCTGAATCGCAAGGACTCGATTGGTACCGCAAACACGGGTTCCGGGTTGGACCGTTCTCGCGGCTGCAATGGTATCTCTACCCCAAACTGGTCGAGAGCGGGCTGCGCTTCGAGCAGCCCTATCAGGAGCGGCTATTCCGCATCGGCAAGGAGCTGGAGCGCCGGCTGCACGAGCACGACATTCACTGGTGGGACCGGCAGATCGAGGAATACGAAGCACTGCCGCGCTGGCGCGACCTGTCCGCGTTATGGGAAGGCGCGCTCGCCAAGCATTATCAGGTGCGGATCGAGGATTATCCGTTCTGGCTGGTGACGGCGCGCAGCATGCAATATTCCTGGGGCAACAATGTCGGCATCCAACTCATGCGCGAGCTCTCCGACAACATCATCGGTCACGGCAGCGTGGTGATGAATGAGACCGCCGCGGAAAGGCTCGGCATCGCCGACGGCGATCTGCTCGAGGTGCGGTCGCCGCTCAACGCGACGCAGGGCAAGGTCGTCCTCTGCCAGGGCATTCGCCCGGATACCCTGCTGATGATCGGCCAATTCGAGCAATGGGTGACGCCCTACGCCAAGGATTTCCATGCGCCGAGCATGAATGCCCTGGTGCCGATGCTGCTCGACCTGACCGATGCGACCGGATCGAGCGCAGACCTCGTCAAGGTTTCGATTAAGCGCCTTGGAGGAGCCCGCGCATGACCCGCTGGGCGATGCTCGCGGACCTCGAGCGCTGCGTCGGTTGCCAGACCTGCACCGCCGCCTGCCGCCACGCCAACGCCACGTCGCCAGCGGTGCAATGGCGCAAGGTCCTCGACATCGAGGCGGGTGCGTTTCCCCATGTGAACCGCACTTTCGTGCCGGTCGGCTGCCAGCATTGCGCCGACCCGCCCTGCATGCATGTGTGCCCTTCCACGGCGACCCGCCAGCGCCCCGACGGCATCGTCACCATCGACTACGACCTGTGCATCGGCTGCGCCTATTGCGACGTCGCCTGTCCCTACCAGGCGCGCTTTCTGGCGGACGCGCCGCATTTTGCCTACGGCCCGGCGATGCAGAACGAGGCCGCGCGTTTCGACGATCGCCGGATTGGGGTCGCGCAGAAATGCACGTTCTGCTCCGATCGCATCGATTACGGATTAGAGCACGGCCTGACACCTGGATTAGATCCGCGCGCGACGCCCGCCTGCGTCAATGCCTGCATCGCCGACGCGCTCGTGTTTGGCGATATCGAAGACCCCTCCAGCAATGTCTCGAAGCTCCTGCGCGAGCAACGCCATTTCCGCATGCATGTGGAGGTCGGAACCGAGCCGAGCTTCTATTACCTCTACGGCAAGGCGGATGAAATGACCGACGCCGTGCCAGCGGCTGCGGCGAACGCGACGCCTTCAGTAGTCGCCACGCTGCTCCAGGCACAAGCGGGCAAGGTCCGAACCCGCGGCGTCGAGCCTTGGTGTCAGCAGCATTGGAACTGGAAGGCAGCTGGCAATTTCCTTTGCGGCGGGGCCGGCGCCGGACTGTTCATCTTCGTCACGCTCGCGGGACTCGGCGGCGCGCCGGTCCTTGTTGGCGGGCTCATCGCGCTTGGCGTCATCGCCTTCGGCCTGTTCCTTCTCATTTTCAAGATCGGGCGGCCGTTCCGGTTCAGCTATGTACTGCGCCAGCCGCGGCGCTCGTGGATGTCGCGGGAAGCCTGGGTCGCCGGCGCGTTCTTTCCCATCGCGCTTGCCGCGATCTGGTTTGCGAGCCCCATCGGCCTGATCGTCGCTTCCCTGCTCGGGTTCGGCTTCACGGTCTGCCAGGCCATGATGTTCTATGCCTCGAAGGGCATCCCCGCCTGGCGCCAACAGACGCTCGTGCCGCTTCTCATCGCCACCGGCTTTGCCGAAGGCGGCGGTCTCTTTCTCATCGTGGCGGCATTCGTGCCCGGCATGCAGATCTTCGCCATCCCGGTCGCGGCGGCGATGATCATGCTCGTTACCGCCCGACATCTCGCCTGGCGATTCTATATTGGCGACCTTGAACGCGAGGGCGCGCCGACCGAGACGCACGAGGTTTTTCGCGCGCTCGCTCCCTGGCTGCTGATTGGCGGGCTCGCCATCCCGCTATGGCTGATCGCGCCCGGTCTCGTTCTGCCGCCGTTTACGCCGACGTTGTTCGCGCTTGCCGGGGCTGCGACGCTGATCGCCGGTTGGGCGTTTAAGCTGATCCTGGTCACGCGCGCAGGATATAATCAAGGCTTCGCCCTGACTCACACGCCGGTCCGCGGGTCCGGCGCGGCCGGACCTGCCGTCAAGCCGGGATGGACGTTTCATTGATCGTTGCGAGCTTTGCAATGGGAAATCGAGAACAAACAAGCTGACGGGGAGTGAACGCCATGAGTTTGCAGCCTTCCTATCGCGAAGACGACGTGTTCATGTTCGAGCCCGCGGTCGAGACCATGCCGCGTCGTGACCTGGAAGCGCTTCAGCTTGAACGCCTCAAGCGGACCCTGAAACGCGCCTACGAGAACGTCGCCCATTTCCGCCGCAAATTCGATGAGGCGCGGCTCACGCCTGACGATCTTGCAACGCTCGCCGACCTCGCGCGATTCCCGTTCACGCAGAAGTCCGATCTGCGCGACAACTATCCTTTCGGCATGTTCGCTTGCCCGCGCGAAGATTTGTTGCGCCTCCATGCCTCGTCGGGCACCACCGGTAAGCCGACGGTCGTGGGCTACACCAGTGCGGACCTCGATCTGTGGGCCGATCTGATGGCGCGGTCGCTCGCCTGCGCCGGAGCGCGGCCCGGGGACATTGTGCACAACGCCTATGGCTATGGCCTGTTTACTGGCGGGCTCGGCGCGCATATGGGGGCTGAGCGGCTCCGCTGCACGGTGGTCCCCGTCTCGGGCGGCGCAACCGAGCGACAGGTGACGCTGTTGAAGGATTTCGGCGCGCGCGTGCTGTGCTCCACGCCCTCCTATGCGCTCAACATCGCCGAAGTCGCCGAGCGGATGGGCGTCGACATGCGCAATCTACCGGTGCGCTACGGCGCGTTCGGCGCCGAGCCGTGGAGCGATGCGATGCGGCGCGATCTCGAAACGCGACTTGGGCTGAAGGCGGTCGATGTTTACGGTCTGTCGGAAATCCTCGGACCGGGGGTCGCTTGCGAATGCTACGTTGAGCAACACGGGCTGCATGGCTGGGAAGATCATTTCCTGTTCGAGGTAATTGACCCGCATTCGCTCGACCCGCTGCCGGTCGGAGAGACTGGCGAGCTCGTTATCACGACTTTGACCAAGGAAGCGCTGCCGATGATCCGCTATCGCACGCGCGATATCACGCGGCTCTCTGACGAGCCGTGCGCTTGCGGACGGACGCATCGGCGTATCATGCGGATCACCGGCCGTGACGACGACATGGTGATCATTCGTGGCGTCAACGTCTATCCGTCGCAGGTCGAAGCGGTGCTGGTCGGATTTCCCGGTATCGCGCCGCACTATCAGCTCGTGCTCACGCGCCAGGGCGCGCTCGACGAGATGATCGTGGAGGTCGAGATGCTGCCGACCGGTCCCACCGACGACGATGCCCGCAGCCGCAAGGCGGCCGAGGTCAGCCATCGCATCAAGTCGTTGATCGGGGTGAGCTGTGACGTGACGGTCAAGGCGCCGGGCGAAGTGCCGCGTTCGGAAGGCAAGGCCGTGCGGGTCAAAGACTTCCGCAACAAAGCGAAAACGCCGTAGGGCGGGTAAGAGCAGCCGTTTTCTCGCGTCGTGAAAATCCATTCGCCGTAACCCGCGAGCATGGACGACGTGTCGCGCGGCGCGCCGTAGACATGGCGGATTGGACGGCCTAGAGCATTTTAAGGAAGCGAGAAATCGGCTTGCCGCGTCACACTGTAAGCCACAAGAACAACGAAGCGCGTTTCGCTTCGATGAAACGGTAATCGCTTCACCGCTGGACGCCGACGAGCCTGCGCTTCGAAGGCGGCCATCGAGGAACCCCCGATGAACGACGCCGATATTCTGCGCGCCCTGAAAGAAGTCCACGATCCGGAACTCGGAATCAACATCGTCGACCTCGGCCTCGTCTACCGCGCCGAGCGGACGCGCGAAGGCATTGTCGTTGAAATGACTATGACCACGCCGACCTGTCCGATCGGCGAAATGATGGTCATGCAAGCCGAGGCGGCGTTGCACCGCCACTTTGGCGATGTCGAAACAATCCGCGTGCATCTGATCTGGGATCCCCCCTGGTCGCCTGACCTGATGACCGACGAGGGGCGTCGCGCTCTTGACGGGCCGAGCGGCGGCCGGACGAGTTGAGCCGCATGGCGCCCGCGGTGAGCAGGCGGTTACGCTATCTCCCGCTCGCGATCGGCGCGGCGGCGCTGATCGCAGGATTCTGGACCGGCCTCGCGCGCATCGGCATTGCCGTGCCCAATCTCGACCAGCTCGACGCCTGGCATGGTCCGCTGATGATCAGCGGCTTCTTCGGCACTTTGATCAGCCTCGAACGCGCCGGCGCGCTCAACCGTCCCTTCGCTTATGCAGCGCCGACGTTATCGGCGGTGGGCGCGCTCGCGCTCCTGTTCAATGCGCCCATGCCCGCGATCGTGCTGTTCATCCTTGCGAGTGCCGTGCTGACCATCGCCACCGCCGTTATCCTGGTGCGTCTTCCCACGCTTTTCACCGCCGTGCTCACGCTCGCCGCGGCGGCATGGGGCATCGGCACGCTGGCTTGGCTCGGCGGACGGCCGATGGGCGAAGTCACCGGCTGGTGGCTCGCCTTTCTCGTGCTCACGATCGCCGCCGAACGGCTGGAGCTGAGCCGCTTGCTCGCCCCTTCGCGCTGGGCGCAGGCATTCTTTGTCATCGCCATCGCCCTGATCGTCGCCGGCGCCGCACGCGGCGAATTGGCGAGCGACAGCGCGCCGCTGACGGCGGTCGGCTATCTCGCCTGCACCGCCTGGCTCGTCGTTCACGATATCGCCCGGCGCACGGTGCGCCAGTCGGGACAGACGCGCTTTTCCGCCACTTGCATGCTCGCCGGCTACTTCTGGCTCGGCGTCACTGGACTTTATCTGCTCGTCTCGCCCCCCGCCTCGGCCGCTTTCGCCTATGACGCCGCCGTGCACGGGATCGCCATCGGCTTCGTGCTTTCGATGGTGTTCGGCCACGCCTTGATCATTCTGCCGGCGGTGACCAGGGTTGCAGTGCGCTACCATCCCGCGCTCTACGGCGCGCTCGCGCTTCTGCATCTCTCGGTCGCGCTGCGGATCGTTTCCGACTTCTTTGAATGGGTTGGACCGCGGGCCGCGAGCGGACCGCTCACGATCGCGGCCTTGCTTGTCTTCGCCGCAACGGTCGCGATCGCGTCGCTCAAACGTCGCGCGGACGGTGGACTGCGAAGCGCTCACACCGAGCCGCGGCCAAATCGTAACTGAAGTTCCCAGCCTATCGCACAACCCTGACTTTCGGTGGCGACCCGCATGAGCACACTGACAGCCGATATCGAACCCGAAACGCGAAAGCCATCCACCACCGTGCTGAAGAGCGTTTGCCGCAGTTGCCACGGCGGCTGCGGCGTGCTGATGCACGTGCAAGACGGCCGCCTCGTCAAAGTAGAGGGCGACCGTGACGCTCCGCTCAACCACGGCCGCCTCTGCCCAATCGGCACGATTACGCTTGATCTCGTCTATCATCCCGACCGGCTGAAATATCCGCTGCGGCGCGAAGGCCCGCGCGGCTCCGGCCAATGGCGCCGCATCACCTGGGACGAGGCCTTCGACGAGATCGTCGAACGGCTCAATGCGATTCGCAACGAGTTCGGCCCGGAGGCGATCGCGCTCGGCACTGGCACGGGCCGCCACCATATCCGTTGGGTCTCCCGGTTCGGTCATGCGCTCGGCACCCCGAACTGGTGCGAGCCGGGCTTCGCCCAATGCTTCCACCCGCGCGTCAATACCTGCATTCTTACCTTCGGCGAATTCCCGGTGTCCGACTTCACCGGCGGAACGCCGCCCGCCTGCATGCTGTTCTGGGGCCACAATCCGCTCAATTCCGGGCCGGACGGCGAAACCCGCTTCAATGTGCGCGAGGCGCTCGATCACAATCCGAAAATCATCGTGGTCGATCCGCGGGAGACCGAACTCGCGCGCCGCGCCGAGGTTTGGCTGCAGCTTCGTCCGGGAACCGACGACGCGCTCGCGCTCGCACTGATCCAGGTCATCATCGCCGAGAACCTCTACGACGCGCCCTTCGTCGCGCGCTGGACCCACGGCTTCGACACGCTCGCCGAACATGTGCGCGGTTTTACGCCCGAATGGGCGGAACCGATCACTTGGGTTGCCGCCGACAAGATCAGGGCGGCGGCGCGACTGTTCGCGCGCACCAAGCCGGCGATGATGGAATGGGGCTGCGCCATCGAGCACACGCCGAACTGCATTCAAACCGTGCGGGCGATCTCGCTCCTGCCGGCGCTCACCGGCAATGTCGATGTGCCCGGCGGCTGGGTGTTTGGCATGCACGGCATCGGACGGTTTCCGAGCCTCATCGAAAATCTGACCCCCGAGGCAAACGCCAAGCGCCTCGGAGCCGACCGCTTCAAGCTGTTGGGCGGCGAAGGCGCCGACCTTCCGGCCGCGCATATTCCGACGCTGTTGCAGGCGATGCGCGAAGGCAAGCCCTACCCGGTGAAGGCATTCCTCGTGTTCGGCAACAACACGCTCACCACTTACGCCAACAGCAAGCTCGTCTACGAATCGCTGATGAAGCTCGACTTCATGCTGTGCGCCGACCTGTTCATGACGCCCACCGCCGAACTCGCAGACATCGTGCTGCCGGCGGCGTCCTGGCCGGAGCTCGACCAGGTCGCCGGCCTGCCGACGGTCGCGGCCAATGTGGTGCTTGCCAACCAGCGCGCGGTCCGCACCTTCGAATGCAAATCCGACGAGGAGATTTTCGTCGAACTGGCGCGGCGGATGAAGCTTCCCTGTTGCACCGAGCCGGTCGAAGCGGTGCTTGATGCGCAGCTCAAGGCGGGCGGTCTCGACATGACCTTCGCCGAACTGAAGCAGCGCGGCTCGGTGACCGTCCCGTTCAAGTATCGCAAATACGAGGACGGCGGTTTCAAGACCCCAACCGGGAAGATCGAACTCTATTCGACGCGGCTTGGGGAAATGGGCTATGCGCCGCTACCCACCTACGAAGAACCGCCCGAAAGCCCGCTCAGCCGCCCGGACGTCGCGGCCGACTATCCGCTCGTGCTCACGACCGGCGCGCGCATCTCCAACTTCTTCAACTCTGAACACCGGCAAATCGAGAAGCTGCGCAAGGCGCATCGCGACCCGATCGCCGAGATCCATCCCGACACTGCCAAGCGTTACGGCATCGAGGATCGCGGCTGGATGTGGATCGAAACCCGGCGCGGCCGCATCAAGCAGCGCGTGCGCGTGACTGCCGGCATCGATCCGCGCGTGATCGCCGCCCAACATGGCTGGTGGTTTCCCGAAGAGCCGGCGCCCGACCATGGCGTGTGGCGAGCCAATGTGAATCTACTGACCGACAATCAGCCGCCCTATGATCCCGCCATGGGCACGTATCAGTTGCGAGCGCTGCTCTGCCGGGTCAGTCCGGCGCCCGGCGACTGACATGGCCGCCTACAAACCGGTTTGCGAGTGCGAAGCGACGTGCTTGCCACGGACGGCAAAGCGCTCCATCAGTGACGTCGTTCTATTCGGCGGAGCGGCGGCCGTTACGCCAGCCTCGTTGGTTGGGCGCGCAACTTATCGAGACAGATCGGGAAGGGGGAGAGATCATGGCGGAAGAAATTCGGGCTCCTCTGGATGGGACCGTGTTGTCCGTGCTGGTCGAGCCCGGCGCCAAAGTCGATGTCGATGACGAATTGCTTATTATCGAAGCGATGAAGATGCAGAACATGGTGTACGCGCCGTGCGCCGGCGCGGTGACCACCATCAAAGTGAAGGCTGGGGACAGGATCGAGGCAGGCGATCTTCTCCTCGTCATCGATTAGCGCGCTGCAAGCCAAGCGAGGAAACGATGCAGTTCGAATTGACCGAAGAACAAACAATGATCCAGGACACCGCGCGGCGGTTTGCGGCGGAGGAGATTGCGCCCACGCTCGAAGCAGAAGAGCGCAAGCATGAGTTCAAGAAGGAGCGCGTCGCCATGATGGGCGAGCTCGGCTTCTTCACCTGCGGCCTGCCGGAGGAGTTCGGCGGCAGTGGCATGGGCTTCGTGGAGTCGGTGCTGATGGCGGAGCAGATCGCCAAGGTCTCGGCTTCGTGGCGACTGCCTTTCAACATGCAGAATCTGGGGCCGTCCTTGACCGTCGCCAAATTTGGCACGGCCGAACAGAAGAAAAAGTACATCCCGGGCTGGGTCGCGGGAACGCAGCTTGGCTTTTTCGCGATGACCGAGCCCAACACCGGCTCCGACGTCGCCAGCATGAAGACGCATGCGATCGACAAGGGTGACCATTACGAGGTCCACGGCAACAAGATGTGGATTTCGCAGGCGCAAGTGGGCGACGCCGGCCTGCTCTACGCCTACACGGATCGTTCTAAGGGCAACAGGGGCATGACCGCCTTCATCATCGAGCCGAAAAAGATGAAGGGCTGCATCGCCCGCCCGATCGATACCAAGCTCGGCCTGCACTGCTCGCCGACCGGCGAGTTCATCTTTGAGGGCATGAAGGTGCCGAAGGAAAACGTGCTCGGCAAGCCGGGCGACGGTTTTCGCGTCTGCATGTGGCAGCTCAACCAGACGCGGCTCGGCTGCGCCGCGGGTGCGCTCGGGGTGGCCGGCGGCGCGCTCGACCTCGCCATCAACTACGCCAACGAGCGCACGCAATTCGGCAAGCCGATCTCCAAGCACCAGATGGTGCAGGCGCAGATCGCCGAGATGGTGGTCGAGCATCAGGCCGCGCAGATGCTCGTCTATCGCGCCGCCTGGCTCAAGGATCAGGGCAAGCCGAGCCAATATGAGACCTCGGTCGCCAAGCTCGCGGCGTCCGAGGCTGCCGTGCATGCGGCGAACGAGTGCATCAAGATTTTCGGCTCCTATGGCTACTCGACCGAATTTCCCGCCGAGCGCTTCTATCGCGATGCGAAATCGCTGCAGATCGTCGAGGGCACCTCGAACGTGCAGAAGATCATCATCTCCGGCATGGCCCTGGGCTTCACGCCCAATCGGGATTAGCCGCACCGCCGTTGCTCATTTTCGTCATTGCCGGGCCCGCCCAGGCAATCCCCGCTCGGAAGCGTCGCATGGATGCGCGGGTCAAGCCCGCGCATAACGAAAGAAGGCAAAGCCATTTTATCGATCACAGGCGCGACGACGTGATGCCGATGAAAATGCAGCGCGCGCCGGCCATGACAATCTGAGCAGGAGTTTGGAATGAAGCCGTATTTCGAAAAAATGCCGAGTTTCGGCAAGGAACTAAAGGAAAAGGCCATCGCCCGCACGCTGGAGAGCCGCAAGCAGCTCGAGGCGGTCGAAGCGGAAATCGCGGCGGCGCGCGCCGCGCGCATGGAAGTTGGCATTCCCACGGCCGAGATCAACAAGCGCGGTGCGCTTACCGTCTGGCAGCGTCTCGACTACCTGGTCGACAAGGGAAGCTGGTGTCCGCTGCATAGCCTGTACAATCCGGAGGACAACGAGGAAGGCACCACCAATGTCGTCGATGGGCTCGGCAAGATCGCCGGCCGGTGGGCGGTGATCATCGGGTTCGACAACAAGGTGCTGGCGGGCGCCTGGATTCCCGGACAGGCCGAGAACATGCTGCGGGTGACCAATCTCGCCAAGCGCCTGCATATTCCCCTCGTCTGGCTGGTGAACTGCAGCGGCGTCAAGCTGCCCGACCAGGAAATGTTCTATGCCGACCGGCGCGGGGGCGGCACCTGTTTCTACCGGCATGCCGAGCTTGAGCAGATGGGCATTCCGATTCTCGCCGGCATCTACGGGACCAATCCGGCCGGCGGCGGATATCAGAGCATCAGCCCCACCATCTTGCTCGCCCACAAGGATGCCAACATGGCGGTGGGCGGCGTCGGCATCGTCTCCGGCATGTCGCCCAAGGGCGGGTTCGACGTTGCCGGCCTCGAAGAGCTCATTGCGAAAACGCGCGACATGCGCGGGCGGCCGCCCGGCAGCGTCGAGACGCATTTCAGTGGCACCGGCTTCTTTACGCAGGTGTTCGACACCGAGCATCAGGTGCTCGATGGCATCAAAGCCTACATGCGCGCCATCCCCGCTTACGATCCCCGGTTCTTCCAGGTAGCGGAGCCCGCCGAGCCGCGGCTCTCAGCCTCGGACCTTTACCACCTCCTCCCCTTCAATCAGCGCGAAACCTATTCTTTCGAAGACATCCTCGCCCGCCTGGTCGACGGCAGCGAGCACCTCGAGTTCCGCCCCGAATACGGCCCTGAGGTCTATACCGGTCTCGTCAAAATCGACGGCCAGCTGATCGGCGTCATCGCCAACCGGCAGGGGCTGATGCCGCGCGGCTATCCGGAATACGCCAACTATCCGGGCATCGGCGGCAAGCTCTACCGCCAGGGCCTGATCAAAATGAATGAGTTCGTGACGCTGTGCGGGCGCGACCGCGTGCCGATCGCCTGGTTCCAGGACACGACCGGCATCGATGTGGGCGACATCGCCGAAAAAGCGGAACTGCTCGGGCTTGGCCAGTCGCTCATCTATTCCATTCAGCAGACCGACGTGCCGATGATGCTCACGGTGCTGCGCAAGGGCAGCGCGGCCGCCCATTACATCATGGGTGGCCCGACCGCTAACCGCCACAACGCCTTCACCCTCGGCACCGCAGCGACCGAGATCTACGTCATGCATGGCGAGACGGCGGCGGTCGCGACCTATGCGCGCCGCGCGATCAAGGACAAGGATAGCGGCAAGCCGCTGCAGCCGATCGCCGATAAGATGAACGTGATGGCGAAGAAGTACTACGACACGTCACGACCGGCTTATTGCGCGCACGCCGGCTTCGTCGACGAAATCGTCGATCTCACGCGCCTGCGCGATTATCTCAAGGCCTTCGCCGGCGCCGTCTATCAGAACCCGAAATCGATCTGCCCCCCTCATC
>Ga0315553_10002479_pt1 | contig 14795 bp, 12 predicted proteins | sample SalMarSW160140MG_FD_203099 | JGI IMG/M metagenome (GOLD analysis project Ga0315553, IMG submission 203099) | Salt marsh sediment microbial communities from the Plum Island Ecosystem LTER, Massachusetts, United States - Salt Marsh Sediment SW1601-40 ... | reverse complement strand
GGTGCTGGTGAACACGTCGCGCGGACCGGTCGTGGACGAGGCCGCCCTGGTGGTCGCGCTGCGCGACGGGACGATCGCGGCCGCGGGCCTCGACGTGTACGAGGACGAGCCGCGCCTGGCTGCGGGGCTGGCCGAGCTGGAGAACGTCGTCCTGCTGCCCCACGTCGGGAGCGCCACCCACGCCACCCGCGAGGCGATGGGCCGCCTGTGCGTCGACGCCGTGATCGACGAGCTCGCCGGCCGGCCCGCGACCCACCGGGTGGTCTAGGCTCTCGGGGTCGCGCGAGGAGGGCCTGCGTGCCGCGGTACAGCTACGAACGTCTCCCGGTGCAGGACCACGCCTTCCTGCTGTTCGAGACCCCCGAGCTGCACATGCACGTGGCGTCGACGCAGATCTTCGAGCTGGGGCCGCTCGAGACGTCCCAGGGCGGCGTCGACTACGCCCAGATCAAGCGCTTCATCGGCTCGGTGCTGCACCGGATCCCGCGCTACCGGCAGAAGCTGCGCTGGATTCCGATCGAGAACGCGCCGGTCTGGGTCGACGACGAACACTTCGACCTCGACTACCACGTCCGTCACACCAGCCTGCCGCGTCCGGGCAGCGACACCCAGCTCAAGCAGCTCTCGGCCCGCGTCGAGGCCCAGCCCCTCGACCGCGCGCGCCCGCTGTGGGAGATCTGGGTGGTGGAGGGTCTCTCCGGCGGGCGCTTCGCGCTGATCAGCAAGATCCACCACTGCATGATCGACGGCAGCTCCGGCGTGGAGATCGGCCAGATCCTCCAGTCCGCGACCCCCGATCGCACGATCCGCCGCGCGCCCGCCTATCTGCCCCGACCGGCACCGACCGACGCCGAGCTGCTGCGCGACGCGCTGACCCGACGTCTGTCGGCGCCGCTCCGCGCCCTCGGCGGCCTGCGCGCGTTCCGGCGCGAGACCGAGAACCTGTGGAGCGAGCTCGGCGTGCGGGCGCGCGCCCTGCGCGACACGTTCGCCGCCCAGACGGCGCCTTCTTCGGACACGCCGATCAACGCCCGCGTCGGGCCGCACCGGCTGGTCGACTGGTGGAGCACGTCGCTGTCGGACATGAAGGCCCTGCGGCGCGCCCTCGGCTGCACGGTCAACGACGTGGTGCTGACCGTGGTCACCGGCGCCTTCCGCGAGTTCCTGATCCGGCGGCGAGTGCGACCCGACGAGATCGACTTCCGCGTGCAGGCGCCGGTCAGCGTGCGGCGGGAGGAGGAGCGCGGGAGGCTCGGCAACCGCATCTCGGCGTGGCTGATCCGCCTGCCGCTCGAGGAGGCCGACCCGCTCCGTCAGCTGGAGCGGATCCACGAGACCACGCGCGAGCTGAAGGACAGCCACCAGGCCCTCGGGGTCGAGATGATGACGCAGGTGCTGGAGCTGATGCCCACCGCGCTGCTGTCGCTCGGGGCGCAGGCGATCAGCGGCAGCATGAACTCGATCGTCACCAACGTGCCGGGTCCCCAGTTTCCGCTCTATCTGCTCGGAGCCGAGATGCTCGCGATGTATCCCCTGGTGCCGCTGTTCCCGCACGTGGGCCTCGGCATCGCGCTGATCAGCTACAACGGGCAGGTATGCTGGGGCTTCAACGCCGACCGGGCGCTGGTGCCGGATCTGGCCGCCTTCGTAGCCGGGACCGAGGCCTCCTTCCGCCGCGTCGCCGACGCCGCCGGGGTGAAGCTCGGCAGCGCGCCCGAGGTGTCGTGAACGTGCGCATTGCCACCTGGAACGTGAACGGCCTGCGCTCGCGCTTCGACTTCCTGGCGCACTGGCTCGACGCTCGCCGGCCCGACGTCGTGGGGCTGCAGGAGCTGAAGCTCACCGAGGATCAGTTTCCCTCGGAAGAGCTGGCGGCCCTCGGCTACCAGGCCGTCGTCCACGCCCAGAAGGCGTGGAACGGGGTGGCGATCCTGGCGCGCGAGCCGCTCGAGGCGATCCAGCGCGGGCTGCCGGGGCAGGAGGAGCTCGGCGCGCGCCTGGTCACCGCCCGAGCCGGCGGCATCGCCTTCACCACCGTCTACTGTCCGAACGGCAAGTCCACCGGGCACGAGGACTTCCCGCGCAAGCTCGCGTGGTACGAGGCGCTGGTCGCGCACTGGAAGGAGCGCCATCGCGCCGACCAGGCGGCCGTCCTGTGTGGAGACTTCAACGTGTGTCCGGCCCCGATCGACAGCTGGGACGAGGCGCGGCTCGCCGGGCGGATCTTCCACACCGACGCCGAGCGCGAGCGCTTTCGCGCGCTGCGGGCCGCCGGCCTCCACGACCTGTTCCGCGAGCGGCACCCCGACGTGCAGGCGTTCAGCTGGTGGGACTACCGCGGCGGCGCCTTCCACAAGAAGCAAGGGCTGCGGATCGACTTCCTGCTGGCGACCCGGCCGGTGCTCGAGCGGGTGAAGACGGTCGAGATCGACCGCGAGTACCGCAAGAAGAAGGACGGTCTCACGGCTTCGGACCACGCACCCGTGTGGGCCGATCTGGCGTAGACGAGCGGGGCCCGGCTTCGGCTCGCTGCGCGTCGCCCCGAGGGCCTTCGCGGAAGCCTCAGCCGCGCTCGAGCCCCAGGTCCTCGTAGAACCGGTCCAGGATCGTTTCGGCGATGTCGTTCTTCGCGGCGCCGTCGCATTCGATCACGTGGTGCGCGGCGCGCCGGTACCAGGGATCGCGGCGCTTCATGATGCGGCGGAAGCTCTCTTCCGCGGAGAGCCGCGGGCGCTCGGCGTCGTCGGCGATCCGGCGCTCGAGGTAGTCGGTCGGTCGGCGCAGGTAGAAGAGCCGGCCGTGGCGGCGCAGCGCCGCCACCTTCCGCTCGCTGTAGCGCTCCTCACCCGCGTCGCTCAGCTCGACGACGACCCCGCCGCCGGCGTCGATCAGGGCGCCACCCCGGAACGCCGCCACCCGCTCGACCACCGCGAGCTCGCGCGCGCGGAAGCCGGGCCAGCCCTCGCGCTCCACGATCTCCGGGATCGGGACGCCGCCCGCCTCGTAGCGGACCAGGCCGTCGAGCGAGAAGAGCACGAAGTGGCGGTTGGCGCGCGCCAGGCGCTTGGCGATCGAGCTCTTCCCGCAGCCGCGTCCGCCGATCAGGACCAGGTTCTTCGAGAGCTGCGGATGCGCCGACCGTTGGCCCATGGGCTCGCACCTATACCGAAGGCCGGACCGGGGAGCGAGCGAGGGGAGGGGGCTCAGCTCCGCTGGCGCAGCTGCTCGACGCCCTCGGCGAGCGTCCCCTGGTCCCCGAGCGGGTAGCCGACCAGCATCTCGCCGCGTCCCTTGTAGCGCCGATCGATCTCGTCGAGCATGCGGCTCGCGCTGTGGCCCTCGCCCATGTCGACCCAGACCGCCGCCACCGCGAAGCGCACGTTTGCGTCGAGCACCGCCACCTCCGGATGCCGGCTCTGCCACTCGCCCTCGAGCATGGGGATCACGTGCTTGCTGACGTAGAAGTCCACGAACTCGCTGAACATCACTACGCCGCTCCGGTCGCCTCGCCGCTTCAGGCTCGCGAGCGTGGCGTCGAAGTGGGAGAGGTCGCGGTAGCTGCGGTCGAGGTCCAGCTTGCGCTGCACGAGCGCCTCGCCTCCGAGCGGAGCGCTTGCGCGACTGGCCGCCGTGTCGGCCATCCAGTCGTCGGCCAGTCGCTCGTCGGAGACGCAGCCGAACGCCAGCGCGGCGCCCAGAGCGAGCAGGGAGAGCGCCACGCGGTGGCGCGCGCACGGGTTCGAGATCTCCATCGCTTCCTCCCTCCGGATCACGATCGGTCCTCGTAGAACATTCGGCGCAGCAGGCTGTGCACCGGGTGGTCGCGCCGGGCCCGGAGCTCGTTCGCGAACGACTCGGTGCCCAGCGTGGCCTTGAACAGCGGCAGCGCCGTGGTGCGCGCCTCGAGCTGCTTGTCGAGCCGCGTCAGACTGCGGCGGGTATCGTCGATCCGGCGGTCGAGCTTCTCCACCTCCAGCACGTCGACCGCGGCGGAGGCCGCGGCCCGCACGTCCGGGTCGGGCGCGGCCGGTGGGGCGTCGGTGCGGCCGAGCGAGTCGCGCTTCGCCGTCATCGACAACAGCTGCTTCTCGGTGTCCTCCCGCTTCGCGCGCAGCTCGGCGAGGCTGCTCTCCAGCTGGGTGACGGTCTCCGCCTCGGCGAAGCCGAGGTAGACCAGCACCTGGCTGTCCGAGAGGGCGCGGCGCAGCACCGAGATCGTCTCGTAGCCGGGCTCGCGGTTGCGGATCCAGCTGTCGACCTGACGCGAGGTCGCCACCGCCTCCGCCACCGGGCGGGCGAGATCGAGGTAGTCGTTCTCGCGGCCCAGGTGCGCCAGCGAGTTGGAGAGCGCCGGCCACAGCTGGCGGTCGAAGGGGAACAGGTGCAGGGCTGCGACGTAGCGCTGAGTAGCCTGCTCCAGCTCGGCGCGGGAGAGGTTACCGGTGCTGTAGGTGAGCAGGGCGTCGCCATAGCCGCGCGCCGCCTCGTAGGCGGCGAAGAAGGCGGAGTCGGGCACCGTGTCGCGTCCCTTGCCCGAAGCGAAGCGGTGGAAGAAGGCGAGGTAGCGCGCGTAGATGCGCGCTGCGCTCCGCGCGTGGTCCTGGGCCAGGTTGCGCTTCTCGACGGCGCGCGTCAGGTAGTAGTCGGCCGCGTTGAGGCTGGTCTCCTGGATCTCCTCCCAGAGCCCGTGCATCGCCGCCAGGTAGGCCTTGCGGTTCCCGTAGCCGTTCTCGTCCAGCTCGTTCGACTCTTCCGCGTCCTTGAGCTTGGTATAGACCTCGATCGCGCCCTCGATGCTGAAGGGGCTCTCGATGTCCGGGTCGACGCCGAGGCGCTGCTTCGCCGCGTACACCTCGCCCAAAAGGCGCAGCACCCGCGTGTAGACGGCCGCCTCGCCCTGGAGGGTCTTCGCCTGGTCGAGGGCGCTCTGGTAGGCACCGCTCGCCACGCGCAGGGCCTTCACCGTGTCCGCGTCCAGCCCTTGCTCCGCCAGCTTCGCGCGCGCTTCGTCGTGGTACTTGCTGGCCTCGAACAGGGCGAGCGTGAAGGACAGGCTTCCGGCGTCGGACTCGGTGCCGTCCAGGCGGGTCACGATCCGCTCGAGGTAGGCCCGCGAGGAGAGCTCGACCGGGATCACGTCCGGGTGGGCGCCGACGCGGCCGTCGTAGAGCAGCCGGACCAGCGCGGCGAGCGGATCGAGTCCGTGCTGGACGCCCATCTCCTGGCTTCGGATCAGGATCAGCCGCGCGACGCTCTCGTAGAGATAAGGCAGCGCGGCGAGGAAGCCCGAGTTCGGCGAGTCCGAGAGCGAGAGCGTCTGGAGCGTCTCGTAGGGCGTCTCGAGCGGAACGATCACGTGCAGCCACAGGTCGAGCAGCTCGCCGACGAAGTCGTAGCGCTGGTCGCGCTCGAGGGCGCGGTGGGCGAGGATGTAGTGGTACCAATAGCCGTTCTCGCTCTGCTCGAGGTCCTCCGAGAGGTGGCCGACCGCGCCCACCGCCTGGTCGAGCTGGTCCGCGTCGCCCTGGGCCAGATAGAGCAGCAGGTGGGCGATCGCCGCCCGACGCCAGATGCTTTCGGGATCGGCGGCCGAGTCCGCCGCCGACGGGCCGAGGGACACCGCCACGTAGTCCTCGAGCCGGATGCCCGCCTCCTGGCCGTACTGGTCGAGACGCTGGCGCAGCGCGTCGGGCTCCGCCGAGGAGTAGACGTAGGCGTAGTCGAGATAGCCGGACCACGCGGACTCCCCGGCCGCGAGCGCGGGGAGCGAGGTCAGCAGCAGCAGCGGGACCAGCAGGGCCCGGACCGTCATGGGCGGCTCCTTCGGGGGGAGTTCGCGAGGCAGTCGAGTGCGTACGTGAGCTCTTCGCAACGGTCTCCCGATCGCCGGCTCGGAGCGCGCTCGATTCCCATCAGGAACGCGTTCACGTTCTTCGTCTCGATGAAGTGGAATCGGCCGGCCGGGCTCTCGCACGAAGCACGATCTCCAGCGGCAGCGACGACCCGCTGCTTGAGATCCAGCTCCCGGGCGTCGGTGCGACAGGGCGCGAGCGAGCCCAGCGAGACCCCCGGGATCCGGGTGCGCGGGGCCGCCGAAGCGGTCTGGACCACCGGAGTGTGCTTGGGCCGGGTCGGCGCGGCGCGTTCGACGTGCGCCCGCGGGGGAGGCGGGGCCGGCGCGGCCGGAGCCAGCGCAGGACGGGGCGGAGCCGGCTCGGCGACCGGGAGCACCGGAGCGCGGCGCCGGACCGGCTCGGGGCGGGCGGGAGCCGACCGGAGCGCGGGCGCGGCCGTCGGAGCCGGCGGGGCGTCCAGGGCTGGCGCCGGGGCCAGATCGGGCGCCTCCGGGCGCGTCGTGCGGGATGCCACCGCGACCGGCGGCGGGGGGCCGCGCCGGACCCGATCGAGCTGGGGACCGGGTCGCGCGTCGAGTCCGTCGATCGCGACCGCCGGCGCGGGATCGAGCTTCTCCGGCGCGAGGTCGGGGCGTCGGCGCGCGGGGCTCGGAGTGGGCGGCGGCGGGGCCAGGGCGTCCAGGTGGTCGATCTGGGGCGACGGCTTGCGCGGAGCCACCGGCTCGGGCTTGGGCACGACGGGCTCGGGCCTTGGGCGCACCGGCTTGGGCGGCGGCGCCGGCGCCGGCCGCGCGATCGGCGGCGGCTCGGGCTTCGCCACGGGCGGCGGCGGGGGCGGCGGCTCCACGACCGGCGGGGGCTCGTCGCGCAGCAGCGTGAGCTCGATGATCCGCGGCTCGATCTCGGGCGCCAGCTGCGCGAGCAGCAACAGCAGCGCGAACAAGGTCCCGTGGAGCAGCAGGGATCCGATCAGGAAGCTGCGCGCGCGCGACTCGTCCTCGGGCGCCCGGAATCCCGGGTAGACGCCCGCCACGGCCGGACGCGCCAGCACCTCGGCGAGCGGCCGGTGGTGCACGCGATGCGCGCGCCGTCGGCGCAGCGGCCAAACCGGTCCGGCGGCGCGCTGACTCATCGTGGGAACACTCGCGCGCCGATTGCGCGCCCCGCGGACGCCGTCCGTCCCTCCCACTGCATCGCCGTGCCCACCGTGCCTATTCGTCGCCGAGGAAGGGCAGGCGCCAGAATGCGAAGGAGAGCGAGGTGGTGAACTCGTGCGCCTGGAGATCGACGGCATAACGGCCGCGATTGGTTCCGGTCGCGTCGAAGAGCTGCGCCTTCGCCTGGCCGAGGTCGGTGTAGCGGTAGCCGATGCTCCACTTGACCCGGTCGTTGAGCGTGTATCCGAAGCCGGCGATCGCCTGCCAGCCGAGGCCCTTCACGTTGTCCGATCCGGCGAGCACGCCGGTGCCGACCTTGAGGTCGGTGACGCCCAGGCCGACGCCGCCACCCCCGTAGAGCGTCAGCGGATCGAGGAAGGGAACGCGCCCGAACATCGCCGCGATCGGCGCCCGGACGGGCACGTCGAGACGCAGCTTGGTCATCACCGACCAGGACTTGATGCTCGAGCGATAGGGCTCGAAGGCGTTGAAGCTGTCCGTGGCCAGATCGACGTTGCGACCGCGCAGGTGCTCGATCTCGAAGCGCACGCCCCAGTCGGGAAACCGCACGTCCTCGCCGCCGTCGAAGTGGATCTCCCGACCCGGCCAGTAGGGGATGCCGAATTCGGGCAGCCGCATGCGCCAGGGCAGAGCGGCGTTCAGGGGGAACTGGAGTCCGAGCGCCGCGCCGTACACGGGCGCCTCGTCCGTGCTCGATCCGGTGTTGGTGAGGCCGACGAAGTCGTTGGTGCCCGAGCCGTCTCCCGAGAGCGAGGCGATGCCGATGTCGCCGGCCAGGTAGAGCTCGGCTCCGGCCACCGGCAGGGCGGCGAGCAGGGCCGTCGCGGCGATGGCGAGCGGGCGACATCTGGAGCAGCGCATGGATTCCCTCAGAGCTTCCGCAGGGTCGCCGGCTGGCCACCGGACTCTTCGCAAGGGCGCGTTGACGCCTTTGTGCGGTTGGTCACTCTGTGTAATCGGCCGATCGCCCCCCCAATTGAAGGGCTCGATGCACCATCGCTGCGCGTTCCCGCTGCTCGCCCTCTGCGTATGGCTTGCCGCGGCCCTGCCGGCCCCCTCGGGAGCGGAGATCGCCGTCTACGGCTTCGAGCTCGACGTCGACGAGGCCCGGGAGCGGCTGCTGATCTTCGCCGACGCTCCCCTGGTGCCCGAGCTGATCCCGGTGGACGAGCGCACACTCATGGTCTCGCTGCCCGGCGCGGTCCTGGATCCCACGGCCCCGACCCAGATCCAGCCCGTGACCCAGGGCACGGTCCAGCGGGTGACGGCCTTCGACCGCGCCGACGCCACGGCGCCGCCCGGGGTGCGGGTGGTGATCCAGCACCGCCCCGGGGCCCCACCCCGGCTCGAGCAGCGCGCCTCGGTGGTGGCGCTCGACTTCGAGCCGCGGCCCCGGGCGCCGGCGGACGCCGACACGATTCCGGTGGCCTACCGCAATGCGCCAATGCAGAAGGTGGTGACCGACCTGGCCCGGGCCACCGGGCAGTCGCTGATCTTCGACGAGGCGCTCTCGGGGCTGGGCGTGATCACGATCGAGGGACCCCCGCGCGTCAGCCGCGGAGAGGCGCTGGCGCTGCTGGACAGCGTGCTGCTGCTGCGCGGCTTCGCGGCGGTCCCGGCGCCGGGCGGCGGGCGCAAGATCGTCCCGATCAGCGGCGATACCGGGCCCTGGGTGGCGGCCGCCGCGCTGCCCGACAGCGATGCCCCGGTCACCACGTTGCTCCGGCTGAAGACGGCGAAGGCGACCGACCTCGTCTCCGTCGTGTCGCCCTATCTCGGCTCGGCCGCGACCGCCGCCGCCTTCGAGCCGACCAACAGCCTGATCCTGTCGGGTCCCGCGTCGCGGCTGCGCCGCCTGCGCACCGCGATCGAGGCCCTCGACCAGATCGAGATCGGCGCTCCCGTGATCTGGTCGCTGCAGTACGCGGACCCGGAGGCGGTGGCCGATCAGCTGACCGAGATCCTCGGCGAGCGCGAGCTGCCCCTGGCGGTCGGCGACGCGCGGACCCGGAGCCTGCTGCTGCGCATCCAGCCCGATGCAGTGGAGGAGGCCCGCGCGCTCGTCGACCGCCTGGATCGGCCCGATCGCGGCGCCGCGGAGCTGGAGGTGATCCCGCTCCGCTTCGCCGACGCCGAGACGCTCGCCGAGCAGCTGAATTCGCTCCGCGACGACACGCCCACCGACGAGGCGCGGGATCCGACCGCGCGCCAGGTCGGGCTGCGCGGTCTGCCCTTCGACGTCGTGGCCGACCACGCGACGCGTTCCCTCGTGGTGCGCGCCGACGCCTCCACGTTCGCGACCTTGCTCGACGTGGTCCGCAGTCTCGACCGGGCTCCCGCATCGGTGCGGGTGAGGGCGACGATCGCGACGGTGGACCTCGGAGATGGACTCGACCTGGGCGTCGACTTCCTGGCGCCCCTGACGCCCAATCCGAAGTCGCCGCAGGACCTGCTCGCGGCGGTCTTGTCGAACCCGAGCGGCGGCGGTATCCCGCAGGGTCCCAGCGAGTCGCTGCCCTTCATTGCGAGGTGGAGCCGCTCGCCGCTGCTGTTCCCGATCGTGGATCCGATCACCGGCGAAGAGGTGATGCTCGAGATCCCCCGCGAGCAGGTGTCGATCACGGCGAACAAACACACGGTTCGCACGAACATGCTGATGAATCCGGAGCTGCTCGCCAGCAGCGGCGAGGAGAACGAGCTGTTCGTGGGAGACAACATCCCGGTGATCACGGCGCGCAACGCCGGAGAGGGCGACGTCGCGAACCCGCTCCGGGTCTCCCAGAACGTCGAGCGCTACGACGTCGGTACGCGCCTGCGGGTGAAACCGACCGTGGGCGTCGAGGGCGTCGTGGTGCTCGAGCTCGAGGTCGAGCAGAGCTCGCTGAGGCCGTCGGTCGCCGGCTCGGTCGATGCCGTGGGCCCCACGATCGGGCAGATCCAGGTCACCTCGACGATCCGCCTGCATCACGGGGACGTGGCGGTGATCGCGACCTCTGCCCAGCCGACGGTGGTGCGTTCGGAGACCGGCGCGCCGTGGCTGAAGGACATTCCGGTGCTGGGGAATCTGTTCCGGGCGACCCACGAGGAGCAGATGGACCGGCACCTGCTGATCGCCGTCCAGGCGGAGATCCTGCGCCCCGAGGCGGTCGACCTGGCGCGCGCCCTGGCCCGCGAGCTGGGTCCGCTCGACCCCGCCGACCGACTGAAGAGCGAGCCGCCCCGCAGCGCGCTCTCCCAGGCGCAGCCCTAGCAAGGAGGCCGACTCGCAGAGTCGGCCGACGCGCAGCGAGCCGCAGGCGAGCGGAGGCGGGCTCCTGCCAGGCAAGGAGGCCGACTCGCAGAGTCGGCCGACGCGCAGCGAGCCGCAGGCGAGCGGAGGCGGGCTCCTGCCAGGCAAGGAGGCCGACTCGCAGAGTCGGCCGACGCGCAGCGAGCCGCAGGCGAGCGGAGGCGGGCTCCCGCCGAGCTAGCGGAGCGCGGACTCGAAGGGGCGCGGCGGCGCGCTGGCCCGCCAGTGAGGCGGCAGACGGGTCTCGATCCGTCCGTCGTGGTGCTGGCGCACGTGGGGCAGGCCGAGCGCGTCGAGCCACGCGCTCGCGCCGTCGCCCTGGAGCAGCGCGAGCGTGGAGGCGCTGCCGGCGATCAGGCAGCGCGCCGCGAGCACGGTCACGCTGGCCAGCCCCGCGATCGGCCAGCCGGTTCGGGGATCGAGCACGTGGCCGTAGCGCACGCCGTCCACCACCATGCAGCGCTCGTAGTCGCCGCTGGTGGCGACGCCTCCGGCGTGCACCTCCACCTCCACGGCCGGGCGGTCGCGGGCGTCGCTCGGGGAGGCGTCCCGTACGCCCACGACCCAGGGACGACCGTCCGGGTGCGGGCCCACGATCGCGAGGTCGCCGCCGAGCTCGACCACGCCGGCGCGGCAGCCCCACTCGCGCAGCAGTCCGGCGACGCGGTCGGCGGTGTACTCCTTCACGAAGCCGCCGAGGTCGAGCTCCATGCCCGGGACGGGCAGCGCGATCCGCGGCGGCGCCCAGCACACGCGCTCCCAGCCGACGCGCGTCAGCAGCGACTCGACCTCCGACGCCGTCGGCAGGCGGCCCGAACGGAAGTTCCACGCGCGCCGCAGCACTCCGGACGTCACGTCGAAGCGTCCCCCGCTCTGCTGGTGGCAGGTGGCGGCGTGGTCGAGCAGGGCGGCGGTCTCCGCGTCGACGCGGACGCCGCGCGGATTGCCGGCGCTGTCGTTGATCTGGGACAGCAGGCTGTCGGGGCGGTAGCGCGAGTACTTCCGCTCCAGACGCGCGATCTCGCCGCGACCGCTGGCGGCCCAGGCGCGCGCCTCGCGCGCGGAGGCCGCGTAGATCTGCAGCGCGCACGGAGATCCCATCGCCTTGAATCGGAAGCGATGGAGCTCCATCCCCGGGCGGTCCTAGAAGCGCGCGGTCAGCCCGACCGAGAACAGGTCGTAGGAGACCAGACCGGGGTTCTCGACCGACACCGACTGCAGGGCCAGGTTCCCGTCGCTCAGGTAGCGCTGGTAGGAGACGCTCGCGTCCCACACGAGGCTCCAGGTCTGGAAGCGCGCCTCGGCCTTCACCTGCCAGGCCAGGGCGCCGTAGGGCGAGAGCCGGTAGTCGCTCGAGCGGAGGCCGTCGCTGCGCGGTCCCAGATAGTAGGGCGCGTAGAAGTAGGCCTGGCTCTGGCTGTAGTAGCGGAGCGAGGGGATCACCCGGAAGCGGTCCCACAGCGTCTGGTACCAGGCCAGCTCGATGGTGTGGGAGTTGATCTCCCAGTCGTCGTAGGCGAACTGGTAGTCGAGGTGGATGGTCGCGCCCACGTTCTTGAGGTGGTGGCGATAGCGGGTGAGCCAGGCGATCTGGTGCCGCTGGTCCGGCCGCACGTCGGTCTCGGGGCCGTTCTGCACGAAGGCGAGCTTGTAGGGATCCGATAGATAGCCGGTGCCGAACCGGTAGCTGAGCGACGTCTGCACGTTCGCGTTGCGCCCGAGCACCTGGCCGAGTCCGAGGTTGAAGTCGTAGGTCTGCTTGTCCTCGCTGTCGGGCCGGTTCGGGAACCGGTCGGTGTCGCTCGGCGAGAGCTGGTCCACCGAGAAGCCGAAGGATCCCGACAGGGTGGTGTTCTTCTCGTTGAACTGGCGCTCACCGCCGAGGCTGCCGCTGATCGCCAGGTAATCCTTCTCGTACGAGACCCCCGCGCCGAGCGTCGCCTTGCCCTGATCGAGGTAGAGGTTGCTCGACAGCAGGGCGTCGGTGCGGGCCTCGTCGATCGTGGCCCCGGTCATCACCTGCACCGGGTCGCCGTTCGGGCCCGGCTCGATGTACCAGGGCGAGGCGCCGCTCATCGTCTCGTGGCCCAGCTCCACGTCGAGATCGATCCGGTCGGTGATCCCGGTCTCGAAGCGGAACTGGTGGATGTCGATGTCGTAGCGCTGCGTCTCGCTGCCGGGCGCCACCTTGCTCGCCTTCATCGGATGCTCCGAGTAGCGCGAGTACTTGTAGTCGGCGCGCACCTCGGTCGGTGACGACTCGGCCGAAGCGCGCTGCGCCAGGCCCGGCAGCGCCATGGCGCTCGAGGTGAGGGCGTTCAGGACGGCGCTGGGCTTGCGCGCCAGGCGCCGCTCCTGGCGCCGGCGCAGGCGCGCGCGCCGGGCAACCGCTCGGCTCGAACGCGAACGTCGGCTCATCTCCCCCCCTGGAACGACGCCTCTCGGCGCGAGCTAGTTGCAGCCGCAGCCGCCGCCGCCGGATCCACCGCCGACCAGCGCGGCCTCCTTGCTGAAGTGGATGTGCGACTCCAGGGAGGCCTCGAGCGGATCGGGCTCCCACGCCATCTCCGGGCGCGCGAGCTCCTCGCGCTCCCAGGGGCGCACGGAGCTGCAGCCGCAGAGGGGGGCCGCGATCACGATGGCGAGGCAGAGCCAGTGCATGATCCGGCCTATCGACCCGACGTGACCAGCTCCTGAATCCGCTCGCGCAGATCCGGAACGTCCTCTTCGCGGAAGCCCCGGTGAACGTGGCGCACCACGCCCTGCCGGTCGATCAGGAACGACGTCGGCATCGTCTCGACGCCGAACTGGACCGGAATCTCCCCCTTTGGATCGAAGGCGCTGGGGTAGCTGACCGGCCGGCGGCGCAAGAAGGTCTTCGCCAGCTCGGGCTGGCGGTCGACGTTCACGGCGAGCACCTGGAACTGATCGGCGGGAAATTCCTGGCGCAGGCGCTCGAGGGCCGGAAGCGCCACGGCGCAGGGCGCGCACCAGGACGCCCAGAAGTCCAGATACACCACCTTCCCGCGGTACTCGGCGAGCGAGACGGTTCCGCCCGAGAGGCCCGGGGCCTTGAAGGCCGGAGCGGCCTCGCCCTGCTCGAGCGCTGCGAGCGGCGAGGCGACCGTCGCCAGCAGGATCGCGACGACGAGGATGCCGAGGCGTACGCGGGGGCGGCGCTCGGCGGCGCGGGCAGCGGACGGGCAGGGCATGGGCGTTCTCCTGGTGGGGCTCGTGTCTGGTTCGTTTTCGCCGGGGAACGACTCGGTGATCCGCGTCACCTTCCGGCGTGGCGTCGCGCCGCGACCTCGCGCAGGGCGTCGATCAGGGTGTCCACGGTCAGGATCTCGGGCAGCAGCTGGGGGCGCGCCGGGGCGTCGGGCGAGTAGAGGGCATAGACCGGCACACCCGCCTTGCCGAGCTCGGCGAGGGCGGCGCGAATCGTCTCGTCGCGCCGCGTCCAGTCGCCGCGGTACACGTCGTACCCGAGCCGCTCGAGCTCGGGTGCGACGCGGTCGTCGGTGAGGACGCCCTTCTCGTTGACCTTGCAGGTCATGCACCAGTCGGCAGTGAAGTAGACGAAGACCGGCCGTCCGGCGTCGAGACTGGCGCGGACGGCGGCGTCGGCGAAGGGACGGGCGCCCGCGATCACGGCGGGCTTCGCGGTGACCGGCGCCAGGTCGAGGGTGGCGATGCCGAGGGCGGCGATGCCCCCCAGCACCGCGGCGAGGGCCGCGGCCGACAGCCGCCGGCCCCGGCGCTGGACTCCTCCCAGGGCCCAGCCCGCCGCCGCGATCGCGAGCAGCAGGGCCAGGGCCGACGCCATGGCGCCGGTGCCGGACACCTGGCCCAGCACCCACAAGAGCCACACGACGGTGAGCAGCAGCGCGAAGCCGAGCACGCTGCGCAGGTCGGCCATCCACGCTCCGGAGCGCGGCATGCGACGCGCCCAGCCGGGGAAGGCCGCGGCCAGCAGGAAGGGCGTGGCGAGGCCGAGCCCGATCGACAGGAAGATCGACACGATCACCGGCGCCGAGCTGGCGAAAGCGAAGCCGACGGCGGTGCCGAGGAAGGGAGCCGAGCACGGGGTGGCGAGCGCGGTGGCGAGCAGGCCGTCGAAGAAGCTGCGCCCGGCGCCGGGGGCCCGGCTGCCGACGGCCCCGAGGCGGCTCGTGTCCACGTCGATCTCGAAGGCGCCGAACAGGTTCGCCGCGAAGGCGACCAGCAGCGCGCAGATGCCGACCAGGAAGGCGGGCTCCTGGAGCTGGAAGCCCCAGCCCACCGCCGTGCCTGCCGCGCGCAGCGCCAGCACCACCGTTGCGAGCGCCAGCATCGAGACGCCGATACCCGCGGCATACGCCACGGCGTGTCGGACGTGCTCGCGCCGGGTACCCGTCGCGAGGGAGGCGAGGGCGGCGACCTTCATCGCCAGCACCGGCAGCACGCACGGCATCAGGTTGAGCACCAGCCCGC
>Ga0315553_10002476_pt1 | contig 14800 bp, 11 predicted proteins | sample SalMarSW160140MG_FD_203099 | JGI IMG/M metagenome (GOLD analysis project Ga0315553, IMG submission 203099) | Salt marsh sediment microbial communities from the Plum Island Ecosystem LTER, Massachusetts, United States - Salt Marsh Sediment SW1601-40 ... | reverse complement strand
GGGTAGCGGTAAGGAATGGGTATCAAGTTGCATTTATGGCGCCTACACAGCTTCTTGCTGAACAGCACTATCTCAGCACCCTTGAGTTCACTCAAAATATGAATCTTAGGGTTGCACTTCTTACAAGCGGGATGAATTACTTTGCCGATGAAGTGAGGGATGGTGTAAAAAAGGGCACTATCGATATACTCATAGGTACCCATGCCCTCATTCAAGAAAGTGTAAAGTTTGCCAGGCTTGGACTCGTGATCATTGATGAGCAGCACAGATTTGGAGTAGCACAGAGGGCTATTCTCAGGCAAAAAGGAACAAGGCCGGATGTACTTACTATGACTGCTACGCCTATTCCAAGAACATTGGGACTCACTCTATATGGGGATCTTGACATATCTATCATCGACGAGCTTCCTCCTGGAAGAAAGCCCATAAAGACCAAGTTGTTTCATGAAAGGGATCGAAGCAAGGTATATCAAATCTTGAGAGAGGAGATAGTAAAGGGAAGACAGGCTTATATAGTGTATCCTTTGATCGAGGAGTCAGGAAAGATGGACCTTAAAGATGCCACAAATATGGCTGGAAAGATCAGAGATATTTTTCCAGATTTCCATATAGTGTTGATCCATGGAAGGATGCCTCTCGATCAAAGAGAAGAGATAATGAGGAAGTTCAAAGAAGGACTCATAGATATCCTGGTTTCTACAACAGTTATCGAGGTGGGCATAAATATTATCAATGCAACCATTATGATAATTGAGAATGCCGAGAGGTTTGGCCTTTCGCAAATACATCAGCTGAGGGGAAGAGTGGGGAGAAGTGCGTATCCCTCAAAGTGTCTTCTTTTGTCTTCCTACAGGAATTCGGCCAGTGCCAAAAAGAGACTGGGCATTATAGAGAAAACGACAGATGGATTCAGGATTTCTGAAGAAGACCTTGTCATTAGAGGCCCAGGAGAATTTCTGGGCGAGAAGCAATCAGGATTTTACCAGTTTAGGGTTGCAAAAATTATGATCGATGCAGAGATACTATCTGAGGCAAGAAAAGAGGCATTTCAGCTGGTTGAGCATGATCCTGAGATTGCTCTTAGGACCTTCAGACTCTTCAGGCAGATGTTCACGGGCAGTCATGGTGGAAAAGCTGAATTTGTGAGTGCAGTATGAGTTTAAGAATCCACGGAAATATTTTTTAAAGCTCCAGAAATCAGATTTTTTTCAGTTCCATTAAGAACTCTATTCAAGAGAAAATTTGTATTTTGTTCAAGCTGGCTCATTGTCTGTGCAAGGGCCTTAAGTTGGGTCAAAGTTTTTCTTGATTTTTCTCGAGATGGTATCACAAGGGATGAATTAGCAAGTACCTTGATGAGCCGGTCAAGGGCGGAATCATCGAATTTATCATTGTTTCTGTACATGAGATTAACCCATTCTTTTTTAACTTCCTCCGGTATTTTAGTATACTTAGCAATGATATCAGGGTCCTGACCAAAATGAAGAGACTTTTTCAGTTTATCAATGGTCTTCCATACTGTTTTTCTTTTAAGATCATCCTGTGGGCATTGATAAAGAAGGTCTTTCCATCTCTCCTCTATCTGCATACCTACCCAATTCTCACCCTTTTCCGGTGGAAGAGAAAGTTCTAAAAATTTATTTTGGGCATCTACTAAATCTTCCTTGAGATCTTCATAGCCATCACCCAGGCTTGTTAACATTTCATTTAAGTCCCTTATAGCCTCCACTTTCATATTATTTTCTTTCCGGTCTTCGATCAATGCCTGTTCCCATTGATCCCTGAGGTATCCTATTTCCTGTTTAACAAGAGAAAAAATCAGCCCTGACTTTGTGATAGCATTCCGTAGTGAATCTGCAAGTATGTTACATGCGTTTAACCTGTCCGTTGCCAATTGCTCCATGCTCTTCATAGAATCCTGCCGTAACTGGTGCGATAGTAATTCGGTTCCGAGAGAACGCGAAAGTTTTTTAATGATCTTGGTCTCATGACTGCCAATCTTTATGGCAAAGGGATGGAAATGTATCTTGATGACAGCAACCACAATATAGTCGCTGTCTTTCCATATGCTATTTCCTTTATAATCATTTGGATAGTCAAGGGAGGAGTCCATGTCTAATTTAAGATCCGATTTGAGAACAAGTACCGGCTCCATATGGTGGAAATCTTTCGCTATTCCTTCAACCTGAAATCTGAGATTTCGGGCATCTTTTTCTGGATCTTCAGATGTCCAGCTTTTCTGCTTCTCAACACACCAGGACATAGACTCAAGGGGGCGATCTGGTTGATCCCTGTATTCGAGCCAAGGTTTGCCTGGAGAATTGTAGCCAGATTTTGCCGGAAGACCCCATGAAATTTTTCCTTTACCATCATCAATTATTCCGGAAGTGATCCTTTCTGCAATCAGATCTGGTGGTTTTCCAATTTGATAGATTGTGCCCTTGAATGCATTGGGAAGACTGAAAAGAATGGTTTCAATCATTTCCACACAGGCCTTTTTTAATACAGACCTTTCTATCTCTATTGACAATACATGTCTCCCTGTTTGTGTTTTTTCGTTACATCGCTATACATACTTATGGAGCCGTTTTTTGGGATTGGTAATGTACAGCATTTTCTAACTTTGTCAAGGTAATAAATGGATCTGGACTCTTTTGATATGAGGCCATATAATTTATAGTATTATACAAAGAACGTGCCTGTAATAAATGAGAGCTTTAGAATAAAGCTTAATTTTTTTCTCTATGGACTAAAGAACATAAATTGTCAAGGGAAAAAGACTGTATATTGTAAAAATAGAAGATTAATATACTACATATAGCATGACTAATTCAATTACATGCCGAAAAAACCTTTGCCATAGTTATAGAAAATTAAGGCGGAAGGATGTTTATGTATTGGTATAATCTAAATAAGACGAAAAAGTGCTTAAAAGATTTGTTGCGTAATAGCATATAATGCATTAAAAAGGATTTTCTTTTTCTCGATTATTTTTTTGTAAGATGCGGTGAATTCATTTCATTGGTAAATCAACGTTTATTGCAATAATTATAATACCTTAAATTGTTAAAAGATGGCGGTAAACAGAGAGGGTCAATGTATCAAATACCTAACATGTTACCAATCATTTGTTACATTTTGAAAGACCGCATCCGCTGGTCATGGTCAGAGTTCTTTGGCCTGCCCGCCATCGGAGCCCGCCCGGCATCACGATGATGGTCAGGCATAACGAATCCCCTTTGGGGATAAATCAAAGCCACGTATTCAGGCGTGAATTCTTTGCTGTGTAGCAAATGGATAACACTACCAAAGGTACAATAACCACTATCAGCGCATTCTTTCTCTGGGGAATTTTCCCTATATACTGGAAGGCCTTGCAGCATGTACCTTCAACACAGATTTTGGCTCATCGGGTGATTTGGTCGTTGGTATTTATGATATGTTTAGTCTCTCTTCAGCGGCGATGGAAGGAAGCCAAATACATCATATCACTCCCCCGGGATATACCAAGATTTCTACTCACATCCTTTTTACTTGGTGCTAACTGGTTAACGTATATTTGGGCCGTTAATACAAATCAAATTGTTGAAGCAAGCCTTGGGTATTTCATTAATCCGCTTGTGAATGTTTGCTTGGGTATGATTTTTTTGAAGGAACGCTTATACCGATGGCAAGTTCTTTCAGTAGTGCTCGCGTTTATTGGAGTGCTCTTATTAACGTTGCATTATGGTCGAGTACCATGGATCGCCTTTACCCTTGCATTTTTTTTTGGAACTTATGGATTGCTCCGAAAAACAGCCAAAGCCGGATCAATGGTTGGTCTATTATTCGAGATGGCTATTCTCACACCTATTGCTCTTGCCTATGCTATAACTTTGGGTATTAAAGGATCAGGAGCCTTTTTCTCTATTGGTCTACACACGGATGTATTACTCACAGGAGCAGGTTTGGTAACTGTAGTACCATTACTTCTCTTTACTTATGGTGCACGAAGGATCCAGTATTCAACGGTTGGCTTTTTGCAATATATTGCACCGACTGGTCAATTGCTCTTAGGCGTGTTTCTTTACAAAGAGCTGTTTACCAGAACACATGCGATTTCATTTGGTTTTGTTTGGGTGGCGATAATTATATATTCGATTTCGAGCTTTTTGGGTTATAAAAAGCGATTAAAACTATAATTCTATCACCTCTCACCCTCCCACTGCAAAAAGGCTCCAGTAACAAGTAACTCTTTTGTTATAATGAGCCACCCTTTTTAAGATAGATCATAATGATTGAGATTGCAGCAGGTGTAATACCTGGTATTCTTGATGCCTGACCTAAGGAGATAGGTTTTATAAGGAGAAGTTTTTCTTTTAATTCATTAGAAAGGCCATGGACCTTGGTATAATCAAACTCTTGTGGAATCTTTATCTTTTCCAGATTCTTGAATTTCTCAACCTCATTTAGTTGCCGCTGAATATATCCTTCGTATTTTATCTCAATTTCAACTTTATGTGCAATGCTTTCGTCTATCTTTTTAGTGTGTTCATCTAAGGTGGCAATATTTTGATAACTTAACTCCGGCCTTTTGAGGATTTGACCCAAGGAGGTTGCATTTTTTATTGGACTTGATCCTGAATTCACCAGATAATCATTTACCTTTTTTGAGGGAGCTATTACGGTACTTTTTATCCTATGAGCCTCTGCGGAGATCTCTCTCTGTCTTTCTTTCATCTCAACCACTGTTTCATCATGAATAAGACCTAATTCATTACCTTTTTCTATTAATCTCTGCTCCACATTATCTTCTCGTAAGATGAGTCTGTATTCTGCTCTGGAAGTAAACATCCTGTAAGGCTCTTGTGTTCCTCTGGTAACCAGATCATCTACCATAACCGCAATATATGCCTCTGATCGATCAAGGAGAAACGGTGGTCGTTTTTGAATCTTTGATGCCGCATTAATCCCTGCCCACATCCCTTGTCCAGCTGCCTCCTCATATCCACTGGTTCCATTGATCTGGCCAGCCATATATAATCCTTTGGTACGTTTTGTTTCAAGAGTGGGAAACAGCTGCAAAGGGTCGATATAATCATATTCAATTGCATATGCTGGTCTCATGATCTCAGCCTCTTCCAATCCCTCAACAGATCTCACAAAAGGAATCTGTATATCCATAGGGAGGCTATTTCCCAAACCGCTTGCGTAAATTTCCTCTGTATCTATCCCCTCAGGTTCGAGTATGATCTGATGTTTGTCCCTGTCAGAAAACCGTACTATCTTATCTTCTATGGAGGGGCAATACCGTGCAGGAACCCCAGTAATTTTTCCTCCATAAAGGGCCGAGCGCTCTAAATTGTCTCGTACGATCTGATGGCTTTTCTTGTTGGTATGGCCAATGTAGCAGGGAATCTGGTTGATTTTGATCTCTTTTGTAAAAAGGGAAAATGGTCTGGGATTCGCGTCCCCTTCTTGTTTTTCAAATTTGGTAAAGTCTATGGTTGATTTTTTTAATCGTGCAGGGGTCCCTGTCTTCATCCTTCCAAGTGTAAACCCTAATTCTTTTAAATTATCAGGCAGTCCATAAGATGCAAACTCACCCGCTCTCCCTGCCTTTATAGAGGTAAAACCGATATGTACCAAGCCCTTTAAGAATGTTCCTGTAGCTAAGATCACGGCCGAAGCCTGGTAGCCAAATCCTGTTTGATCCTCAACTCCTGCCATATGATTATTTTCCGTAACTAGTCTTTCAACCATGGCCTGTTTAATATCTATGTTAGTCTCTTTTTCAAGTACTTCCTTCATGGCGATATGATACCTAATTTTATCATTCTGGGTGCGTGAGGATTGAACAGCCGGGCCCTTTTTGGTATTTAAAAGCCGATACTGTATTGCAGTTTTATCTGTTACCTTGGCCATCTCACCGCCTAAGGCATCAATCTCTTTTACCAGCTGTCCCTTGGCTACTCCTCCAATAGAAGGGCTACAGGGCATTTTTGCTATTCCATCCAGGTCTATAGTCATAATCAAGACACTGCATCCCATCCGGGCAGCTGCTAAGGCTGCTTCGCAGCCGGCATGCCCTGCCCCAACAACGATAATGTCATATTTCTTAGGATAATAATTCATGTCATTGACTCTATGAACATAATTTTTACAATCTAGAGCTGCTACTATGATCCCTTTGAAATTAAAATATATAAATGATACTACTATACTACTTTTGCAGATAAGGTTAAAGTATTAAGTGTTTAAAGATGGTATGATTATAGAGAGACAAATCACAGGCATTTATGGCAAATTTTTATAGTTGGAACCTTTAATAAGATCATATAGAATTTATTCAATGAATCTGAAAGCAGGTATGTAATGTGTAACCGAGAGAACACATTGAAATAATAACTCAAATAAAGAGGATAATCATGAACGATGAAAAATACGAAAGGGCAAAAAAGAGAGTAGAAGAATTAAAAAAGTTCTATGCAAATTTAGTTACCTACACTGTTATTAACGTTATTCTTATCATCATAAACCTTGTCACCAGTCCTGGAAGCTTATGGTTTTATTGGGTAACTATTTTTTGGGGAGCTGCAATTTTGCTTCATGCCTCAAAAGTCTTTGTTCTCAGGGGCAAATTTCTCGGGGAAGAGTGGGAGGAAAAGAAGATAAAAGAGCTTATGGAAAAAGAAGGGAAATCTAAAGGGTAGAAATATCACTCCTGAATAGTTTTTACCAGCTGGGTTTCGGAGCAGTTCAATCTTTCTTTTTCGGGTAGTCTACATATTGTATATGCACTTCTTCACCTAAATTGCATGGTATTGCTATCCTTGTTGAAAATTTGGAAGTCGAAAAACTCTTATGTAATGCTGGGCTCAAAAAGAAATTTGATCATTGATACGGGATTGAATCAAAAAGAGTGTCTTGATGCCATGCAGACTGGTCTACATGAACTGGATGTTGATCTCGTATTACCCGGACACCGGCGTCTATTCAGGAACCATAGAGAAAGAATCGCAGAATTGAAAAAGCATCACCGGAAGAGGGCTAAAGAAGTCCTTCAAATCCTGGACAAAGGTCCCATGAATGCTTTCCAAGTCGCATCAGAGATGACATGGAATATTACTTATGAATCCTGGGAACAATTTCCAGTTCAAGGTGCCTTTATCAAACCTTTGATTGCTTGATATTTCATGTTTCGATCTCCAATAAAATCAGGTAGGGTCTCGATAAATGCCTTGACAAGCTAATCATAGCTTTTCAGGTGGTGGGAGGAAACACCAAAATCATGTGGATTTATCGAATCGTACTGTTTTTTAAGAAAAACGTTCCACTTCTGGCTAGTGCCCAACTGTCATCTCCCGCCCGGCCTTTCCATTGGCACACACGCGTCTGAATTTTATACTGCCTTCACATGAAAGCAAATTTTTATCATGATATAACGAGCTTCTCATACTACACTATCCTTCTAGGGGGTGTAGAGAACGACGATAAGCTCGCACTTTTCTTCGCAGAGGTTGCGAAGTCTATGTTTGGTCTCAGAGTTGAAATGGATGGTTTCTCCGGGTTTTAGATGGTAAGCCTTGGAACCAAGGGTAATCTCCAGCTCCCCGCTCATCACATAGACAAATTCCTCACCCGGATGTTTGTATTCGACAATCTTGTGTCTTTTTTTTGGCTCAATGGTCACCATGAAGGCACGCAAATGCTTATCCGCAGCTCCTGCTGTCAGTGTGCGATAGGAATAGTCCTGTGTGCGTTTAATAAAGCCCTCATGCCGCTTCTCTCCGATTTCTATCTTCTCGTCTTTCGAGAGAAAATTGCTGGGATCAATATCAAAGGCACGTGCAAGCTGAAGCAAAAAAGAAACCGGCGGTGTAATAGTGTCCTTCTCTACGCTGTCGATGAACTCCGGCGTCTCTCCAGTTTGAGAGGCCAGTTGATCCGTTGTTAACTTTCTGTCTTCACGCAACCTTTTGATCCGCCGGCCAAACGTTGAATCTCCTCCGACTTCTTCTTGTGTGCGGCCCGCGCGGTAGAGTTCAGTGATTTCTTGAAACTGATACCTCTTAATCTCTGCTATTAGTCCGGGGAGGAACGAGTTGGCGTCAGCAACTACTCCCAGATCCGCAATCTGAAAAATGAAGGCTTGCGGATCGCGGTTTACCGCCACGATGGTCTCAGCCTCCTTAATTCCTGCGGTATACTGGATTGCCCCTGAAGTCCCGCAGGTAATCAACAGCCGTGGCTTAATGGACTTGCCTGTCTGCCCGACGAGGTTATCATGGGAAGTCCAATGCTCGTCAACTGCCGGGCGTGTAGCACCCACCTCTCCACCGAGCATCATTGCAAGCTCTCTGGCATAATGAAATCCATTCACATCCTTCATGCCTCGCCCGCCGACGACAACCACGTTTGCATCTTCGAGCGGGCGTACCTGCTTTGGCTCCCGGAATGAAGAAACTGTCCTGACCCGGATCTGTGCTTCATCTATATTCTTTTCTACCCTGAGGATCTCTCCGCGAAAAGATTCATTATGGCCTTGCTCTTTGAAGATGCCGGGGCTGATGGTCGCCATCCATGGCCGGCTCTCACTCCAGGCAATGCCAGCCACCACAGATCCGCCAAAAGCGGGGCTGGCTGCAGTCAATTTTCCGGTTTCAGGATCCAGTTCTAGTTCGATACAATCCGCACACAACCCAACCTTTAGCCGTTTGGCCACCCTGGGAGCGAGTTCCCGACCGAAATCGGACCCGCCCAGTAGAAATATATCCGGACCGTGGTCGTGTATTAAATCGCAGATTGTGGAGGTAAACAGATCAACCTGATAATTGGCAAGGAGCGGATGATCGATCTTTAAGACTCGGTGTGCACCGTGAGCGATATACTCCTTGGCGACATCATCCACTTCGTGCCCCAGCAATACCACTCCTGCCAGGCCCTTTCGCTTATCAGCCAGCCTACGGGCTTGCGCCAATACCTGCAGTGTCAACCGGTCTTGAAAAAAATTGCGATGATCTCCGAATACCCAGACCTGAAAATCGTCTGCCATGGAACCTCACTAATCTATCAAATTCTTTTCTCTCAGCTTCTCCATCAAGGTCTGCACTTGCTGCCGAAAGCCACCCTTGATAAACTCGCACCTTTTCTGTTTGTTGGGCACCTGGGTTAGACCCGTTACCCATATCCCTGAACCATTGAGGCCGACTTTTTGCTCGTCAGCCTCCAGGTCATCCAGGGTAAAGCAGTCTAACTTTTTGTCTACATACGCATCCTGGATATCCAACAGTCTGGGCAGGCTGAGTGATACTGCCTCACGAGAGATGGTGAGCAGAACAGGAGGAGCCACTTCCATTACCTCGCGCAGTCCATCGGACACGCGCTCAAGCCTTACCATGCCACCTTGCTTCTCAATTTTCTCCACTCTGGTAACCTGCGGCAAATCCATCTCCTCAGCAAGTTGGGGTCCCACTTGGCCTGTATTACCATCTGTGGATTCAGTGCCGCACAATACCATGTCGAAATCACCGAGCTTGCGAATTCCCATCCCCAGCACATAGGAAGTAGCCAGCGTATCGGCCCCTGCAAATCGCCGATCGCTAAGAAGCATTCCCCGATCCACTCCCAGGGCCATTGCCTCGAGCAGCACCTCCTCGCTTATCGGCGGCCCCATGGTCACCGCGGTTATTGTGCCACCATATCTCTCCTTTAATTGAACTGCTATCTGAATGGCAAAAAGATCATTTGGATTTATGTATGAGTTATCAGCCGCCCGCACCATGGTGTTGGTCTTTACGTCAAATTTGATCTGGTTGGCTGCCAATACCTGTTTGACACACACTATTATCTTCATTTCTTATTTGCCTAAAAGGATTTTCAAATTTTTCTATGAACTCGTCTTCATCAATTCACGAGCGATTACCATCTGCTGTATTTCATTGGTGCCTTCGTATATCTCTGTAACTCTCGCGTCGCGAAAATATCGTTCGATTGCATACTCCTTGCTGTACCCGTATCCGCCGTGGATCTGTAATCCCATGGATGCAACCTGAGAAGCAGTTCGGGCTGCGAACAGCTTTGCCATAGAGGACGCCCCGGACAGGGATTCGCCTTTATCCTTTTTGTGGGCGGCCCTGTAAGTGAGCAATCGCGCGGCCTCAACAGATGTACTCATATCGGCCAGCATCATCTGTATGGCTTGGTGCCGTGCGATGGGAACCTTGAACTGGATACGCTCCTTTGCGTACTTAATTGAGACATCCAAGGCACCCTGGGCAATCCCAACGGCCTGCGCTGCAATGCCGATCCGACCCGTTTCCAGAGCAATCATTCCAATCTTAAAGCCTTGTCCCTCTTCACCGAGCAAATTAGCCTTCGGAATGCGGCAATCGTTTAAGATAATAGAAGTTACCGGATTGGCCCGCATGCCGCAATTATCCTCGAGGATTCCCACGGTAAAACCTGGAGTGCCCCGCTCTACAATGAATACACCCATACCTCTCTTCACACCCTCCGAGACCACTGAGGTAAAAACCAATAAGACATCAGCCACACCGCCGTTGGTGACATAGATCTTGTTCGCATTAACGATATAATCATCGCCATGAGGTACGGCAGTGGCTTCGATGGCATTGGCGTCTGAGCCCGCATTGGGCTCGGTCAGGCAAAAGCCGCCGATTTTTTCACCCGCAGCCAGCGACGGGATGAATCTTTTTTTCTGCGTTTCATTAGCGAAAACACTTATAGGATAGACAGCCACACCGTTGTGCACGCTAACCGTCAGCCCGATTGCAGCGCATATCCGTGAAAGTTCTTCTACAGCAATGCAATAGCTAATTGAATCGACCTCAGCGCCCCCATATTTTCGGGGGGCCTGCATTCCAAAAAAATTGACTGCCCCCATCTTCTCGATCACTTCCCAGGGAAAGCGCCGCTCTGCATCGATCTCGCGGGCAATGGGAGCCAGTTCATTCTCTGCGAACTGACGGGCCATTTTGCGGATGGCCTTTTGCTTCACCGTCAAGGTTAAGTCCACTTCGAAAGCCTCTTTAAAAAATTGACCGACCCTATCATATTGTTGCTAACAAATAAATCTTTTTTTGAATTTTTATTAGGGAGTCCCTTGTGTCTCTTTTGGGCACAGAATAATTTTTCCGTAATTCCAGAGCACCACTCTAAAAAAAATGGGCTATAGAAAACCTTTGTTGTTACACATGTCCGTTTGAAGGGGTGTTTCGAAATTTCAATTCTTTTACCAATCTAAATGCTTGACAGAATTTAGGCTCAATAATATATAATTAATATCAAATGCCTGGGTGGCGGAATTGGTAGACGCAAGGGACTTAAAATCCCTCGGTCCGAGTGGCTGTGCGGGTTCGATTCCCGCCCCAGGCACCATAACTGCTAAGGGTTTAGCCATTTTTCGGCTGGCCCTTTTTTAGCGCTAAAATTACCAATTGTAACCTATATATTTAGACATTCAAAGGAGGGTAATAATGAATGAACTCGTGAAATTAGATGTGATTGAAGGGATTGCCAGGGTAACTATGAATCGACCCAAGGCCTTTAATGCATTCGACCTGGATACGATACGTTTTTTATCAGAAATGCATATTGAACTCGCTATGGACCAGAAGGTGGTCGGTGTTATCATTACAGGAGAGGGCAATGCCTTCTGTGCAGGGGCGGATCTCAAGTGGCTATCAGGTTTTGGAAAAAGTTATGGCGAGGCCTTACACGAACTGTCAGCCAGATACCATCAGGCCATCCTTGAAATACGCCGTATGCCCAAACCTGTAGTAGCAGCCATCAATGGCATTGCTGCAGGGGGTGGTTTTTCCCTCGCCTTGGCATGCGATTTCAGGGTCATGGAGGCATCCGCCGTTTTACAACAGGCATATACTACCAATGGGCTGAGTATTGATGGTGGAGGTACATTCACCTTGCCCAGATTGGTTGGGCTTGCCAGGGCCATGGAAATTGCAGCCTTTGATCGCCCAATATCTTCCAAACAGGCGCTATCATGGGGTCTTGTAACTGAGGTTGTTGAAGATAGTCAGGCCGTGAAAAGAGCTATAGAATTAATTAACAAAATGAAAACCAACCCCCTCTCCTCTTTTGCAGCCTGTAAAAGATTGATAACCGATTCCTTTCACACCTCTTTTGAGACCCAACTGGAAAAGGAACGGGAGGTCTTGTCATGGTGTGCTGACCATCCCAATGGAAGAGAAGGCGTAGAAGCCTTTTTGGAGAAAAGAAAACCAGTATATACTTGACATGCAAATGTCTTTTTTCTATTCTCCGCCTATCAAAAAGCAAGCTCTATCATTATCCATTATGGTCAGGTCTGTGTAATAATAGTGGGCCCAGTTCCGATAAAATGAAAATGCCTTCTATATTGCCTGTAAACATATATAATATTGATAAATTCGGCTTCCAACATACTTCCTAAAAAATATCGTGAATACATCTCTTACAACTGATCTTCAATACACATTAACCAAAGATTTATTTCACTTTCCAGGTAATCTGGCAGGATTATTGGATCGTTCTCTCGAGCTTTATCCCAATAGAGATGGAATTGGTGTTCCAGGTCAGCTCTTAACGTTTACGGAATATTATGACCACGTGTGCCGTATGGTTCATGGTCTTCAAAAGATTGGATTAGAACGAAATGACCGGGTTTTATTAATATCACACAACTCCTTAAATTATGCCTTTATCTCTCTGGCAGTCTTTCGAATCGGAGCTGTGCTCGTGCCTGTGAACCCCAGAATTCGACACTATGAACTCGCACATATGCTTTCTGAGGCTCATCCCAAATTCATCATTTGTGAACGCAGCAATATAGAAACCGCCTTAAAGGCCTATACCTTTATTCAAAAGCCTCCATCAGCGTGTTTCGTCACAATTGATGAAAAAACACCATCCACGATATTTATCAAGGATCTTGATTTCTCTAAAACGCTAACCCAGTATGAAATTATGGCACCTGATGATACCGCTATGATTGTATATACGGCTGCTATGGATGGCTATCCTCTCGGTGCAGAGCTTACCCATTCCTCTGTTTTTTATGATACTGTCTTTTTTGCTGAAAGAGTCTTCAAAGATAATGCAAGCCCTGAGGTACTCTCATCAATACTGCCTCTTTTCCATTGTTTCGGATTTACTGTTGGCTTTTTGATGCCCCTCGCAGGGGGTGGAACCTGCTTATTGTTGAATACTTCCTTAGGAGGCAGTAAAATTGTTAACGTTATGGATAGTTATCAGGTTACGCAGATCATTTCTGTTCCAGCAATTCTTTTCTCTATAATAAAACCGTTATCTGAAAAACCAAATCTTTGTGCCCGAATAAAAAATATAGCGAGCGGTGGTATTACGATTTCAATGAATCTTCTCAAAAAATATCATGATCAGTTAGGATTGACCATCAATGAAGGATATGGCCTCACAGAAGCCTCTCCTGCTGTGACATGGAATCGAATTGAACGCCCTCCCAAATTTGGGACTGCTGGCTATCCTTTGGCCTGTTGTCAAGTTAAAATAGTTGACGATACTGGGAAAGAGCTTCCCCCAGGGCATGAAGGGGAAATTTTGGTAAAGGGATTAAATCTTTTTAAAAGATATCTTAATCAACCCATACATACTCAAAATGCCTTTCTAAACGATTGGTTCAAAACCGGTGACCTTGGGCATCTTGATAATGAAAATTATCTTACGTTAACAGGATTAAAAAAAGACATGATTAATATATTTGGTCTAAAAGTATATCCCAAAGAAGTGGAAAGGATACTTTTGTATCATCCTGATATCCAATCAGTTCGAATCTGGGGTGAATGGCATCAAAAATATGGCGACATTGTTGTGTGTGAAGTTTCTTTAAAATCTGGACGGATAGTGAGTGAAAAAGACTTCCGACATTGGTGTATTGAAAATATTTCTCCCTATAAGATTCCACGCAAAATTATTATTAATCATTGATAATCAAAATACTGGTTTCCCGCTACATTTTTCCCGCTATACTATATCCCTGGTTTTTATTCATCTTTTTCCTTTTTAAAAACAGTTGAAAAGATAATACATGACATTCCTCACCCTTTTCGTTTCAGGCCAATAAAGCTTTGAATGCTCTCTGATAACCTAAAGCCCACAAAAACAGAGGACCGATTATCGCGATACAGCGGTCAATTTTCGTAACTCTATCACCCAAAATTTCGATTTAAAAAAATCGGCTTTTTTTGGAAAAAAGTATGGCCAGATTTATTAAATTACTTTGTGAAGACTTAGGAGTCACATGGAGCCGAGAATACACCATGGCCGAAATACAGTGTCAATTGAAGCATCAAGAGCTATGATCCCTGGGAGGGCAGTCTTTAAAGTAACTCAGGTAGGAAGCCTAACTGAAAAATGGCAATCAGTACAATAAGAAAGGCAATCAAAGGTGAAATTTATCGCCATTTGCTGTAATATTCCAAATATTCTTCATCAATATCAATCGTTCGTCTGAGGCCTTTCACCACTTTAATACAAGCCATGATGAGAATGATTACGGCTGTTAGTATTAGGGTATGCACGTTCATATTACTTATCTTCAAAATTGGTTTTTTATTACGTGTTGTTTATCCCTCACGAAAAACACTTGTTCATATAATCTAAAGCAATAAAAATGCCAAAACAGGCTATTGTAGATTTTCTTTAGATTTCAAATTGTTAAGATAACCTCACTGAAGCTTCATATTGAAATGTGTAAAAGAATATAAATATTATGGGAAATTAATTTCCACTTGTTGGTAAGATTTTTAGATATTTATTAGGT
>Ga0315553_10002475_pt1 | contig 14804 bp, 15 predicted proteins | sample SalMarSW160140MG_FD_203099 | JGI IMG/M metagenome (GOLD analysis project Ga0315553, IMG submission 203099) | Salt marsh sediment microbial communities from the Plum Island Ecosystem LTER, Massachusetts, United States - Salt Marsh Sediment SW1601-40 ... | reverse complement strand
GCCTGTTGGTGAGGTCGGCAGCGGCGACGTAGTCGCACGGCATGCCGTGCGGCTACAGTCCCTGAGAGGCACCTCGAGGTATTGACCACGTTCCAGACGAATCGTGCACGCAGTTGAAATCCTTTGTGCCTTGTGCTATACTTGCGCTAAGGGGGTTTGGCCCCTGATGGGCCGTTAGCTCAGCTTGGTTAGAGCACCTGCCTTTTAAGCAGGGTGTCGCTGGTTCAAGTCCAGCACGGCCCATGCGAGCCACCCTAGCTCAGTCGGTAGAGCAAGCGCCTCGTAAGCGCTAGGTCATCGGTTCAAGTCCGATGGGTGGCTCCAGAGCAAGCTTGATGGGCTAACCGCTTGAGAGGTTGGCCCTTTTTTGCAGAGGGCGTAATGCCACCAAGAACGACCACTCAATGGCACGAAGACGGCTTGGTCATGATAGACTCCGGCTTCTTCGACAGCGCCGTCGAATGCTTCGATAGGGTGCTGCAAGCGGAGCCGGGCAACGTCGAGGCCTGGATGCTCAAAGCTACGTCCCTCTCAGGACTGGAGAGCTACGAGGAGGCCATTGAGTGTCTGGACGCAGCACTGGCCATCGACCCTCTGAACGTCCAGGCCTGGACAGACAAGGCATCGTGTTTCACCAATCTGGGAAGGGAAGACGAAGCGGCCGAATGCGAGCGCGAAGCGAACCGTATCGCCGGTGGCGACGTGGCTGCGCCGCTGATTCTGCGGGAGCCCATCGCCCGCATCTACGGTGTGGCCAACGGACTGGCCAGTGACACCGTTCGGTCCCTGGCGGCAGACGAGAGGGAGACCTGGTTCGCCTACGGGTCTGACCTGGGGGTCACCAGAGTGATCCTCAACGTTCGACGCTTTGAAACCTACACGCGGCAGGAAGGTCTCATCAGTGATGGCGTGGAGTGTATAGTGCTCACGGAAGAAGCTGCCTGGCTCGGCACCGACAGAGGGCTGAGCCGCTTCGACAGAGAGACGGAGGAGTGGGCCCACTACACCGAGGAGAATGGACTAAGGGCTCGTGCAGTCTACGACATCGTTCCCGACGAGCAGCTAGTATGGCTGGGAACCGACGCGGGCCTGGTGGTGCTGGATACGGCGACGGGTATGTCCGTCGTTTGCCGCGGCGGCCCAGAACCCCGGCAGATAGACCGCCTCTTGGGCGATGGCGACCTGGTGTGGTGTGGATCCAATCATGAGGATGCAATGATCTCCGTCTTCGACAAGCAAGCCGAGACTTTCGAGAGGCTCGCAGTAGGTGCCTGGGTACAGAGGATGCAGTTGTACCCACGGGGCGGCGCACCGAAACTATGGGTAGCCAGGAGAGATGGTATCACTGTGGTGGACAGGACGACGCGCGACACGGAGGAGATACCAGTGCCGGCCATGCTGCTCACGGATATGACGGTCGGGGTACAAAGCCTGTTGCTGGGCACGGACCAGGGTCTGGCAACCGTTGGCCTCAAGGAGGGCACAGGCTCCGACGTGGCAATCACCAGCACCGAGATCGGCCGGGGACTACCCGTTACGGCTCTCTGTTGCGCCAAAGGCACCGAGTGGATAGCCGTCGAAGGAGACGGTGTTCTCTGTCTAAGCTACTACTCTTGACAAACGCTTCTAGCTGGCGTATAATAACGTGTCCGTGGCTGTCTCCACCGCCACAGAGACGGCTCCCCTTCACAGTTTGGAGGCCCTTTTGCCAGCGCTGGTGCGGCAAAGGGGTTCTTGAATGGCACTTAGACATCAACCAGGCAGCGTTCCTGGGATAGGTATCGATGACACGTAAGGCTTCCAAAGCCAAAAAGACACCGTTCTGGAAACGGTTCCCTATCAGCCTCGAGCCCCGCTTGAGGGAGGAGATAGTAGGTCTCTTGTTGATGGCTGTCGGTGGGATCACATTGCTGAACCTGCTGTCGGTCGATCAAGCCAGGGGGGTGCTCGTCGATGGTTGGTCCATGCTGCTGCGTTGGGCCTTTGGCTGGGGCGCGTCTCTGGCTGCGCTGGCCATGATCGCCCTGGGCGTGATCCTGCTGCTGCGCAACCTGGAGTTTCTGCTGACTGTCCCGCGTCTCAGAGTTGTGGGAGGGTTCTTGCTTCTCTTGGGCTTGCTGGGCCTGCTGCACTTTTTCTACCCGAACCCCCTGGAGGTGGCCCAGGAGGGTAGGGGTGGAGGCTACATCGGGTGGGCCATCAGCACCGCCCTCTACGAAACGCTGGGAGACATCGGCGCCTTCCTGGTGCTGCTGCTCCTGTGCCTGGCCGGGCTGGTCCTGTGCGCCCGTCTGACCCCATCGCAGCTCCGTTCCGCATCTGCGGCCCTGAGGGGCAGAGCAGCGTCGGTGTACCAGGACCACGTCACGCCCTATCTGGAGACAGAGGACGATGGGTTCGAGCCCTCGGAGGAGTATCCACCGCAAGAGGCCCCGGCTTCGCTGGCACCTGAGTTGCGCAACGCTCAACGCGCCGTGGCCTCCGAGCCGGCGGCTGCCCTGAAACCGCCCCACACACGATGGAAGGTCGAGGAAGGGCCACTGCCGGCCCTCGATCTCCTGGAGGAGGTCTCTCTGGAGGCCCTGAGCGAGGCGGAAGCACGGCGGAAGTTGAAGATCATCGAGGAGACACTGGACAGTTTCGGCGTCCCCGCCAAGGTGGTCGAGGTCAACCAGGGTCCCACCGTCACCCAGTTCGGCGTCGAGCCCGGATACGTGGAGCGGAAGGGCACTGACGGCGAGTTGGTCTCCAGGAAGGTGAGGGTCAGGAAGATCAGCTCCCTCTCAAAGGACCTTGCCCTCGCCCTGGCTGCCGCTCCCATTCGTATCGAGGCCCCGGTGCCAGGCCGGTCCGTGGTGGGCATCGAGGTGCCCAACGACCGCATCTCACTGGTCGCCCTTCGCGCAGTGATGGAGTCCGAGCTGTTCCAGCACATACGATCCCCCCTCAAGCTGGCTCTTGGTCAGGACGTGTCGGGGCAACCAGTGGTGGCGAACCTGGAAACGATGCCCCATCTGCTGATCGCTGGAGCTACGGGCTCGGGCAAGAGCGTGTGTATCAACGCCATCATCAGCTGCCTGCTGTTCAACAACTCTCCTCAGCGGCTGAAGCTACTGATGATCGATCCCAAGACTGTGGAGCTTATTCACTACAACGGCCTGCCGCACCTGGTAGCGCCGGTGGTGACTGACATGAAGAGGGTGCTGCCGGCTCTGAGGTGGGTCATGGCGGAGATGGACAGGCGTTACTCCATCCTATCGGGCGCTGCGGCTCGAAACATCGAGGATTACAACAACGACAAGCTGCCGCTGGGCGAGAAGCCGCTGCCCTATGTCATCGTCGCCATAGACGAGTTAGCCGATCTGATGATGATGGCCCCCGACGAGGTGGAACGTGTGATCTGCCGCCTCGCTCAGATGTCGCGGGCGACGGGGATACACCTGGTCATCGCTACCCAGCGACCCTCGGTGGACGTGGTCACCGGCCTCATCAAGGCCAACTTCCCCGCCCGCATCTCCTTTGCGGTCACCTCTCAGGTCGATTCCAGGGTCGTGCTGGACGCGGCGGGGGCTGAGACCTTGCTGGGACAAGGGGACATGCTGTATATGGCTTCCGACTCGTCCAAGTTGGTGCGGCTTCAGGGGTGCTTCGTATCCGATCAAGAGATAGAGAGGGTGGTCCACTTCTGGACGCAGACTTTGCCCTTCGTGCAGGAGGCGAAAGCCCCCTGGGGGAGCATCGAGGCCATCGAGGCTGAGGAGGAGCGCGATGAGCTACTGGAGGATGCCATCGAGCTGCTGCGGGAGCAGGAGCACGCCTCGACCTCTCTGCTACAAAGGAGACTGCGCATCGGCTATCCGCGGGCGGCAAGACTCATGGATCAACTGGAGGAAGAAGGAATCGTCGGCCCACCCGAGGCAGGGGGGCGTTGGCGAGAGGTCCTCATCCTGGAGGAGGATGAACACATGGACGACGAAGACTGGGATTTCGAATCAGAATAGAAGGAGACTTTATGGCTAGAAGAGACTTGGAGGAGAGAGTCAAGAAGACCAAGGGGATCCAGGCCGAGGGCGTGGTGGTCAAAGCCTTGCCCAACGCCATGTTTCGGGTCCAGTTGGACAGCGGGCCGGAGGTGCTGGCCCACATCTCCGGGAAGATGCGGAAGTACTACATCCGCATCCTCCTCGGGGATCGGGTGCTCGTCGAGTTGTCACCGTACGACCCGACGAGAGGTCGCATCCTGTATCGTTACAAGAAGTAGGGACGGGCCCGCTGGCTCGGGCGTCTGTCGCGGAGAAGCGTGCGGCTATAGTTGGGGGGACTCAGTTCCCCACCGGCTCGGGTGAGAGATGATCCACTTCGGGACGAGCGGCTTCAGCTACAAGGACTGGGTAGGGCCCTACTACCCCGAGGGTATGCCGCGTAGTGAATGGTTGACCTTCTATGCTCGGGAGTTCAACGTGACCGAGCTCAACTTTTCCTACTACCGCATCCCGAGCACGTCCACGCTACAGCGGCTCGCCGAGAAGACGCCGGAAGGCTTCCTGTTCACTCTCAAGGCCCACCAGGACATGACTCACAAGAGAACACGGGATGGAGACTCATTCGCCCAGTTCATGGAGGCCCTGGACCCGCTCATCGAAAGCGGCAAGCTCGGCTGTTTGCTGGCCCAGTTCCCGTGGTCCTTCCGCCACGACGACGACAACCTCGACTACCTCCGTTTTCTACGGCAGCAGTTCGAAACTTTGCCCTTGGTGATCGAGTTCCGCAACCGTGAATGGATTCGTGAAGAGACCTTTGATTTCCTGAGAGATAACGATCTGGGCTTCTGTTGTGTCGATCAACCCCGTTTCAAGAGCCTCATACCTCCCGTAGCCGAGGTTACCAGCGAGACGGCGTACGTTCGCTTCCATGGGCGCAACGCCAAGAAGTGGTGGCAGCACGACGAGGCCTGGGAGCGGTACGATTACACCTACAGCGACGAGGAATTGGAGGAATGGGTACCCAAACTTCGGAAGCTGGAGGAGAACTCCGAGAATACCTTCGTCTTCGCCAACAACCACTGGCAGGGTCAGGCCGTGCAGACCGCCCGCCAGCTACGTCTACTCTTTTCCGACCTTGAGTCAAGGGGGTAGGTATATGTCCGGACACTCCAAATGGTCAACCATCAAGCGAAAGAAGGCAGCCGCCGACAGCAAGAGGGGCCAGGTCTTCACCAGAATCGCCCGCGAGCTGTCCATAGCTGCTCGAGAGGGGGGTGGCGATCCCGACTCCAACTTCCGGTTGCGCCTCGTGATGGACAAAGCCAAACAGGCCAACATGCCCAAGGACAACATCGAGCGAGCCATCAAACGGGGCACGGGCGAGTTGAAAGGCGAATCCCTCGACGAGGTGCTCTACGAAGGGTACGCCCCCAACGGCATCGCGGTCCTGCTCGCCACCTTGACCGACAACCGCAACCGTGCTGTGGCCGATATCCGCCGCATCCTGACGCGGTATGGGGGAAAGATGGCCGAGACGGGAGCCGTGAGCTATCTCTTCGAACAGCAAGGGTTCATCAGCGCAGAGGCCGGTGAGCTGGATCCTGAGGAAGTGGCTCTGACGGCCATCGACCAGGGGGCTGTGGACGTCAATGTTGACGAGAGCACCCTGGAGGTCTACACGAAGGTTCAGGACCTCCAGCGCGTCAAGGAAGCTCTGGAGGCTGCGGGCATGGAGCTCGAGGCAGCCGAGCTGACCATGATCCCCAGGGCCATGACGGAGCTGGACGAGGCAGACACCTTCAAGATCATGCGCATCATCGAGGCGCTGGAAGAGCTGGATGACGTGCAGCAAGTCTACACCAACCTGTTCCTTACCCCGGAGCTAGTCGTCAAGTACGAAGAGATGCAGGCGTGACACACTGACGAGATCGTATGTTAGTCCTGGGCATTGATCCCGGAACGGCGATAACCGGATGGGGCATCGTGGAGCGAGATGGCGACTCCCTCACCCTTCTGGACTACGGAACGGTGACCACTTCTCCAGACACGCCTCTGCCCGAGAGACTCCAGGTCATCTACCAGGAGCTGGGCCAGATTCTGGCGCGACATGGCCCCGACGCCGTTGCGGTGGAGAAGCTCTTCTTCAGCAAGAACGTGCGCACCGCTCTGGCCGTAGGCCAGGCGAGAGGCGTCGCCTTGCTGGCCATCGCCGACGCCGGTCTGCCCCTCCACGAGTACACACCCCTGGAGGTGAAACAATCTGTGTCGGGCTACGGTAGAGCCAGCAAGGAGCAGGTCCAGAAGCTCGTGCAGATCCTCCTGGGCCTGGACTTTTTGCCTGAGCCCGACGATGCCGCCGACGCCATCGCGGTGGCTATCTGCCACATCCACTCGGCGCGGCTGCAAGCCATGGTGGCGGATCAGGACCGTGCTGGGTAGACTCCGCCGGGCCAAGGACAGAGCCGACCGGAGTGGCACCCTGGCGAGACGGCCCGCCGTTAACCACCTGGATTCGTAGCGATGACGCTAACACTACCTGCCTTGCCTCCATTCTCCTTGTCCGCCGTAGTGAGATCGCACGGCTGGGTGAGGCTCGCTCCCTTCTCGTGGCACGAGGACTCTGGCCGGCTGTCACGGATCGAGCGTCTCTCTTCGGGACGGGTGGTGGAGTTGGCCATCCGGGAAGCGAGCGATGGGGTACAGGTCGACGTCTCTGGCGATCCAGGCTGGAGTGAGGAGGAAGACGTACGGCGCAGGGTTACCTGGATGCTGGGGCTCGACCAGGACCTCTCCGACTTCTACGCCGTGGCACGCGAAGAGCCCAAACTGGCTCAGGTGGAAGCACGAGCCCAGGGCCGCATCCTCAGGTCTCCTACCCTGTTCGAGGACGTGGTCAAGACCATCTTGACCACCAACACCAGTTGGGCGGGCACCATCCGTATGGTCGAGGCGCTGGTCTCGCACGTCGGCGATCCGCTGCCTGGCGACCGCTCGCGCCGAACGTTTCCCATCGCCAGTCAACTGGCAGCCCTCGACGTCCAGACCCTGCGCTCGGTGGGTCGGCTGGGCTACCGTGCGCCATACGTGCTGGAGCTGGCACGCAGCGTAGCTTCTGGCGATCTGAACCTGGAAGGTTTCCGCACAGCGGACGAGCCAACCGAGGAGCTCCGTGCTCGTCTCCTGGACATCGACGGAGTTGGAGCCTACTCGGCGGCCAATCTTTTGATTCTGCTGGGGCGCTACGACTTCATCCCTGTGGATAGCTGGGCGCGCAAGGTGGTCTCCCACGAATGGCACGGCGGTGAGCCGGTGCGCAGCGTGGAGGTCGAGGCCGCCTTCGAACGTTGGGGAAGCTGGAAGGGACTCGTCTACTGGTTCTGGGAGTGGTCTTACCTGACGGGCGACTAGCGCGTTTCACCCTGACAACTCGACTGAGGAGAGAAGCAGCATGGCACAGCGGGAGTTCACCGAGAGATGGGTCACCAACCTTCTGGAGGCCATGGAGGCGCAACTCGATAGTGCAGCCCGAACGAAACTCATGGAGTCCTGCGGACGGGCCTGCGCCCGCGCAGGTGCCGTCGCCTCGGCTAAGGAGTGCGAGGGTGACCTGGAGAAGCTGGTGTCCACCCTGGAGAAGTGGATCGGCAAGGGCAATGCACGGAAAGGTGGGGACGTCGTCCAGGTCGTCTATCCCAAGTGCTTCTGCCACCTGGTGGCCAAAGGCCCCGCGCAGCTCCCGGAGACCTACTGCCTCTGCTCCTGCGGCTGGCTCAAGGAGATGTTCGAGACTGTGACGGGGACACCAGTGGACGTAGAGCTGCTAGAGTCGGTGAAGCGGGGCGCGGATCGGTGCGCTTTCACCGTCAGGTTGTGAGCGAAGTCCTCGATGTCGACGCGCCCCACCAGGCGCCAGGGAAAGGAGACCACACATGTCCACGACGACGCCCAAATGCAGGATCACCATCCTCCGGCGGACCCTCAACCGTGAGTTGATCGACGACTATCTGTCCGAGGAGTATCAGGAGATCGGTCCCTGTGAGGTATTCTCCGACGGCCAGCAATTCGTCCTCGAAGGCTTTGAGGAGATGTCTACGGTGCCCGATGGGTTTTGCGGCTGGGCCTGGGCGGACATCCGGCACGACATCCTGAGGGTCGGCAGCGGGGGCGACACACCCGGTTACAGGCAACCAGGCACCGCCATTGCCGCCTGCACCGACTGGTCCAGGCCGGTCTTCTTCAAGATCGAGAGGATCGAGGATGACTGATGCAGAGGAGTACGCAGCGAAACTGCGGGTCACCGATCCGCTGAGAAGACCGGTGCTGAAGGCAGCCATCGCCGCGCTGGGGCTGCCCCAGGGTAGCAGCGGCCTCGACGCGGGGTGTGGAATCGGCCTCCAGATACCCCTCCTGGCAGAGGCCGTCGGACCTTCCGGGCACGTGACGGGCCTGGACGTGAGACCGGAGTTCCTGGCATACGGGGAGCGCCTGGCGGAAGCGGCTGGGCTGACGGACCGCGTTTCCTTTCGAGAGGGTGACCTCTACAGCCTGCCCTTCGAAGACGACACCTTCGACTGGCTGTGGAGCGCCTCGGCCGCCGGATACCCTGCTCACCAACCCCTTCGGCTGCTTCGCGAACTCGCCAGGGTGATCAAGCCCGGGGGTACGGTCGCCATCCTCATCTACACATCTCAGGCGTTGCTTCCAGGATACCCCATCCTGGAGGCCCGCCTCAACGCCAGCAAGGCAGGTATCGCCCCCTTCACGAGAAAAATGGACCCTAAGTGCCACTGGCTGCGTGCTGTGGGATGGTTCTGCGATGCGGGTCTCACAGAGGTCAAAGCTCAGACCTTCCTGGGGGAAGCCCAGGCCCCGCTGAGCGAAGAGCTTCGGGCTGCGCTGGCCGCGTTGATCGAGATGCGCTGGGAGGGAGCGGAGCCGGAAGTAGGTGCCACCTTATGGGCAGAGCATCAGCGACTGTGCTTGCCGTACTCGCCGGACTTCATTCTGGATGTAGCGGACTACTACGGATTCTTCACCGAGACATTGTTTCACGGCAAAGTCAGGCGGCAAGACCGCCGCTGACCCAACAACGGAGGTTCCGTACGCGTCCAACAAGTGAAGAGGAAGCCATCAGGAAGGTCATCGAGGAAGCCTACATCGAGGGCATCCACGGCACCCAGGACGAGCAGACGGTGAAGAGTGGGTTCCACACCGACTTCGCCATGTTGGTGCTCCACGACGACGAGATCGACAAGGTGAACGTCGACTAGTGGCTGTCCCGAGTGGAGGGGATGACTCTCCTGGGCGAGAATGGTGGTCTGTGGATTCTGTGGCCCAAGAAGTCCTCTGGAGTGACGAGCGATCTCTCGCAGACCGTCGTCCGTGAGGTAGCCATGGCCGCAGGTCTGGTGGACTTCAAGGTCTGCTCGGTAGACGAGACCTGGTCAGGCCTGCGCTTCACCCGCAAGAAGACGCTGGCACCATAGCCCAAGGAGCTTGCGCTGACCAGGCCCGCGCAGAGAAGAGGAGTAACCAGTTGCCCTTCACGTGTCCTGACTGCTCGCGTCCCGGGTCGCTGAGGATCACCCTCAGGATCGAGCTCCCGCCCGACAGCCGGTCCGACGAGATCACCCTGCAAGTGGTGGAGTGCTCCGACTGCGGGTTCGCTGGCATCGCGGTCTACGAAGAGTCCAGACGAGGCTCTTTGGGCAGTGAGACGTGGAACCATACCGGGTATCATCTGCCCAAGGCCGAACTGCGGGATCTGCGCAAGATGATGAAGAGCTGCCCCGATCCAACGAACCCGCGGTGCACGTGCGCCGCTCACCAGTATCTAAGCCCGACCGACGCTGCGGGCCGCTGGAACGCGTTACATAGCTTGGACACGAGAGACGCCTTCCCCATCACCAAGTGATGGCGATGACAGCTCTCGGCGACGCGGTAACTCGCCGAGAGAGCACTTCGTGCAAAGAGAGGATTATCAGTGAGCCAGAGTAGCGACAGACGAGCACCGGGAAGGCGCAAACCCCTGGCGGTAGCCCTTCTCGTTCTGGCGCTGCTGGTGGTGGCAGCGCTCGCTTGCGGCCCGCTGAGGACTCTCACCTCCATCAGCCAGGTAGACGAGCACCCCCTCTACGTAATGCGCTACTACGGCCCCTACTCGTCTGAGTTGATGCTGCGAACGGGCTTGGAGCAGACTCTCTACGAGGTCCTGCGGGAATCGACTATGCCAGACTCGTGCACCTGCTTCGCCGGGTTCAACCCGGACGCGGAGTTTGTCTTTGGGCGCAACTTCGACTGGTACGATCATCCCGCACTGCTGCTGTTCACCGACCCTCCTCAGGGCTACGCTTCGGTGTCCATCGTGGATGTCTACTATCTGGGATACCACACTGGAGCGATCCCGGCCAGCAGTCGCGCCGCCCTCCTGCTGGCGCCATTCATCCCCTTCGACGGGTTGAACGAGGCAGGCCTGGCCGTGGGTATGATGGCGGTGCCTCGCGCTCGAGACGCCAACGATCCCGCCAGGCCCACGATCGACTCCTTGCGAGCTATCCGTGTGCTGCTCGACCGTGCAGGGAGCACCGACGAGGCGATCTCCCTGCTACGAGAGTACAACATCGCCTTCTACGACCCGCCGATACACTACCTGATCTCCGACTCGTCGGGGACCTCGGCCATCGTAGAGTACGTCGATGGTGTGATGAGAGTCACCGTCAACGAAGAACCGTGGCAAGTGGCCAGCAACTTCATCTTCTTCGAGGTTCTGCCCCTCGGGGCGGACTCTCCCTGCCCGCGCTACAACAGGGCCTATCAGGCGCTCAGCGCAGAAGATGGCAGCATCTCCCCAGACCAGGCCATGGCTATCCTGGAGAGCGTCTCTGGCGCCAACACCATCTGGTCGGCGGTCTACGACATGAGTACCGGCGAGATCCAGGTGGTTATGGACAAGAAGTACGATCAGATCCACGCCTTCCGGCTTGAGATGAGGGACGCAACACCGAGATGACGATTGGGCCTGGGGAAGGGCCAGGGGCCGCCAAGGGCCTCACACGGGCTGCTGAAGCCGGGCGCCCGGCAGAGGCTTCCCACTCACGCGTGCGAGGACAGTCTTCACCGACGCGATTCGGTCTGCGCGACGCCGCACGACGGCGAGTTGGTGCAAGTCGCCCTCATCCGCATCGATCGCGGAGTGGATGTCGGAGCCCGGCGCCGCTGAGGGAATCGGGGCAGCTACTTGAATATTGAGAAGGTGCGGCGACCCTAGTGGACGAGTATGGGGAGCATTCCCTCGGACTGAGTGAAGCCTCGTACCCAGGAGACACGCCTTCTCCGCTGGCGGCGTCGGCGAAACCGGACGCGCGGTCTACTTGTACTCGGGGAACTCGTCCTCTTTGAAGGTGGCCACGGGCAGCTCCTCCTCCAGACTGCGCCCGGGTAGGTACTCGAACAACGCCTGAACCTTCTCACCCACGGCGCGGAAGATCAGGGCCAGGGGCAGGTCGCTGGGGCAGGCGCTCTCGCACATGCCACACCCTACGCACGAGCTGACCATGTGGTTCATCCTGGTCAACTGGAAGAGCAGCGTATCGCTGGGCATCCTGGCAGCACCCTTCCGGCCAGCCCACATCAGATATCGATCCGAGGGATGACGGAAGGTGTCGGTCTCGAAGATACACTCCTTGCAGTAGCAGATGGGGCAGACCTGGGCACAGTTGTGGCAAGCGATACACGTGGAGAACTGGGCCACCAGGCTGGGTACGTCGTTGACGCGCTCTCGCAACTCGCTGAAGGCCTCGTCCCTGGCCTTCTCCCTCTCCGCAACCAGCTTGGCGACCGTCTCTTCTCTGGCGGGAGCCTCGCCCTCCCCAAGGCCGAGCTTCTCCAGCACCTCTTTTCCGATCTCGGGCTCCATATCCAGCAGGATCTTACTCTCCATGTCCACGCCGATAACCCCTATGGCGATGTCCACGCCCGCGGGCACCGGGTACTCGCAGATCTGACAGGCGGCGCGGAACTCGTATCCTTCCACCGGCAGAATCTCCCCTTGACTCACCGCCTTCAACTGTTCGCTCGAGGGTCCAGAGCCATCGCCGCCCTCGCTCCTCAGCCGCGCGTACTCAGTCACCTCATAGGTGCCCAGGCAGTCTATGCCCAGAGTCACGAGGTTGTCGAGACTGGCCTGCTGGAGCTTCACCAGCTCGATCAACGCTCTCATCTCGCAAGACCTGAGCACCACGCCCACCTTCTCCCGATTGCCACGGCGGGTCAACCTGGACACCAGGGTGGCGGAATTGACCGGCATCACCGGTGCCAGGGGGTTCGCTCTCTCCAACCTCTCAGGGTCCTTGACCAGTGTTTGCACGACTGCGTCGCCGGAAGGTAGCTCCAGCGGAACCAACAGTGCGTCGACCACCTGCGCCTCCAGCAGCCCTCGCAGGAACTGCCGCAACGCGGCCAGCACGTCCCCTTCCTTGACCTCCACCACCGCCTTCACGCTCATACGTTGCGCCTCCGCGCCATCCACGCTAGATCGCCCAAACCTCGCGCATGGGGTTGGGCCCTTTCTCCTTGAGCGCCTGAACCATCTCCTCGATGGTGTCGGCGAAGCGCTTCCCCTCGCTGGCGCTGATCCAGCGCAGCCAGACACGGTCGGGATCGAGCCCCAACTGTTCCAGGATACTGTTCAGAATGGCCACTCTACGCCGGGCCTTGAGATTGCCGCTCTGGTAGTGGCAGTCCCCCGGATGGCACCCTCCGATCAGCACCCCGTCGGCACCCTCCAAGAGGGCCTTGATCACGTAGATAGGGTCCACGCCCCCCGTGCACATCACACGAATAGCCCTCACGTTTGGTGGGTACTGAAGCCTGGAGGTCCCCGCCAGGTCAGCGCCCGTGTAGGCACACCAGTTGCAGAGAAAGGCCACTATTCTGGGCTCGAAACTCTCCATGATCCTAGCTCCATGCTACTCCATAACACCTAGACTGCACCGCCTAGTCCAGGGCCGCGTCCAGCATCGCCATCAACTGCGTCTTCTCGAAGACTCGCTGCTGGATAGCCCCGCTGGGACAGGCCACCGTGCAGGCACCGCAGCCCCGGCACAACAACGGGACTACTTCAGTGATGCCGGTCTCCTCATCGGCGATCAAAGCGCCGTACGGGCAGGTCTCGATACATCGCCCACACGCGATACAGAGCCGGGGGTTCACGAAAGGCACCGCAGGCTGGCCCTCCAAACGCTGCTTGGCCAACATCACCGCCGCACGCGCCGCAGCGCCCTTGCCCTGAGAGATAGACTCCTCGATGTTCTTCGGGCCTTGACAGAGGCCGCAAAGGTACATCCCCACCGCCTCGAAGTCCATGGGCCGCACCTTGGAGTTGGCCTCCTCGAAGAAGCCATCTTCGTCCAGTGGTAAGTCCAGGAGCTTGGCCAGGCCCTCGTGGTGCGATTCCACGCCGACACTCAGCACCACCAGGTCCGCCTCCAGCTTCAGGTCCGCGCCCAGGATGGGGTCCCTGATCAGGACCCGCAACCCTCCATCCGCGGCCTCGACCTTGGGCTTCGCCTCCACCTCGTAGCGCACGAAGATCACGCCCGCCTCCCGCGCCTGGCGATAGAAGTCCTCCTGGAAACCATAGGTCCTCATGTCCCGGAAGAGCACGAAGACGTTGGTCTCGGGATTCATCTCCTTGAGACGGAGGGCGTTCTTGATGGCGACCGAGCAGCAGATACGGCTGCAATAGGGACGATCCGGCTCCCGCGAGCCCACGCACTGGATCATAACCACGTTCTTCACGTCACCGAGGCTCTCCTCGTCGCCGGCGACTCTCTCCTCCAGATCTCGCTGCGTCACCACCTGCGGGTGCTCACCGTACAGGTATTCTGTAGGTTTGGCCTCGTCGCCCCCGGCGGCCACCACGATCACGCCGTGCACCAGCTCCTCAGTGCGGTCGCCGGAAGAAACGGTTGACCTGTACGCTCCAGGCTCACCCACCACCTCTTTCAACTCAGCCCCCAGGTGAACGGCGATTCCTTCGCTGCCCTCCACCCCCTCGATCAGCTTCTTGAGGTACAATTGGGGATCACCACCGCCGAGCGTGTAGTGGATGTGCCGCAGATGGCCTCCCAGCTCCTTCTCCCGCTCCAGCAGGTGAACGAAGAAGCCCTGGCGGGACAGAGACAGTGCAGCTTCCATGCCCGCAATACCGCCGCCGATGACCAAGGCCCCCGGAGAGACCTCTGCTCCCGCGCCCTGGCTGGCTGTCAGTAATCGCGCCTTGGCCACAGCCATGGCCACGAGCTGTCTGGCCTTGACCGTCGCCTGCTCGGGGTCTTCCTGGTGCACCCAGGCGCAACCCTCGCGCAGATCGGCCCGCTCGAGCAGGCAGTCGTTGAGACCCGCCTGGCGCACGGTGTCCCTCAACGCGTCGTCGAAGAGGCGGCTCGTGCATCCCGCCACCACCACCCGGTTCAAACCCTTCTCGGCGATGGCCGCTCTCATCACCTCAGTGCCCTCAGGCGTACAGGCGGCGGCCACCTGCTCCACGTGGGCCACGTCCAGCAGCCCAGCAGAGTACTCCTCCAGCGAGGCCACGTCCACCACGCCCGCGACGTTGCCATCGCACTGGCAGAGAAACACACCCACTCTGGGATCCTCGTCGCTGACGTCCCGCTCAGGCGGATACGCCGTGGGCATCTGAGCCACGCGGTTCCCTGCCAGCACCTCCGCTGCCGCAGCCGCCGCACCGCTGGCCTCCACCACCACCTGGGGGATATCCTGTGGTTCCCTGAAACCGCCCGCTACGAAGACTCCGGGGCG
>Ga0315553_10002474_pt1 | contig 14809 bp, 8 predicted proteins | sample SalMarSW160140MG_FD_203099 | JGI IMG/M metagenome (GOLD analysis project Ga0315553, IMG submission 203099) | Salt marsh sediment microbial communities from the Plum Island Ecosystem LTER, Massachusetts, United States - Salt Marsh Sediment SW1601-40 ... | reverse complement strand
GCGGGATCGAAGACTTCCTGCAGGAATATGCCTTGTCGAGCAGGGAAGGGCTCGCCTTGATGGTGCTCGCCGAGGCGCTGCTGCGCATTCCCGACGGCGCCACGGCGGATCGCCTGATCGAGGACAGGCTGACGGCAGGCGATTTTCTGCATCATGAAGCCCGCTCCAACGCGGCGCTCGTATCCGCCTCGGCCTGGGCGCTCGGGGTGTCCGCACGGATCGTGAGCGCGCATGATACGCCGCATTCGATCCTCGAAGCGCTCGCCGAGCGTCTCGGGCGCCCAGCGGTGCGCACCGCGATCCGCCGGGCCGTACACCTCCTCGGATCGCAGTTCGTGCTCGGGGAAACCATCGAACAGGCCCTCAAGCGTGCCGCGGCGCGCCCGGAGTTCCGGTACTCGTTCGACATGCTGCGCGAGGGGGCGCGCACGGCGAATGACGCGCAACGGCACTTCGACGCTTATGCGGACGCGATCGAAGCGATCGGAAGGCGTACCGCGCCGGAGAAGCCTTCTTTGCGTCCCGGGGTCTCCGTCAAACTTTCGGCCTTGCACCCGCGTTTCGAGGCGATCTCGCGCGGGCGCGTCCTCCCTGAACTCGGCGACCGCGTCAGCGCGCTTGCGCGCCGGGCGAAGGCGCGCGACCTCTATTTCACAATCGACGCCGAGGAGGCCGATCGCCTCGAACTGTCGCTCGACGTGATCAAGGACGTGCTCGGCGATCCGGCGCTTGCGGGTTGGAATGGATTTGGCGTCGCGGTCCAGAGCTACCAGAAGCGCGCCCCGGAGGTGATCGATTGGCTGATCGATTTGGCGTGCAAGCTCGGGCGCCGCCTGTCGATACGCCTGGTACGGGGTGCCTACTGGGACACCGAGATCAAGCGCGCCCAGGAGCGGGGCCTCGCCGCCTATCCGGTCTTCACCCGCAAGGCGATGACCGATCTCTGTTACATGGCCTGCGCGCGCAAGCTGCTCGCGGCCCGCCCGCGGATCTATCCGCAGATCGCCACCCACAATGCGCTGACCGTGGCGAGCGTGATCGAGGAAGCAGGCGGCGTCGAGGGCTACGAATTCCAGCGCCTGCACGGGATGGGCGAGCGCCTATACTTGGGGGTGCTCGCGGAGGAGCCGCAGGCGATCTGCCGCGTCTACGCCCCGGTGGGCGATCATCGTGATCTCCTCGCCTATTTGGTGCGGCGGCTCCTGGAGAACGGCGCGAACTCCTCCTTCGTGTCGCTCGCCGCCGATCCGCAGGTTCCGATTGCGAAGATTATCGAGCGCCCCCGGGCGGTCCTGCAGTCGCCGGCCGGCGCGCGCCACCGCAAAATCCCGCTGCCGCGAGACCTCTATAAAGACCGGCGCAATTCCATCGGCGTCGAGTTCGGCCATGCGGCGAGCCTCAATACGTTGCTCGCCGGCATCCGCTTGCAGGCGCCGGCCGCCGCTCCGCTTGTCGATGGAATCGTACTTCCGGGGCACTCGCGGCGCATTCTCTCGCCGATTGACGGCGCTCTCGTCGGATCGGCGGTCGAAGGCGATGAGGCGATCGTCATTTCGGCGATGGCGGCGGCGCAGACCGGCTTTGCGGCGTGGAGCGCCACGCCCATTGGCCAGCGCGCCACGGCGCTCGAACGGGCGGCAGACCTGATCGAGGCGAACCGAGGCGAGCTGATCGCGCTCCTGCAGGCGGAGGGCGGTAAGACCGTGGACGATTGCGTCGCCGAGGTCCGTGAGGCCGCCGATTTCTGCCGCTACTACGCCGTAGAGGCGAGGCGGAGCCTCGTGCCCGAGGCAATGCCCGGGCCGACCGGCGAGATCAATGAGCTGCGCTATCGCGCCCGCGGCGTCTTCATCTGCATCAGCCCCTGGAATTTTCCGCTGGCGATCTTCACGGGGCAGGTCGCGGCGGCGCTGGTCGCAGGCAATGCGGTGGTGGCGAAGCCGGCCGAACAGACGCCGCTCGTCGCCGCCGCCGCCGTCCGGCTGTTGCATGCGGCGGGAGTGCCGGCAAGCGCGCTCCATCTCGTGCCCGGCGACGGCCGCATCGGCGATCTCTTGGTGCGCGACCGGCGCGCCGCCGGCATCGTCTTTACCGGGTCGACCGAAACGGCGCGCAAGATCAGCCGCACACTTGTCGAAAGGGGCGGGCTGCTCGTTCCTTTCATCGCCGAGACCGGCGGCATCAACGCGCTGATCGCCGACGCAAGCGCGCTTCCCGAACAGCTAACCGACGACGTTCTTTCCTCCGCGTTCCGCTCGGCCGGTCAACGCTGCTCGGCATTGCGCCTCCTGTGTCTGCAGGAGGATATCGCTGCGTCCGCGCTCGACATGATCGTCGGGGCGGCTCAAGAATTACAAATCGGGGATCCGCGCGATCTCGCCACCCATGTCGGGCCGGTGATCGACGCCGACGCCAAAACGTGGATCGATCGCTGGGTGGCCGATATGGAAGGACAGGGGCGGGTGCTGTTTCGCTCCGACCGCGTCCGGCCATTGCCGGCCGCGGGCACCTTCGTGCCGCTTGCGATCATCGAACTCGACCGCGCGCGCGACCTGAAAGAGGAGGTGTTCGGCCCTGTCCTGCACGTGGTGCGCTATCGCGCCGGCGCCCTTGACGAGGTCCTCGGCGACCTCGCCGCCAACGGTTACGCCCTGACCCTCGGGGTCCATTCGCGGATTGAAGCCGTCGTCGGTCAAATCAGCGCGCACCTTCCGCACGGCAATATTTACGTCAACCGCAACATGATCGGGGCGGCGGTTGGCACCCAGCCCTTCGGCGGCAGCGGCCTGTCGGGGACCGGGCCGAAAGCGGGCGGACCGAACTATTTGCGCCGTTTCGTGCACGAACAGACCTTGACGATCAACACCGCGGCGCTCGGAGGCAATGCAAGCCTGCTGGCGGAAACGGAGGGGTAGCTCGGCAGAAGGGGATAAGTCCTACAGGGGTCGAGCTTTTTTCCATTTTTTGCGACTGCGAAGGCTCTCACCACAATCTTGGTATTCCTTCACGATTGCATGTGCAACCGCGATGGGAGGGTGCGAGGGCTGGAAAGTGAGGCGGCGGCAACGTATCGTCCGCCGCGCGATTCTGGGTTGCCGAGAGCATGTCGCCGGGGGCGTCGACGGCAAGCGGACAGCCATTAGTTGTATTTTGGGCGTAGCGGCTGGATGAACGGCCGCATCTCAAATCATTGTGCGGTGGGGAACTCACGTGACTCGGATGCCCGGTAAGACCGAACTCGAACGCTCTCGCAGCAAACTCAGAAAAATGAAGGCGGCCCGTAGGGTCGTGAACCATGCCGCGCCGTCGGAAGAGAATCCCGCGCCGGAATCCGAAGACGCAATCTTGGAAAAGCCGCGAAGGCCGGTCCGTATCGTCGCGATCGGCGCCTCGGCCGGCGGCCTTGAGGCGCTGGAGCTGTTTTTCGATGCCATGAGCGCCGACAGCGGCGCGGCCTTCGTCATCGTCCAGCACCTGTCGCCGGATTTCCCTTCTGCGATGGACGAACTCCTCGCCCGCCACACGCGGATGCGAATACGCTCCGCCAAGTCGGGAATGGAGGTGGAGCCGAACATGATCTATCTGCGCCCGGCGCGCCAGAGCTTGATCATCGAACAAGGCCTCTTCGTCCTCGAGCAGGAGGACAAGACCACGCACCTGAACTTCCCGATCGACGCATTTCTGAAGTCGCTTGCGAGCGACCAGAAGGAGGGGGCGATAGCCATCATCCTCTCCGGCACCGGCACCGACGGCACGCTGGGGGCGGCGGCGGTTCGAGACGCGGGGGGGATGGTTTTGGCGCAGGAGCCGGACACGGCGCGTTTCGATAGCATGCCGCGTTCCGTCATCGAGCAAAATCTGGCGAACGGGGCGGCTTCACCCAAGATGCTGCCGCGCCTGCTCCAACGCATATTGAGCGGCGAACCGCTGCAACTCGCCGACGAACACGAGGATGATGCCGGCGCCGGAGACCCGGAGCGTCATATCCTTCAGCTCCTGCAGCGCCGGTGCGGCACCGATTTCGGCCATTATAAAAAGACGACTATCGGTCGACGAATCCGGCGCCGCGCCGAGATGGCTCATTTCGATAACCTCGCCGCCTATGCGGCGAAGCTCGAGCGTGAGCCCGACGAGATCGATCTCCTGAGCAGGGACCTGCTGATCGGGGTCACGTCTTTCTTCCGCGATCCCGAGGCTTTCAACGTGCTGGCGGAAAAGTTAGTGCCGCGGGTTATGGCGAATGTGTCTGCTCAGCGGCCGTTGAGGGTGTGGGTTCCCGGCTGCGCTACCGGCGAGGAAGCATATTCGATCGCAATCCTGTTGCTGGAGTATGCGCGCAAGAAAAGCATCGAACTTCATGCCAAGATATTCGCTACCGACATCTATCGCCCGGCCCTCGAACGGGCCGGCCGCGGTGTCTATGATGAAGGGATCGTCAAGCCGCTTGGACCGGAGCTGCTCGAACGCTATTTCGACATGAGCGGCGACAGCTATGTCGCGAAGCAGCAGCTCCGACGCTTCGTTGTGTTCAGCGCCCACAATCTGCTCAAGGATCCGCCGTTCACGCGGATGGACGTCGTCAGCTGCCGTAATCTTCTGATCTATTTCGACGAGGTCGCGCAGCGCACGGCGTTGATGCTGTTCCATTTCGCGCTCGATCGAAACGGGATTCTGTTTCTCGGACCGAGCGAAACGGTCAGCGAGCTCAGCGATGAATTCGGCGTGGTCGACCAGCATTGGCGCATCTTTCGCAAGCTCCGGGATGTGCGATTGCGTGAATCGCTGCGATTACCATCGTCGATGCCGCTGCGTGACGAACCGGCCGCGAACGCCGATGGCCGGTTTCCTTCGACCATTGTTGTCGGCGGCGGCGCAGCGAGGAGCACGCCACATCGACGCGGACTGGCCAAAGCCTATGACGCAATTCTTGACCGCTTTGCGCCATCTGGGGTGCTCGTCACCCGCGACGGCACCATTTTGCACGTGTTCGGCGACGCGCATAAATACCTGGAATTCAAGGGCGGGCGCTTCTCGCCGCTCATCACCAATGCGGTGGCCGAAGAGTTGCGCCATACGATCAGCACAGGCCTTGAGCGCATGCGCGGCCGCAACACGGCGCCGTTCGTGCGGCGGGTGCAGTGCAGGCTTGGCAACGAGCAGGAGAAGACCTTCAAGGTGACGGTCGAGCGGCTCAATGGTTCGGACTGGCAGGATGAAGACTATTGCATGGTCACATTCGACGAGGTTGCTCGCGCAAAGGAGGGGGCAAAGGCGCGGCAGCGTGTTGAGTCGATCGGAATGCTTGAACTCTATCAGGAGCGCATCCGCGACCTCGAGAACGAGCTGCGCGTAACCGAGGAAAGCCTGCAGACGACGATTGAGGAGATGGAGACGACCAACAAAGAGCTCCAGGTGACCAACGAAGAGTTGATGTCCGCCAACGAAGAGCTCCAATCGACCAACGAAGAGCTGAACTCGGTGAACGAAGAGCTCTTGTCGGTGAGCGCCGAGCATCAGCGAAAGATCGACGAGCTGGTGGAGCTCACCATGGACATGGACCACCTGCTCAAGAGCACCGATATCGGCGTCATCTATCTTGATCGCGACCTGCGGGTGCGCCGGCTTACGCCAGCCATTGCAAGCACATTCAACCTTCTCGAACAGGACATCGGCCGGCCGATCGAGCATATCACGGCACGCTTCCATCATCCGGAGCTGATCGACGAAATCAAGTCGGTGCTGAATGGCAATCCGGCCAGCGAGCATGAAATCGCGGTCGAGGATCGCGCTTTCCTGCTACGGATACTTCCCTACCAGGTTGGACCCGATACCGGCGGCGTCGTTCTCGCCCTGATCGACATCACGCAGCGCAAACATATTGAGAATGCGTTGCGGGCGAGCGAAACCCGCCTGAGCACCATCATCGAAACGGCGGTTGATGCGATCGTCATTATCGACGAAAAAGGAATCGTACAATCGTTCAATCCGTCAGCCGAAAAAATCTTCGGGTATGGCAGCGACGAAGTGGTCGGCAAGAACGTCGCCGTGCTCATGCCCGAGCCGATGCGATCGGCGCACGACGGCTATATTGCATCCTATATCGAGACTGGCGTGGGCAAGGTCATCAACATCGGCCGCGAGGTCGAAGGATGCCAGAAAGACGGAAGCAAGATCGCGCTCGACCTCGCGTTGACCGAGTGGTCGCTCGAGGGCCGGCGGTACTTCACCGGCGTCATGCGCGACATCAGCGCGCGCAAGGAGCGCGAGCACCATATCCGTCTGATCATGCGCGAACTGTCGCATCGCACCAAGAACATTCTTGCCGTCGTCCAGGCCATGGCGTGGCAGACCTCGCGCACGAGCGTCAATGCCGAGGAGTTTCAGGACCGTCTCTCCCAGCGCGTCGACGGCCTAAGCCGTTCGATCGATTTGCTTGTTCGGCGAGAGTGGGAGGGCGTCGACATCGAAGATCTGATCCGCGATCAACTGGCGCCATTCTTCGATGAAAAAAAACCGCGCCTGCAGTTGAACGGCCCGCCGCTGGTGCTCAAGCCGAACGGCGCGCAAGACCTTGGGCTCGTATTGCACGAGCTTGCGACCAACGCCTCGAAATACGGCGCGTTGTCATCGCCGACTGGACGCGTCGTTGTCACCTGGAGCGTCGTGATCGAGTCGACCGCCGCAGCCGCTTTCAAAATGACCTGGAAAGAACAAGGCGGACCTGCGGTCGTGCCGCCGACGCGCACGGGGTTTGGCTACACCGTGATCAGCGAAATGATGGCGAAGGCCCATAAAGCCAAGATAGACATGGACTTCGCTGCGACAGGGCTGTTATGGCAAATGGAATTGGAGGCGGACCGCATTGTCCGCACGGCGAAGGAATTGCTGAGTTATGACTGACAATCGATTGCAAGGCCTTCGCATTTTGGTCGTCGAAGACAATGCGCTGCTGGCCATGACCGTCGACAGCATCCTGCGCAGTGCCGGCGCCGATGTGGCTGGGCCGGTGGGCACATTGAGCGAGGCCGAGCGGCTCGCGGCGGGCGAGGCGCTGTCCGGCGCTATATTGGACGTCAAGCTGCACACCGAGGAGGTTTGGCCGGTTGCGCGCATCCTTGTCGATCGCGGCGTGCCGTTCGTTTTCTGCTCGGGCCATTTCGACCCTGGTAGCCTTCCCGGCGAATGGTCGGACTATCCCATTCTCACCAAGCCAACCCGCGCTCGCCAGATCGTCGAGGGGGTGGCGCGGGTGGTCTACAAATAACGATAGCCGCGTCAGCCGGCGCGCTCGCGTCCGATCCAGTACCGCTCCAGGTTGGCGATCAACGCCGGACTGAAATGACAGAAGGCCTGCTCGCGCGCATAGACGGCGGCATAGGCACGGAACAAGTCGAACGGCTCCTGTCCGATCCGGAGCGCCCGCCGGTTGGCGGCGGCGCTGACGACGCCGGAACTTGATAGTCCGTCCACGACACGGCCGATCGCCGCGTCCATCGTCCCCACATCGACGATCTCGTCGCAAATCAGGCGGCCGTCCGGTTGGGCGCAATCGATCCGGCGTTCGTATTGGATCGCCTGCCGGGCGATGCGATCGCCGACAAAGCGCGGCAGTCGCAGATTGGCGAAGCCCGGAATGATGCCTTCCTTGCGCGCCGGCAAAGTCAGGAACGCGGTGCGCTCGGCGATGATGTAATCCGATACCAGCAGCAACTGGCAGTGGCCGCCGATGGCGAAGCCCTCGAGCGCGACGATCCACGGCTTTTCCATCGTCTCGCCGCTCACATCGTCGGGCAAGGTTTCGGCATTGGCGAGACCACGATAGATTTTGTGGACGTAGCCGAGGTCGCGCTCGATATACCAAAGGTAGGGAATGCGCCCTTGATGGAGGTGGGAGAGATTGATGCCGGCGCCGAACAGGCGGCGATTCGGGTAGCGCGGATGCAGGACCGGTGCGCCGCGCAGCACCGCTACGCTGGTGGATTGATCGAGGAGCGCGAGGTCGACGCAGGTCGCCATGGCGGACAGGGTCGTATCATCCTCCGCATTGAGATGCTGCGGATTGCGCATGGTGACGACGCTTGCCCGGCCTTGGCGTTCGACCGATGCGCCGCCGAGGTCGACAAGGCCCTCGCAGGCGAGCCGAGGGGCGAGTTCGACGGCGGCGCGAAGCGGCAGCAGCATGGCATGACAGAGATGGCGTCCAGGCCGGTCTGATGCGAGCACGGCGGAGAGGAACAAGCCCTGGTCGATCTCCACCCCGCTCTTGTCGCGCAAAGGCAACCGGCTATCCACCGCGACTTCTTCCGCGGTGGGCGTGAGACCGGGCAGCGCGCGCGCAGCGGCAGCGACCAGCTCATCTATCCGCAAGAAATGCGATCGGCGATCGGTTAAGCGGTCATAGAGGGCCTTAACATGGGTGGCCAAGAAGCGCACCCGCGCTTGCCGCGCATGCTGGTCGATCAGCTCGGCCGCCGCACGCTCAGCCTCATTGCGCCGCGTCTTGTTGGGAAGCCGCGCAATCAGCCCGGCTGATTGGCGCCAGAACTCCGAGAAGACGCGGCAATCCTCGTCAATTTCCCGAGCGCCTTGTGGCTGCGCAGCGAACCATGCCGCGGCGGCATCGGAATCAAGGCCTGCCGCGCGCAAGAGCTTAGCCGAGACATCGGCGTTGAGTGGCTTGGTCATTCGAATGTTCGATCGTCGATGCGCCGGCGGCGTGGTCGGCAAGCTACTTTTGCGGCTTCTTGCACCATGTCAACGATCGGGCTGCCCGAATGTTCGAACGCGTTATATTCGACGACACCGACCGTTGGTCATTCGGGCTCGAAGTTCGTCGCCACGCCGTTGATGCAATAGCGCTGGTGCGTCGGCGGCGGGCCGTCGTCGAACACGTGGCCGAGATGGCTGCCGCACCGGCTGCAATGCACCTCGGTGCGGACCATGCCATAGCTGCGGTCCTCCGAAGTTTCGATCGCGCCCGCGACAGGCTGGTTGAAGCTCGGCCAGCCGGTGCCGCTCTCGAACTTGGTCTTGGAAACGAACAGGGACTGCCCGCAGCCGGCACATGAAAATATCCCGGGACGCTTTTCGTAGTTCAGCGCGCAGCTTCCCGGCCGCTCGGTGCCGTGGCCGCGCATGATGGCGTACTGCTCAGGCGTGAGCAGGCGGCGCCACTCCTCGTCGCTACGGGCCATTGCGAAGCGCTTTGCGTCCATTCTGTCTCTCCTCAAGCGACGGCGGGTTTGAACGTCAGAGCGCCGCCGTTGATGCAATAACGCAGCCCGGTTGGCATGGGTCCGTCATTGAAGACGTGACCGAGATGCCCGCCGCACCGCCGGCAGTGGACCTCGGTACGCCTCATCAGGAAGCTGTTGTCCTCTGCGAGCCCGACCGCATTATCGAGCGGCTGCCAGAAGCTCGGCCAGCCGGTGCCGCTGTCGTATTTGGCGTCGGAGGAAAACACCGGCAGATCGCAGCCCGCGCAGGCAAAGATGCCGGCCCGCTTTTCCCGATTGAGCGGACTGGTAAAGGGCCGCTCGGTCCCGTGCTGGCGAAGCACGTCGTATTGGGCGGGCGTCAGCAGCTCGCGCCACTCGGCGTCGGAGTGAACGGTCTCGAAGGCTTGGCCGGTCGTGGTCCCCGATCGTTGGCTCGCGAGGTGCACGACGCCGAACGCCGCCAGTGCGCCCGCTCCTGCAAGCAGAACTTGTCGCCGCGTCATCGCTTCAGCGCTCCTGAAAGAATGCTTTCAGCGCAAATACGTCGTCTTGCCTGGCGCCGTTACCGGCAATCACCGAGACGTGACGCTTGCAGGCATCGTCTTGCGCAAGCCAGAGACCTGGTCTGCACGGTCAACCGGCGGCGCCGCGTTTCTCCGGCAAGTCTTTGAATCTCCGCATGAAGCGGCGGTCGATCCAGTCCTTCCAGCGCCACGCCCAAGCGCCCCCGAAGGTCATACCGTTGCGCGTACCGATGGCGCGCCGATCCCCGGTCGAGACTAGATAGAGCGCATCGCGCTGCGGTCGAAACGGGCGCAGGGGCTGGCCGATCAAGGTCTGGCGCAGATTGTCGGCGAGCACGGGTCCCGCGCGCACGGCGTAGACCCCAGACTTCGGCAGTCCCCGTGGCGCGAACGAGATGATATCGCCGGCGGCGAATATATCGTCACGCCCGACGACGCGCAGCGTTTCGTCCACCTTGAGGAATCCGTGCTGATCGAGCGGCAATCCGCTGGACGCAAGCCAGCTTGGAGGGGCTGCCTGGGTCGCCCACAGGATTTCATCCGCCTTGATCGATGCGCCGTCATCAAATTGGAGCCTTCCGGCCTCGACGCGCGCGATGGGCGCGCCCGTGGCGACGATTATGCCGCGCTCTGCAAGGAGCGCACGAAAGCGGGCGCGAAACGCGGGCGGGAAAGCCGGCAATATATCGGCGGTGGCGGAAATCAGCACGAATGCCAGCCTGTTCGTGGCGAGACCGGTGCGCGCCACTTCCCGCGACAGCCGGTGCTGGACCGCCAATATCAGTTCGACGCCGCCGGCGCCGGCGCCGACCACCGCGACGCGGGCGCGCCCTTTATGCGCAAGCGTCCGCGCCAAAAGCGCCTCGAACCGGCTCAAAAATCCATCGATCGGCTTGACCGGAATTGCGTGCTCGGCCGCCCCCGGCACATCGGCAGTGTTAGGGGTGGAGCCGATGTCGATGGACAAAACATCATAGGAGATACGGGCGCCCCCACGGCAAATCACCAACCGGTTCCCAAGGTCGAGGCCAATAGCCTCATCGCGATGAAACTGCGCCCCGGCGAAACGCGTCAGCGGAACGGTATCGATATGAATGTCCTCGAATTGGTAATCGCCGGCGATCAGCCCCGGCAGCATTCCGGAATAGGGCGTGTGCTGTCCGCGGCTGACCAAGATCGAGCGCGTGCCGGCGACCGGGCTGAGGCCAAACTCGCGCAGCACCGTCACATGCGCATGGCCGGCCCCGATCAGCACGACATTCTTTCGCTCAGGTTGCGTCAGCCGCTGCATGTTGTCTCGCGCGAACAGATTCGCTCGCTGCCGTCAATCGCATGGCGCTAGACAGGCTCGCAATGCTTACAAGATGGCCGTGATATGATTCCGCCTTGGACGCGCCGTACGTCAAGGCGCGGTCCGGCGGATCAAGGCGGTCGGCGGTGGTCGGTTGATCATACTCTGTAACGGGCGCGCCCTGTGCCGCTCGACGGTTGTTCGATCGGGCGCTACAAGACGGCCAAGTTTGAATTTCAACGAGCAAAAAAATGTGCGGCATTGCCGGCATGATCGACTGGCGAGTCTCGACCGGCTCCGACGCGCTGCGCGCGCGCGGCGAAGCCATGAGCGACACGCTGCGCCATCGCGGTCCCGACGACAGCGGCATATGGGTGGAGGCCGAGAGCGGCGCGATGCTCGCGCAGCGGCGGCTTGCCATTATCGATCTCAGCGCGGGCGGGGCGCAGCCGATGCAGTCGGCCGACCGCCGTTACGTGATCACCTTCAATGGGGAGATCTACAATTATCGCGACATTCGCCGCGAGCTTGAAGCTTACGGCCGGATCATGCGCAGCGATTCCGACACCGAGGTGCTGCTGGAGGCGTGTGCGGCATGGGGCGTCGAGAGCGCGGTCGAACGCGCCATCGGCATGTTCGCCTTTGCGCTATGGGACCGAAACACCCGGACGCTGTTCCTGGTGCGTGACCGGCTCGGCATCAAGCCAATGTATTACGCGGCAACGCCGGATCGGCTGCTGTTTGCGTCCGAGCTCAAGGCGCTGCGCGCGGTGTCCGACTGGACGCCGAGCATCGACGACGACGCCGTCGCCGGCTATTTGCGGTACGGCTATATCGCGCAGCCGCGCACCATCTATCGCGAAGCGGCGAAGCTGCCGCCCGGCCATATCCTCGTCGCGCGCGCGGATGGTTCGCCGAAGCTCAACTGCTTCTGGGACTTGCGCAGCATTGCGATCGCGGGCCAGGCGCGCAATGATCCCGCGCCGGACCCGGAGGAAGCAGTCGAGCGTCTCGACGCGTTGCTGCGCGATGCGGTGCGGCTGCGGATGATCGCCGACGTGCCGCTCGGCGCATTTCTCTCGGGGGGGATCGACTCATCGACCGTCGTCGCCTTGATGCAGGCGCTGAGCGCGCGGCCGGTGAAGACGTTCTCCATCGGATTCCATGCGCGTGGTTACGACGAGGCGGAGCATGCGCGGCAGGTCGCGGCCCATCTCGGCGCCGACCACACCGAGTTCTATGTGGAGCCGCGCCACGCGCTGGACGTTATCCCGCATCTGCCGGAATGGTACGACGAGCCGTTCGCCGACGCATCGCAAATACCGACGTTCCTGGTCTCGGAACTCACCCGCCGACACGTCACCGTCGCCCTCTCCGGCGACGGCGGCGACGAACTATTTGCCGGCTACCCCCGCTATCTGTGGACCGAACGGTTAGGGCATATGCTAGGCGCGGTTCCTGGCATGCTGCATCAGCCCATAGCGAACGCGCTGCGCGCGCTGTCGCCGCCGACGTGGAACCGGCTGCTCGGATGGGTTCCTCCGCGATGGCGGGGCCCGCTGTCCGGCGATAAGCTGCACAAAGCGGCAACGCTCTTCGACCATCCCGAGCCGGACGCCATCTATCGTCGTCTGGTGAGCCAATGGGACAAGCCGGACGAGGTCGCGGCGCGCGGCGGCGAGCCGCACGGCCCATTGTGGGACGCAACGCTCGCGCGCGACTTTCCCGACCTGATTCCGCGGCTGCAGTATCTCGATATGGTGACCTATCTGCCCGACGATATCCTCGCCAAGGTCGATCGGGCCACCATGGCGGTCGGCCTCGAAGGTCGCGTGCCGTTGCTTGATCATCGCGTCGTCGCCTATTCCTGGACTTTGCCGCTCGACTTCAAGCTGCGCCATCGCCAGGGCAAGTGGCTGCTGCGCCGCGTGCTCGACCGCTATGTGCCGCAACGGTTGATCGATCGGCCGAAAATGGGCTTTGGCGTGCCGATCGATTCCTGGCTGCGCGGGCCGTTGCGGGAATGGGCCGAGTCGCTGCTTGCGCCCGCGCGTCTCGCCGATCTCGGGCTGGTTCGCACCGAGCCGGTGCGCCGCGCCTGGCAGGAGCATCGCGAAGGGACGCGAAACTGGCAGTACCCGCTGTGGACCGTGTTGATGCTGCAAGCCTGGCGCGAACGATGGGCGTGAGCGTGCGGCCGCGAAAGCTCCTTTATGTCATTACGCATCTTTGGGTCGGCGGCGCCGAAGCGACGCTGACGCGCCTCGTCACGGCCGAACCGAAGATCGCCGATGAAATCATCGTCGTGGCGCTACGGCCCGGCGGACCGCATGCCGATCGGATACGCGCGGGCGGCGTTACCGTGGAGGAATTGAACTTCGGCACGCCGTTCGGTGTTGCGGCAGGCCTTTACCGGCTGGCGAAACTCATCACTCGGACCCAGCCGGACATCGTGCAAGGCTGGATGTATCACGGCGATCTTGCGGCGCTCGTCGGACTCGCCCTGTCCGGGCGACGGCGAATGACGCGGCTAGCCTGGGCCATTCGCGGCTCCGACATCGATTTCAGCCGCTACAGTCTGCAGCTCCGGCTGGTGGTCAAAGCCTGCGCGTTGCTGTCGCGACTGCCCGACCTGATCACCGCCAATTCCGCTGCAGGCCTCAAGATTCATTTGGGCTATGGCTACCGGCCGCGCCGCGCGGAAATCATCCCCAATGGCATCGATACCCGGCGCTTTCGCCCTGACTCGAGTTTGCGGGCCGCGGTCCGGCGCGAACTCGGCATCCCTGCCGAGGCGATCGTTCTTGCCCATGTCGCCCGGGTCAATCCGATGAAGGACCACGAGGGTTTTCTCGAAGCGATGGCGGGATTGCCCGATCTGCGCGCCTTGCTGATCGGCGCCGACACTGAGGATCTGCCGGACCGGCCCAATCTGTTGCGTCTTGGCCGTCGCGATGACGTCGAACGGTTGTTGCCCGCGGCCGATTTCGTCGTGTCGAGCTCCGCCTTCGGCGAAGGTTTCTCCAATGCGCTCGCCGAGGGAATGGCGTGCGGGCTACCGGCGATCTCGACCGATGTCGGAGATGCCGCGATCGTCGTGGGGGATGCCGGCACGGTCGTGCCGCCACGCGATCCGCACGCTCTGGCGTCGGCGATCCGCGCACTGGCCGATGAAGCGCCCGCAGCGCGGGCCGAACGGTCGCGGCGCGCACGCGCGCGCATCGTCGAGCGATTCTCCCTCGAAAAATCCATCGCTCGATGGTCGGAAAGCTACGCGGCGATCTTGTCGCCGAGCGCGCGCTAGCAGGATGGGCAGGGCCTTTGCCGTCACCGAGACGCCTGCGCCGCGGTGGGCTTCCAACGGGACAAGAGCGCGCTGTGAAGCGCCGCTTCGGCGGCGAGTCGGTGCGCAAGGCCGTTCCAGTGTCCGTCCGTCGGGAATTCGAAGCGTTCGCCGGTCGCCCGGTAGTGCGCAAAGAAGGCGGGGTCCATGTCGATTGCCTCGTAGCCGGCCCGCCGCGCCGCCGCGATGAAGAACTCACGCATTTGCACGAAATAGCTCGCGGCGACCGCCGGGTTGTTGCTCGGATAACGGACCCCGTCGACCACGAACAGAACGCTGCCCGGCGGCCAGCCGGCGTAAGCCGAAAGATCGTGCAGGAAGGCGAGCACGGCGGCTTTCGACCAACGGAGACGGTCGGCATCCGTTGAGGCCGAGGTGTTGCCGACGAAGATGTCGGCGCGCGCCGGACGCACGAAGCTCATGAGTTCGTTGG
>Ga0315553_10002473_pt1 | contig 14813 bp, 17 predicted proteins | sample SalMarSW160140MG_FD_203099 | JGI IMG/M metagenome (GOLD analysis project Ga0315553, IMG submission 203099) | Salt marsh sediment microbial communities from the Plum Island Ecosystem LTER, Massachusetts, United States - Salt Marsh Sediment SW1601-40 ... | reverse complement strand
ATCGATGCGTTCTCGGATAAATTGCAACTGCGCGGTCGCATCTTCTCCCTTACGCTCGGCGGGCAATCGGGGCACCGGTACCACCACCACAAAGCGGAAGGCCATAGACAACAACCGGGCGTACAGCCGCTTGCAACTGAATAACGCCTGGCCGTGAATGCGGCCATAACCGCTTTTGGTGGGACGAATGACTTTGTGACTGAGATACACCGCCGCCGCCGCCGCTCCGGGCTTGGAGCCTTCGATGCCGTAAACCCCCACCGCCGGTTCGGCGCCGCCGTGGGCGACGCACGGCGCTTTGAAGGTCACCATGTCCCGCATGGCTCCGTTGCGATAGCACAGCGCCCCCGCTGGATAGGGAATGTACCCGGATTTGTGGGGATCGACGGTGATGGAATCGGTGTGCTGCAACGCTTCGAACTGTTGAGTCACATAGGCGCTCAAGGAAACAGCCGCGATCGGCCTTGCAGAGGGGGGGGTTCCCGGTTCGTCTTCCCGAATTAGCGAGGCCAGATACCCACCCCAGGCGGCGTCAGCGTGGATCATGAAGTCCAGCCCCCCGGCCCGAAAGCGATCGCGCAGTGCCAGCAAGTCCACCAGCGGGTCGACGGCACTCTCCTCGGTGCTGCCGATAACGGACACCACGGCGTACACCGGTTGGCGGCGTTGCAAACATCCTTCCAAGGCGGTTTCCAAGGCCGCCATGCTCGTGCGGGCATCGCGGTCGACCGGAAGATTGACAAGGCTGGTCGCCCCAAACCCCAAAAGAGCGGCGGCTTTGGGCCACGAGTAATGCTTGGTGCCGGGAGTGAACAACACGGGCATATGGGACACCCCCCCCAGGAACCTGCGACAGAATTCCCCCAACCCCACATGTTGCAGGTCGTATCCCTTCAAGGCCGTGGTGAGAGTACCGCCAAAGATGTGGCACTCGCGATCGAGGCGACCTGGCAATGCCAAGACATCATCCGCCTTCAGGTTTAGCAGCTCCCATAGATCCAGCTCTGCCAATGGTTTAACCGCACCAGTGGGCAGAGGAACCGCAATGTTTCGGGCTGCGGCCAGGTTGTCTTCTCCCCGCACCGCCGCCTGCAACGCCACAGGATAGAACTTGAGGTTGCGCGCTACCCACGTCGCTTCGATGTTGGCAACGGTGCCGCCGCAGGTGATATGCCCCCACGGGCGCAGGGCGCCCTCGGCCATTGCCGCCTCATCGGGAATGGCATACCCCAACATGCGACAGAGGTCGTCCCCCACCCACGTTTCCAGCAAGGTGGTGGCGGTAGAGGCTTCGAAGGAGACGTTGTTGGGGTTGTAGAGCATGGTGGCGAAGTAACCCAACATCGCCGGCAGGGTGGTATCCCAATTCATATGACCCTGATACCGCATGCTGAAAAAAGGCACGGACTTTTTCAAAAACGCCAGCAATGATCGGTAGCTATCGCGCAGGGTGTCGATGGCAGACTCATAGTCCGGCGATCGCTTGATGGTTTCGGTAATGTGGGTGGGGTCGCTGGGGTAGAAGTTGCGGCGCCAAAAGGCTTGGTCGCGAATGGCTTCCACAATTAACCGCTCAAGCTCGTCGGCGTTTTCGGCCTTTTGGCCCAAGAACCAAGCCTCAACGGAACTAGGACGACCCTCTTGTAGCTGCAAACCCGAGCCAAATCGAACCTGCTCGTCGATGCCTGACTGCCCTATGTTGCTGCTGTTCAACATTTTACTCGCGATAGCGGTGAGATCTGGTTGTGAGATATGTTTGACAGTCGGGCATGAGCCCCTGCGGCTCCTCGCCAAAGAGTGAGGCGCAAAGCCGGTAGGCTATTTCAGGCTCGCGATGTCGATAACGAAGCGATAGCGCACATCGCCCTTGAGCATACGCTCGTAAGCCTCGTTGACTTTGTCGATCGGGATAACTTCGACATCTGCCGCGACCCCATGCTTGGCGCAGAAATTGAGCATCTCCTGGGTTTCACGAATGCCTCCGATCAAGGAACCGCCAAGTTTGCGGCGCTTCATGATCAGAGGGAAAGAAGCGAGTGGAGTTGGCTCGGGAATACCTAACAGCACCATCACGCCGTCCCGGTGGAGGAGGTTGAGATAGGCGTTGTAATCGTGCGGTGCCGAGACCGCGTCGAAGATGAAGTTGAAGCGGCCCGCATTCTCCTTGAAGGCGCTCTCGTCTTTTGTGGCGACGAAGTCGTCAGCCCCAAGTCTCAGGGCATCTTCCCGCTTATTCGCAGAGTGGCTGAGCACCGTGACATGGGCTCCAAGCGCGTGTGCGAGCTTCACCGCCATGTGGCCGAGGCCGCCCAGGCCAACCACGGCGACCTTGTCGCCGGCCTTCACGCCGAAATGCTTGAGCGATGAATAGCTGGTGATGCCGACGCAGAGCAATGGCGCCGCCCGCTCGAGCGGGATTCCTTCCGGGATCCTGAGCACGTAGTTCTCGTCTACGGTGATACGTGTCGAATAGCCGCCATAGGTCGGAGTCTTGCCGTCGCGCTCATAGCCGTTAAAAGTGGGAGTGAAGCCAGGGAATGTCCCGGACCCTTCGCAATACTGCTCCTCGCCCGCGCGGCAGGCTTCGCACTCCCGGCATGAATCCACGAAACAGCCGACACCGACGATATCACCATTCTTCCATTTGCTCACATGGTCTCCGACCACGACGACCTTACCCACGATCTCGTGGCCCGGTACCATGGGAAAGATCGAGCCGCCCCAATCGTCGCGGGCCTGATGGATATCCGAGTGGCAGATGCCGCAATAGAGAATGTCGATCAGCACCTCATGGGGGCGTGGTTTGCGGCGCTCGATGGTGTAGGGCGCAAGCGGTGATTTCGCCGACTGTGCTGCATAGGCCGGCGTCTTGAGGGTAGCTTTGGACTCAACAGCTGTTTCCATGACAACTCCTTTTTTGGGCCGAGTTCACCTCAGGGGGCAAAGGCCCAGCTTTAGCTTTATTTTACCCTTGTGGTCTCGCGGTCAAAAGCCCTAATGCATTGCCACGAAATGGGTTTCAGGATCGAAGTGCCAAAGATACCGAAGCGCCAAAGATCCAAAGATAATGCGTTCGTCACTATGGAACGACCGCAAGACTTGCGACATTGTCACCGCACTGGAGATTAAGCGACTCGTTCTGGGGGGTGTCAATGTGAGCTATCTGGCGAGGGTTCAGACTAATCCGAACTTGCGCCGCTGAAGCGCCACTTGTATCGGTGCGGTCGTTCAGCACGACATAGATATCGCAGTAGTTATTGTCTGGCACGTAGAAGGCGATGACGTTTTTGTTGCCAACCGTCGTGAGAATGGGCTCCTCAGGCCCAACCGGTCCCAAATGGACCGGGCGTTCATCAGAACGGGCGGGAAGGGCGCTCGCAGTGACGAGCGCGAGGGCGCCAGCCGCGGCGAAGCTTAACAACTGTATGCGATTGAACGCTAACATCGAGCGACCTCCATGATCCTGAGATTGATCAGCGATCCTGAGATTGATCAGCGAAGCTGCTCATTTGGTAAATGGAACGATGGCAGTGGCGCGACCCCCAAATGGGGTATCCATATGAGCCAGCTGACTAGCGAATCAGCTGACGAGCTCGACGGCCGCGACACGCGGGTTTTCATACAAAAATCCCATTGATTAGAAGCCATGCCCCCATTGGCACGTCGCACTGAACTGAGCCCCACTACTCCAGATTTGGGTCGGGCCCCGCGGGCAGCCTTTAGCGAGACCGCCGCGGCAAAGAGCGGCACGACCTCCTTTGGGGCCTGGCGCCCCGTTGTAACTTGCGAGCATCTATTCGAGCTCACCGCTTCCGACCCCTGAAAGCCTTAAGCCCCTTCCTTTACAGGGAGCAGTTATCAGCGAATCTAGGCGCTGAATTGATCCGGGGCTGCAGATGTTCCATTCATTGTTTGTGTACGGTTGCCTGCACATCCCAGACGATCTGTCCGAATGGCACTAAGACCAGCCACAGCCATGGGTAAGCCGTACCATCCGATGACCGGTGCAAGATCCAGCGATGGCATCCCTCGCTAAAATCCGCATCCTGTTTGAAAAGCCACTACCTGCCCGGCAATCTGGAACGTGCAGCGTGCCGATAGTCCCCGAGACGCGCCAGTGTCGGCTCAAACGCCAGCGGCCTTGCGCCTGATCTTGCGCCTCATCCCCGCAATCGCGCGAGAACCGCCTCGAGCTTGCTGATGGCCGCGTGCTTGTTGTGTTTGTCGAGGTCCAAGATGAGCTTGAAGCCCTCATCCTCCTCGCGGATAATCTGGCGCTCCTGCGCGAGGTCGTCATAGAGGCCAAGCACCTTGTAGCAGTGAGCAGGCTCAGCGAATCCCTTGACCTTGATCGGGGGCTGCTCCTCGGTGGCCACTACGTGCTTTACCAGCGAATAGGTCTCGTGACCTATGAGGATGCTATCGACCTCGGCCTGGGTCTGCAGCCGTGCTGTCATGTTCACTACATTGCCGATTATGGTGTAGTCCATACGGTCTTTGCCGCCGAAATTGCCCACGGTGCAATACCCGGTATTGATGCCAATCCGAAGTTGGAATGGCCGTTCGGCCCCCAATTCCTGCCACTCCGAGCGCAACTCGTCCATGCGCCGCAGCATTGCCATGGCCATGCGCATGCAGGCTACGGCGTCCTCCTTAATGCCCCTCGATTCCGGGTCGCCGAAAAAAATCATTATCGCGTCACCGATGTATTTGTCGATTGTGCCGCCGAACATAAGCGCGATCTTCGACATCTCGGTTAGGTAGTGGTTGAGGAGGTTGGTAAGTTCCTCGGATTCAAGTTTGTCCGTGGTCTCGGTGAAATTGACCACATCAGAGAAGAAGACAGTGAGCTTCTTTCGGCTCGATGCGATCTCTACGCTCTGCGCGCCAGTGAAGATCGAATTGTAGATTTGCGGCGAGAGATATTTCGACAGTTTGGTGGAGAGCGCCTCGAGCTGCTTGTTCTTCTGCGCGATGACGTCGGCGGCGGCGTTGAGCTGTCTCTCGTTGTTATCACTGAGACGCATCAGCCGGCGCGTCACACGTAATAGCTTCTGGTAGCTCTTCAGGAGCTGCTCGTAATGCTGCTTGTCGTCGGGACTCCTGAAATCGCCAGCAGCAACGAGCTGCGCGCCCCTGGCGACGACCTGCTCTTCGTCCGCAAATAGATCGTCGCCCGGCATTAGCGCGGCATCTTCTCGAGGTGGAACTTGGCGTTCTCTAGGTCCTCGCCGAATTCCTCGCCAAGCTCCTGCATGGTGTCGTCTTCCGCGTCGTAGAACCAATAGACGTCGACCGTGGGCCCGTTGGACGCCGCAGCATCGAGCTTATCCATCAGCATCATGACGGCCTTGGCGCTGCTCGAATTGATATAGACAAGCTCAAAATCAACGCGGCAGCTCCTCCCCGGCCCGAGCTCGGCGAGATAGGCGTCGAGCGCGGAGAATAGCGGGTTGTAGAACTCTGTCACGTCTTCCGGATAGGATTCGCCGGAAAGCTTGAGGTGGTTCTTGCCAAAGTCAAAATCTATGGCCGGCGTGCGGGCAGAGGCCGGGATCGAGAGGTTCCGCATCGATCGATCTTCTTTACACGGAGGCCTTGAGTGTGAAGAACGCATGCTCGTCGTCCACATCGGTAAAATCGAACTCAATTGGCTTTGATGCGCGCCGGGCAATCTCCATGAAGCCGAGCCCGGCGCCCTTGCTACCTTCTCCGGGGTCACCCCGGAGCTGCTCCTTGTACAGGACGCGGAGCTCCTCCTTGTTCATGTCACGAATCCGGCTGAGCTTTGCCCGCAACCGCTCGACGTCGGCGCGCCGAACGAGGTTGCCGGCATGAACGACATAGTCGCCATTCTCCAGACCAACGGTGAGCACGCCATAGCGGATCCCGTCGGGCGAAGGCGCGGGCACGCCGGTCATCGCCGTCTCGGCTGAGTAGCGAATCATATTCTGCATTTGTTCAACGAACACGGCGAAGACGCTACGCGTCGTCTTGGTATTAGCATCGTCGAACAAGAGCTTCTGCTTTATGGCGTCGCCGACGCCACTTAACACCGCTTCGGTGACATAGCCGCTATAGGCGAAGATGATCCCCTGCTTGCGCAGGGCCGAGCGGAGGTCAAAGAGTTCGCGCGCGAGCATGGGTGTCTCCTTCTCCAAGCGGCACAAAACCCAACACCGTAAGGTCGTCGCGCCTGGGCTCCTGACCTTGAAACTTCTTGAACGATCGCCGCAGCGACTCGGCCTGCTTCTGCATCGGCGCCCCCCGATTGCGCTTGAGCAGAGTCCGGAAGCGTCGCTTGCCGAAGGAACGGCCCCGCGGCCCCCCGACCTGATCGATCAGGCCATCGGTGGTGAGGTAAAATGCGTCACCGGCATTCAGCGGCAAGGTGAAATTCGTGAACTCGGCTTCTCGCGGATAGCGGCGGTAGCCTAGTCCCTTGCGGTCGCCTTTGATCTCGAGCACGTCCTCTTTATTAGCCTTCCACAGCGAGAGGTGGGCGCCTGCAAACGTCATCTCGCGCTTGGAGGGGCAAACGAAGCACACCCCCGCCTCCAGTCCGTCATTGGTCTCGCCCGAATTCTGATCCTGGCCGAGCAGGGTTTGCACGCCACGATGCAGGCCGGCCAATACCTGGCTAGGACTGCTGCCGGGCACCTCCGCCAGTATGCGGTCGAGCATGCCCCAGGCGATGAGCGTCATGAATGCGCCTGGCACGCCATGACCCGTACAGTCGCCGACGATAATGGCATAGCCGTCATTGATCGGCTGGAACCAGAAAAAGTCGCCGCCCACAATATCGCGCGGCTCCCAAATCAAGAAATGATCGGCTGTGATCGAAGCAAGCAACTCGCTCGCCGGCAAGATCGCGGCCTGGATGCGACTCGCATAGCGCAAGCTCTGCAAGATTAGCTGGTTGGCGGCGGCGGCCTTCTGCTCACTCTCCTTGATCTCGGTGAGATCGCTATAGACGGCGACGGTGCCACCGCTAGAAATACGACGTTCCGAGATTTGCAACCAGGTCCCATTGGCGCGGTGTTCCAATAGCGGTTCGGTCGGGTTGCGATGATGCGCAAGGCGCTGCCGGAGCCAGGTCGCGCCACGGCCCTTGGCGTCTTCGATCAGCCCCCGCTCCGCGGCACCACGGACAATCTCCTCATAGGTCATGCCCGGTCTGGGTGGTCCCGCGCCATAGTCGAACAGCTCGGCGAACTTGTAGTTCCCGAGCACCAGCCGGTCCTCAGTGTCGTAGAGAGAGAAGCCCTCCGAGATCGATTCAATAGCATCGGTGACGCGTTGGTTGGCCTCCAGGGCTGCCTGCTCGGCGGTCTTGCGCGTCGTGATATCGCTCCACGAGCCCACAATCTCGACGAGATCACCCTTCTCGTCGCGGATCACATGCTGTTCGTCATTTACCCAGCAATAGGTGCCGTCGCTCTTGCGGAAGCGATATTCCGCAGTGTGCAAGCCCTCCTCGAAAAGCTTGGCTTGCTCAGCCTCCACGCGCCGAAGATCGTCGGGATGGACGCGCCCGCGCCAAAAGTCGGCATTCTTGAGATATGCGTCCGGGCAGTAGCCGAGCAGTCCTTTGATGTTGTCGCTGACGAAGATGGGTGCAAAGTCGCCGGTTGCCTTGAAGCTATAAATCACGGCTGGCGCGCTTTTGAGCAAAGTGGCGAGGCGTGTCTGCGCCGCGATCTCGGCCTCTTCGGCTTGTTTTCGCGCCGTGATGTCGCTCCACGAGCCCACGACCTCGACGAGGTCACCCTTCTCGTCGCGGATGACGTGCTGTTCGTCATTTACCCAGCAATAGGTGCCGTCGCTCTTGCGAAAGCGATATTCGGCAGTGTGCGAGTCCCCCTCGAAAAGCTTGGCTTGCTCGGTCTCCACGCGCCGAAGATCATCGGGGTGGACGCGCTCGCGCCAGAAGTCGGCATTCTTGAGATATTCGTCCGGGAAGTAGCCGAGAAGACGTTTGATGTTGTCGCTGACGAAGACGGGTGCAAAGTCGCCGGTTGCCTTGAAGCTATAAATCACGGCCGGCGCGCTTTCGAGCAAGGTGGAGAGGCGTATCTGCGCCGCGCTCTCGGCCTCTTCGGCTTGTTTTCGCGTCGTGATGTCGCTCCACGAGCCAACGACCTCGACGGGGTCACCCTTCTCGTCGCGGATGATGTGCTGTTCGTCATTCACCCAGCGATAGGAGCCGTCCTTGCAGCGAAAGCGGTATTCGAGCGCGTGCTTGCCATTCTTAAGCAGGTCGCTAACTTCGGTCTCCACGCGCTGAAGATCGTCGGGGTGGACGCGCTCGCGCCAGAAATTGGGGTTGTCGAGATATTCGCGCGGGGCGTAGCCGAACAGCGTCTCGATATTGACGCTGACAAAGGTGGGGACATAGTTGCCGCTTGCCTTGAAGCTGTAGATCACAGCTGGCGAGGCGCTGAGCAGCTGTGTTAGCCGCTCCCGCGCCGCGCCTTGCTCTTCAGCGATCCGCTGTCGAGCGGCCTCTTCGCGTTCTTGAGCGGCCGTGTCCAGGACCTGCTCGATGATATCGGCCACCGCCGCGAGATCGATGTCACCACGCGCGGCACGCTGCTTTTCTGCAAGTGCGACCGCAGCCGTCTCGGCGCACTGTCTGAGTTTCGTCATGTTCCAATTTTCCAGCATTATGCTCAAGGAGGAGGACACAAGCGTCAATCTATAGCGTCTGCCTAGCGTAAACGATCGATCGTTCCCGCAAGCAGCGCCACGAGCTGTGCTTGCCGGTGCGTCCCGGTTTTGGCGAACACAGACTTCAATTGCGTCCGTGCCGTAGCAATGCTGATGCCGTGGGCTTCGGCGATCGCGGCCAAGGCATCGCCACGAGCGATACCAAAGGCAATGCGCGCCTCGGCGGGGGTCAATTTCGAGTACACCGCCCTTGAACCGCGCTTGTCACGCCGCATTCTCATTTTGCGCCTTTGGTCAGCGGGGTTGACGCTAGAATCGCTAGGCGGCTGCTGACTACCCTCAAATGGGGTATTCGGAGAAGGCCAGGGGAAGCCTTCCAGCTTCATTCTGCGCTCCCGTAGCCGCTGATCCCGAAATCGTGCACTGCGCCAAGCTCCTTTGAGCTGGGCTTGGTCATCTCTCGATCGATTAAGACCGACACCCTAGGTTTCGATGCCTTAGTCAGGGGCCTTTTTCGTTGATGAGGAACCGTTTGGCGCAAGCAGCGTAGGAAGCCATGGACGCCCACACCGCGTGGTCAGAGAGATGCTCAAAAGCGACTTTGTGGAACCTGCCCAAACAACCGCAGTCCTGACGGAGCTGTTGCCTCTGCTACCTTAGCGCCGAGAAAAAACCCCGAACAGGAAACCAAGGCCAACCGCAATCGCCAAGGCGGAGAGTGGGTTTTGCCTAATGGTTTGTTCCATCTGGTCTGCGGTCTCTATCGCCTTGTCTTGGGCGATACGGCCAAGTGTGGATCTCAGGCTTTTGAGGTCGGCTTGGATTTCCGAAACCTGCTCAGCAAGTTCGTAGGCGTTCGGAATGGTACCGCGCTTCGTCGTGCTCGTTTTATCGGCTCCAGACATATGGGATTCACCTTCCTTTAGAACTTGAGTGGTCTGCCAAGGGCCGTGAATTTACAATTTTTAGAGAGTATAGCTTCGTGGTGTCGACAAAACAAAACCCTTCGGATGAAGCCTGAACTGATGGCGCGTACCGTCAGCTTGTTGAAGGCGTAACGGCGTTTGGCCTAATTCAAGCAAGTCGACGTCGCCAGACGAGAAGCTCGCGAGCTTTTCCACAAGCCCCCGTGACGTGGCCTTTTGGTCTAGTGGGCTCATCAGATCAAGGACCGTTTCGTGGAGATTTTTCAGGGCAGAGCGCCGGGGGGACCACACCGATTGTCTCGCTAGTCATCACGTTCTCCCCAATGCGAAGGCGCTTACGAGCCTGGGGTTCGTGGCTGAGACAGTCTGCCGCCGCGGACGGGCGTAACCTTTCCGTTGTAGAAAGAACTCTTATATGATAGCGCTTTTCGCGACACAGTTCTCGCGTGATTCCGGGGCTGTGGACAGGAGGGGAGGTTTAAAGATGGTACTTCCGCCGGAGTACGCTTGGCTTGAACTAGTTATGATCGGCGCAATAGTTGTTTTCATAGCAGATTTGATTGGTAACTTAATTAGTTTTGAAAACCGCGCCTTCAACGCGTTAACAACCGCGATAGTGTTCGGCGTCATATTCGGGCTCACTATCTATTTCCGCTACGGAAGTGTGCTAGTCTCCGACTGGGGTTTTGCAATGATGCGCCCTGCCCCATAAGACAGCATTTCGTCGTGACCGAGGAAGTTAATGTTCAGACGCGCTCTCAGGCGCGGAATGTCTGACAGGGGGAAGTTCTCTGCGAACCTAAACCAATGGTTATTGAAGACCAGTGGACAACTCCGAAGCATCGGCGCCCAGGTCTCATACATGCTGGTATTCTTGGGAATCGCAGAGAAATCGTGTCTTGTTTACAACTGTCGAGGTGGAGCGAAACGATGCTGTTACCGCCAGAGTATGCTTGGATCGGGTTGGTTGTTATGGGGTCGCTCTTTGTGTTCGTCGCTGACCTAATCGGGAATATGCTCACTTTCGAAAACCGCATCTTGAACGCCCTTACAACAGCGATCGTATTTTCTGCAGCATTTGCGTTTTTTATCTATGTCCGCTACGGAAGCGTCATGCTGACGGACTGGGGGGTTGCGGTAATGCATCGATGAGGCCTAAACGCGCTCGACTTGCTAATAGCACTCGAGTGGCTCCGAGGAGTCAACGCTATTGGTTTGAGGCACGTACGGCCGTATTGAAAAGAATCAGGTCGCGGGCGCATAATTTGCATCGATCGGTACCGATGTGCTGTGGGCAAGTTCTTAGGAGACCGTGATGGCAAGTAAAGAAAACTTCACCAAAGTGGAGTGGGCTAAGGTCTTGGAAAGTACCATGTTGGTCGGTGTGGCGGTTTCGGCAGCGGACCCAAGCGGTTTGTGGGGTACGATTAAAGAGGCTTTCGCGAGTAAGACGGCGGTGACTACGTCCAAGTACGTGACTTCGAACGAGCTGGTCCAGGCGGTTGTGGCCGACCTCGAGACAAGCGAAGGACGATCCATCGTTCAAGAATCAATGCGCAAACACGTCGCCGGTGCCAAGCCGGCTGAGATCGTGAATCGCGCGCTTGAATCTTTGCGGGATGTAGCGGCCGTAGTCGATGAAAAGGCGCCGGGTGATGCAACGGAGTTTAAGGTCTTTCTCCGCGGTATTGGCCAGAAAGTCGCAGAAGCCTGCGCGGAGGGTGGTTTTCTCGGTGTAGGAGGTGTGAAAGTTAGTGATGCTGAAAAGGCCACTCTCAATGATATCGCAGCGGCCCTGGGCACACCGACCAGTTAGTTAGAGTGATCTTCGAGGGGAAAATGCAAATCGAAACTAGGGGGCTAAGTGCTGGATCAAGATTCAGGGCAGAGGTCCAATGAGCAAGGGGAAGGCGCATGAGTTCCGTAAATCTGCTGATTGTGCTGGTTCTGTGCAGCGTTGTCGGCGCATTTACCGGCTTGGTGCTTGGTGACCTGGTCGGTCAGCTCTATCTTGCGATAATAGCGGGGGTCTTGGCCACAATTATAGCCGTGGTCGCTAGGAATGTTCGAATTCCTCAACTTGTGGTCATTTATTCTGCCCTTGCTATTGAGCATCCGGTTCCTAAGGGCGTCATCATTTATTCGATAATCACCTCTCTTATCGCTGGCGCGGCGGCAATCGGGGTCGCCACCATAGCTGGCTGGACGACGGCGATTACGATTGGTGCATTGGGTGGGTTCTTCGCAGGGCTCCTGATGGCGATGCTGGTGATGGCGTACGACATGGCTCGGGGCGAGACCACATAGCGACGTTCCGCTTCTTGAGTAACCGCTTACAGTGCAGTCGGCGCCCTGCGTGATACAGGGCGTTAAGTCACTTTCTCGGCCACTGCTCGAACCGTCATTGACTGCGTGGAATGGCGTGATGATGGCGTGTGGATGTTCGCCAAAGAGGGAGTGGTGCCAAGGCTGAAGTGCGACCTGCGCCCGCCTTGTTTATCCTGATGGAGATTTCTGGAGTTCGACCTCGGCGAGCTTAGCCAACTCGCATAGTAATCTAACCCTCTCAGCGTCAATTTGACGAGGCCGAGCGTCCAACACGCACAGGGTTCCGACGCAGGCTTCCCCAACGAATATTGGGCATCCGGCATAGAAACGGATCCGGGGTAAGTCAGTGACCAGCGGGTTGTCTGAAAATCTCGGATCTTGCAATGTGTCTGATACGACGAGGACCTCTCGCGAAGCGACGGCATGAGAGCAAAAAGATACCTCACGCGACGTTTCGGCCAAGTTCATCCCACAAGTCGATTTGAACCACTGACGCTCTCGGTCAACTAGGCTAACAAGCGCGATGGGTACCTTTAGAATCGAGGCGGCCAGGCGCGTTATCCGGTCGAAACGCTCCTCCGGGGGCGTATCCAGGATGCCGAGATCGTGAAGTGCCGCGAGACGTTTCTCCTCCTCGTCCGATGTCAGCACACGCTCCCAGTGGCAAGCCGTGCGAAGTAAGCACGCGCGGATACGAGTCCGCGCGTACGCGGACGAGAAGGGCTTGATCAACCATTCTGCATCTGGTGTCTTGGTCCGTGCGCTTGCCTCGTTCTCAATAGGCGCCACGACGATGATCGGAATGTCACCGGAGCTTTTATTGTATAGCTCATCATGATCCTGTTCCCACTCCAGAATGATCAGCGAAGGCTGAACTGATCGTACGTTGGCTAGGGCCTGAGCCTCACTGCTCATTTCTACGACGGTGATGCCGTCTGCTTGCGCCGCTTCTCTTATTGTGTTTGCCGCGAGAGGGTCTTTCATAGCCATTAGGAGCAAGGGCCTGGCTAGGCCTACCGCATCTGAACTCGTAGTTTGACTGCTAAGTGCCGGCGCTAAAGCATTGCTGTTTGGCCTCAGCCTGAGTTCCTGTCCTTCGGCTGCTGCGAATATGTCTAAGGCTGGGGAGATGCCACATTGATCGCAGGCATTCCGCACGATCTCCTCGATCGCGCGATCGGTTCTGAGGGGATCGTGGTGAGTGAGAGCGAGACGGGCTGCCCCAGACGCTCTGCACATTGCGACGGCATATTCGACGGTACTGTGACCCCATCCTATCTTGTTCGCATACTCGGGAGCGGTAAACTGCGCGTCGTGGATGACGAGATCCGCTCCGGCCAGAAATTCGCAATGCTGGCGATCCCGACCGAGTATGTCGCCTTTTCCTGAAGCTAGTTGGGGGGAGAAGGGTTCGTGGTCGCATGCGTAAACCAGTGCAGCGCCGTCGCCTTCCAGGCGGTAGCCAAGGGTAAGAGCCGTATGGTTCAAGTACTGCATTCTCACTTTTACGTCGTTGATATGCAGGTCACCTTCGATCAGCTCGTGATAGCGGATCGTGGCACCCATTTGGTCGAGGCGTAGAGGGAAATAGTCGTACTGCATCTGACCAGCCAGCGTATCCCGCAGGGACTGCCCTAGTCCTTTTGGCGCGTAGATGTCCCATTGGTTACCTGGCTTGAAGAATGGAGCAAAAAAGGGAATGCCCTGAATGTGATCCCAATGGGTGTGACTAATCAGGATATGACCCTTCAGAGTGGGCTGGCCGGCTCCGATCAACGCTTGCCCCAGGTCATAAAGGCCGCTTCCACAGTCGATTATCACGCGTGTACCGCTGTCGGTGTTCACCTCTACACAAGAAGTATTTCCGCCGAAACACAGGGTGTCAGGTCCTGGCCTCGGCAAAGAACCTCGTGTACCCCAGAAACGAATGTGCACGGATGGCACCTCCGCCGCGCAGCAACACCAAGTGCTTCGATTTTCTCAGCGGCAAAGTAAGCTCGCTACTTCACGCGCTGACTCCAGACCACCCTCTCGGCACTGTCAACTTAGGCTCGCGCCGCGACCTCAGCCGGGAACGCACGGGAAACGCCGCCCATCAGGATCCGCGGGTTGAGCTTATGTTGAGACAGTTGCATTCCGAGCCTCAATTGTCGCCGACCGACTTTGTAGAGGCAAAGCGCTGCTCCGTGTCGACGATCGCAAGGCTCTCCGCATAGTAACCGCACCGGAGCGTGAGCGACTCGTTCTGGGCGTTGTCGATATGCGCGGTTTGACCCGGGTCCAGGCTGACCTGATAAGCACTCTTATCAACATCCCGACGCCCGGAGTTCACAATTTACCGACCTTATCCAGGCGATAATTTTCCAGAGGTCGTCGTCGCTCTTAATGATGTCACCGAAGGGAGGCATCGGACCAACTACGCTCTCAGACCCCCTTCTTCGGTATCCCAACTTATCGAACGCATTGCCTGGACTTAGCGAGCCTGTACCAAGTGTGATTAGGCGGAATAAGGTATCATCGTCTTTCCCGTAAATCCAAACCTGATTGGTTAGGGGCGCTGCCATGCCACCACCACCACCCCCCCCGTGACAGCCATTGCAGCCTGCAGCCATGTACTTGCGGTGCCCTTCTTCGGCGACCTTGCTGAAGTCCGTATATGGGCTTTTTAGCTCTCCCTTGGAGGTGTTGGCTGCCCGCTCAACAGGTGTCATGCCTTCCGATGCCAAGGCCTCGCGCTTTGCTGTGGGGCCAATTAGAATCAGAGCTAGCAGAATTCCCCCGACTATCGCCGGCTTGGTGCCCCTAGAGGTCTTGGTGTTCGCGCGTCCAAAATGGGGGTCTTGGACTTGAGAGGAAATCGCTGCTTCAAGGTAGTGCAAGCGCATCGGT
>Ga0315553_10002472_pt1 | contig 14815 bp, 13 predicted proteins | sample SalMarSW160140MG_FD_203099 | JGI IMG/M metagenome (GOLD analysis project Ga0315553, IMG submission 203099) | Salt marsh sediment microbial communities from the Plum Island Ecosystem LTER, Massachusetts, United States - Salt Marsh Sediment SW1601-40 ... | reverse complement strand
AGCACGCCTGCCCCGGCAGCCAGGCGTGGAATAGATTCCACTCGAAGATCCGCGGCTTCGAACACAGCTCGAGGCAGTGGTCGACGAGGTCGGCGCTGCGGCCGTGGGCGTACACGGCCAGGAAGGTCGTCTCGAGGGCCGGGTCGAGCCGGGCCAGCTTCTTCCGCGCCGCCTCGATCGAGAGGCCGTGGTTCACGCTGTCGTCCACGATCAGGACACGCCGGAAGGAGGTGGGATCGACCGGCTCCGATCCGTCCCCCGGCGGTGTGCGCGTGCGTCCCCGCGCCATCACGCGTCCGCGCAGGAAGCCGTCGAGGTCGGCCAGCGGCTTGTCGAGGAGCAGCGAGATCATCGTCGCGGGCACCATCCCGCTGCGCGGGATCCCGACGACGAGGTCGAAGTCGCCTCCGAGCCGATCGGCCGAGGCGCAGATCACACGCGCGAGATCGGAGTAGCTGCGGAACTGCACCGGGGGGGGCGCCTCGGACGAGGGGTGGCGTACCCGACATTAGCGACCGCGGCCGGGAATCCCGCTCCCCCCGGGCGGACGGACCGCCCGACGCCGTCTAGCGCGCGGCCGGTCGCGAGGCCCCGCGCGAACGCCCGCCGCGCCGCCGCGACCGCTGGGGGCGCGAGCGCTCGCCGTCGCGCCGGCGACCGGGTGCCGATCGCGAGGCAGCGGGTCGCGCAGGCCGCGCCCCCTCCACCTCGGTGAAGGGCTCCGCCTGCTGCCTCGGAATCGGCTCGCCGATCATGCGCTCGGTCGCGCGCACCCATCCCCAGTCCTCGCCGGTGACGAACGTGCACGCCTTTCCGCTGCACTCCGAACGCCCGGTGCGGCCGATCCGATGGGTGTAGGCCTCGGGCGTGTTCGGCACGTCGAAGTTGATCACGTGGGAGACCCCGGAGACGTCGATCCCGCGGGCCGCGATGTCGGTGGCCACCAGAACGTCGAAGCGGCGCTCGCGAAAGCCGCGCATCGCCCGGTCGCGCTGCACCTGGGACATATTGCCCTGGAGGCCGACGGCGCGACGGCCCGCCTTCTCGAGATCCTGCGCCAGACGCCGGGCGCGGTGCTTCGTGCGCGTGAAGACGATCGCCGAGTCGCAGCCGTCGGACGCGAGCAGGTGCTCGAGCAGCGCGCGCTTGCGCGCCTCCGGAACGGGGTACAGCGCGTGCTCGATCGTCTCGGCAGGCGCCGAGCCCGCGAGCTCGACGACGTGCGGCTGGTAGAGCACTTCGTCGGCCAGGTGGCGGATCTCCCGCGGCATGGTCGCCGAGAAGAGCAGGTTCTGGCGGTCCCTGGGCAGCGCCTTGAGGATGCGGCGGACGTCCGGCAGGAAGCCCATGTCGAACATGTGATCGGCCTCGTCGAGCACCAGCGTCTCGACGCCGTCGAGTCGGACGGCGCCCTGGTTCATCAGGTCGAGCAGACGGCCGGGGCAGGCCACCACCACCTCGGGTCGGCGGCGGAGCGCAACGACCTGGGCGCGCAGGGAGACGCCGCCGAAGACCAGCGCCGTCTCCACGGTGGTGAACTGCGCGAGCAGGCGGATCTCCGCGTCGATCTGGCTGGCCAGCTCACGGGTCGGTGCGATCACGAGGGCGCGCGGTCCGGGCTTCTGCTCGTCGAGCAGCTGATCGAGCAGCGGCAGGGCGAAGGCCGCCGTCTTGCCGGTGCCGGTCTGGGCGAGGCCCAGGACGTCTTCCCCTTCCAGGGCGGCGGGGATCGTCTCGACCTGGATCGGTCGGGGCGACGTGAAGCCGGCGGCGCGGATGCCGCGCACGAGATCGGGGTGGAGGTCGAACCGGTCGAAGCCGGTCGCAGGGACAGTTTGAGAAACGGACATGTAGCTGGTGGTCTCCCCCTCGCCGCGCGCCAGAGCGCGCCTGCTGCGGGTGGTGGGTTCCGACCCGCACAACAGTTGTGGGCAAGAAGGGATTTGGCGGCGCGACCTGGGAGGAGGTCCTGTTGAATGCCGCTGGCCGGGTAGGAATGCCCGGCGCGATGACGGGTGTTTAGCCGCTCGGCAATGCCCGCGCCAGTGGGACGTCTAATCGACCGCCCCGACGTCGCGCAGGCGATCGATTTCGGCCCGGGCGAAGCCCCAGTCGCGGAGGGCCTCGTCGGTGTCCTGACCCGGGCTCGGGGGCGGCCTGCGGATGCGCCCCGGCGTGCGGTCGAAGCGCGGCGCCGGTGCGGGTTGCCGCACACCGGCCACCTCGACGAAGGTACGGCGCTCCACGTTGTGGGGATGCTCGTAGGCACTGGCGATGTCGAGCACTGGGGCGAAGCAGGCGTCGCTGCCCTCCAGCAGATCGCACCACTCGGCCCGTGTGCGAGTGCGGAAGATCGCGGCGAGGCGCTCGCGCATGGTCTCCCAGGCGCTGCGGTCCATCTGCTTCGGCAGGTCCGCATCCGCGAGTCCCAAGCGCGCCAGAAGCTCCGCGTAGAAGGGCGGCTCGACGGCGCCCACCGCAACGAACTCGCCGTCGGCACACGCATAGGTGTCGTAGAAGTGGGCTCCTCCGTCGAGCACGTTGACGCCGCGCTCGTCGGTCCACCGGCCCGAGGTCCGGAACCCGTGAAACATCGTCATCAGGAGTGCCGCGCCGTCCACCATCGCTGCGTCGACGACCTGGCCGCGGCCGCTGCGGGAGCGCTCGACGAGGGCGGCAAGGACGCCGACGGCCAGCAGCATCCCGCCGCCTCCGAAGTCGCCCACCAGATTGAGGGGCAGGACCGGTCGCTCGCCGGTCCGGCCGATGTGGGCGAGGCAGCCCGCGAGGGCGATGTAGTTGATATCGTGGCCTGCGGAACGCGCGAGCGGCCCGCTCTGGCCCCAGCCGGTGATGCGCCCGTAGACGAGGCGCGGATTGCGCGAGCGACATACCTCGGGGCCCAGGCCGAGGCGTTCCATCACGCCCGGACGGAAGCCCTCCAGCAGCACGTCCGCCCGATCGACGAGGCGCAGGATCGCGGCGACGCCCTCGGCGTGCTTCAGGTCGATCGCTGCACTGCGCCGGCCGCGATTCAGTGTCTCCGCACCCGGAGCGCTCTCGGGCAGCTCCGGGGTCGCGTAGGGCGTGCTGGCGGGTCGGTCGATGCGGAGCACATCGGCCCCGAGGTCCGCGAGCACCATCGCGCAGAACGGCCCGGGTCCGACCCCCGCGATCTCCACGATCCGAATGCCCTCCAGCGGACCGGACATTCCAGACCTCCCTTGGCATTTCGTCGTTGACGAAATGATCACAACAAATGAGTATAAAGGTCAATATTCGTCAATTCATTGCCAAATGATATTCGAAATCTGGCAATTTGGAGCGAACTCATGACGGGACCGCTGAAGGGCTACCGGGTCGTCGACCTGACTGCCTTTGTGGCGGGGCCGCTGGCCACCCAGCTGCTCGCCGAGCAAGGCGCCGACGTCGTGAAGATCGAGCAGCGAAGCGGGGATCTGCTGCGCCGGATCGGCACCCATCGGGCGGGCGTCGCAGCTCTGTTCGTCAGTGTGAACCGCAACAAGCGCTCGATCGCGCTCGACCTGCGCAGTGACGAGGGGAGGGACATCCTGCGCCGTCTGATCGCGCGCGCCGACGTGCTCGTGGAGAACTTCCGCCCCGGAACGATGGAGAAGATGGGGTTCGGCCCGGATGCCCTGCGCGCCGAGTACCCTCGCCTCGTCTATGCGCGTGTGAACGGCTTCGGGGAGTCGGGCCCGTATCGGCAGATGCCCGTCTTCGACACGTTGATCCAGGGCTTCTCCGGCATCGCGTGGGCCCAGGGCGGTCCGGAGGGACGCCCCACGCTGGTGCGCACGCTCGTTGCCGACAAGGTCGCGCCGCTCCTCGCGGCGCAGGCGATCACCGCGGCGCTCCTTGAACGCGAACGCAGCGGACTCGGCCAGACCATCTCGATCTCGATGCTCGACTCGCTGGTGTGGTGGATCTGGCCGGACAACATGATGGACGCGACGTTCCTCGACGACGATGTCGTGCACGCGCCGATCGTGTCGAACATCCAGAATCTGATGCGCACGGCGGACGGCTACATGACCATCGCGCCCGTCTCCGACGACAGCTGGCACACGCTCGCCGAGCGCGCAGGACGAGCCGACTGGCTGGAGGATCCGCGCTTCGCAACGATGGCGAACCGCAACGTGAATCTCGTCGCCTGGTTCGCAGCGATCCAGGAGGAAGTGGCCCGACGCACGTGCGAGGAGTGGCTCACCCTGCTCGCGGACTCGGACGTCCCCCACGCCCCGGTCCACACGCTCGACTCGCTGCTCGAGGACGAGCAGATTCGCGAGAGCCGGATTCTGGAAGAGCGCGAGCACCCGAAATGGGGGCGGGTGCGCCAGCCGCGGCCGGTAGCCCGCTTCGACCGAAGCGCGTGTCGCATCGAATGGCTGGCGCCCGACATCGGCGAGCACACGGTCGACGTGCTGGCGGAGCTCGGATTTTCGGCGGAAGAGATCGAGGCGCTGCGGGGGTCCGCGCGCATCGCCTGAGGCCCGACTGCAGCCCGCTCGGCTCGCAAAGGGACTCAGGTCGCGCCGGCGGCTCGCTCAGGGGCTGGGAAGGTTCCCTTTGTGCGCTCCTCGGCGAGGAAGCCCCGCACGGAATCCGTGAACAGGTCGTTGCGGTCGCCGGCCACCATGTGGCCCGCCTCGGAGACGTCGACGAAGCGCGCGCGAGGTGCCAGATCGAGGAAGTGGCGCGCTCCCTCCTCGCTCAGCAGGTCGCTCTGCGCGCCGCGCACCAGGAGAGTGGGAAGGCGCAGCGCCCGCGCGGCGTCCTCCAAGCGGCGCTCGTAGCTGGTCCGATCGGCCTTGGTGTCGAGGAAGCGCGGGTCCCAGTGCCAGTGGTAGCGACCGTCCGATGCGCGGCGGAGGTTCTTGCGCAGTCCGCCGAGATCGCGCGCGCGCGGCCGGCCGCGGTAGGCCGCGATCGCGTCCGCAGCCTCCTCCAGGCTCGCGAAGCCCTCGCGGTGAGCGCGAAGGAATCCGGAGATCCGTTCGAATCCCTCCTGCTCCATACGCGTCGCGATGTCTACCAGGACGATGGCGCTCGCGAGAGGCGCTCGCGCTTCACCCACGGCGGTGAGCACCGCCTGGCCGCCCAGCGACGCACCAACGAGCACCGGCGGCACTGCGAATCGCCGGGCAACCTGTCGCACATCGCCGGCGAAGGCCTCGAGGCTGTAGTCGGCGTCGTCCGGCCAGCTGCTCTCGCCGTGTCCTCGCAGGTCGAGGGTCGACACGTGCCAGCCGTCCTCGGCGAGCACTCGCCCGGCCTGAGCCCACGCGTGCCGGGTCTGCCCACCGCCGTGGAACATCAGGACGGGGTACCCGTCACGCGGGCCCCACTCGTCTGCTGTCAGCTGGACGCCCCCGCCGAGCTCGAATCGCTGCGTCCGCGGCTGCCCGACGGCCCCGTCCCGACCGAGATCGTCGATGTCCATCTTCCTCGACACCAAGCAAGGCGAGCGCCTTGAACGCCCATTATAGATCAAATCGTCAATCGTAGGGCCGGATCGTATCCGAAATTATGACACTTGTACGTTCCAATGATCCATATCGGTACTTCATTCGCGGCCGGGGTCTGCAGCGAGACCGTGACGGGAAGGCGTCGCGATCCGGTACCGCAGGGGCTCCCGAGGAGGTCAACGACGCAGGGAACTGGGCGGTGCGCGGGCGGGAGTTGGATCACGGACACGATCCCGACCGGAGACCGCGGGGCATTGCGTGCGCGCTCGGGGGTCCGGAATGCCGCACACTTCGTCTGCACACCGCATGGAGGTGGCCCCATGGATCAGGACCCGAGCCGGATGCGCGAGGTCGTGCCTCCCCTGCCCGCGACGCATCGGCGCGGCTTCCTCCAGGCTCTGGCCGTCCTCACCGTGGCGGGCCGGACGCTGCCGCGCTCGGGCGACGCGCGGGCCGCTCTGGGAGCCGCCCGCCAGGCGTCGCGCGAGACGGTCGCCTGGCCCGAGATGACCTACCGCCCGCTCGGACGCACCGGCTGGAAGGCGAGCCGGCTGGTGTTCGGCTGCGGGGCAGCGCTCTCCGGCCAGCCGCGCGACGCGCTGCTCGATGCGGCCTTCGAGGCCGGCATCAACGTCTTCGACGTGGGGTTCCGCGGCTACTACGACGACGCCGAGAAGAACCTGGCGCCCTTCGTCAAGCGCCGGCGCGATCGGATCTTCCTGATCTCGAAGGCGATGGTCTCCCGCGATCTCGAGCCCGGGGACGCGCTCTCGACGGGGCAGTGCAAGGAGCTCGCCGCCGTCTGGACGCAGCGGCTGGACGAGAGCCTGCGCGAGCTCGGCGTCGAGCACGTGGACGCCTACTACGTGATGGCGGCGAATCACGTCGGGCTCGTCGCCAGCGACGAGATCCGCGAGGCCTTCGCGCGGGCCCGGGCCGCGGGCAAGGTGGCGCACCTCGGCCTGAGCACGCACCAGAACGCCGAGCGCGTCCTGGCGGCCGCGGCGCGCACGGGCGCCTACTCCCTGGCGCAGATCGCGATCACCCCGGCCGGCTGGTACGACTGGGCAGACAAGGGGATCCTCGCCGGCTCGAAGCCGATGGCGGAGCTCCAACCGGTGCTGGACGGCGCCCGCGAGGCGGGGATCGGCCTGATCGGGATGAAGGCCGGGCGCTATCTGGCCGGGCGCAAGTTCCTGGGCTGGGGCAAGCCCGACGCCTTCGACGACTACTACGACGCGGCGCTGCTGAAGTCGGGCCTGTCCCCGTACCAGCGCAGCTATGCCTTCGTGCTCGGCCACGGCCTGGACGCGGTGAACGCCGACATGCAATCACTCGCCCACCTCCGGGAGAACGCCGCGGCGGCGGCCGACTCGGGGCGCTACTTCGCCTAGCGAGCGGAGCGTACGAATCGCTCGGGTTCGGACGCTACTCGCGTCGGGAAGGGACGGTAGCCATGACCGAAGACCCCGCTGATCGGCACTCCCGCGAGATCCTCGACGACTGGTCGCCGCGTCCCGCGCCGAACCTCGCGGCCCACTCCGGCCGTTTCGTTCGGGTCGCGCGCTTCGACGGCGACCGCGATCGCGACAGGCTCTTCGAGGCGATCGGCGAGCCGAAGCACCCGAACCTCTGGGAGTTCATCCCGATCGGTCCGTTCGAGTCGGCCGAGGCACTCACGAGCGCCATCGACGGCTTGAGTCGGGCCTTGGCCTGGACGACGTACGTGTTTCGCTTCGCCGATTCGGGCCAGATCGGCGGCATGGCGACCCTGATGAACACGCGAGCCGAGGCCGGCGTCACCGAGGTGGGCTGGGTGATCTACGGTCCGGCTCTCCAGCGCACGTCGGCCGCCACCGAGGCCATGGCCATTCTCTGCCGTCACGTCTTCGACGACCTCGGCTACCGCCGTTTCGAATGGAAGTGCGACGCGCGCAACGACGCGTCGCGACGCGCGGCGCTGCGCTATGGCTTCGTGTTCGAGGGCCTCTTCCGGCAGCACATGATCGTGCGCGGAAGGAACCGGGATACCGCCTGGTACGCCATGACCGATGGCGATTGGCCCGCTCGACGCCTCGCCTTCGACCGCTGGCTCGACGAGGCCAACTTCGACGAGGTCGGAGCGCCCCGATGGAGCCTGGCGGCGTTGCGCGAGGAGCCTCCGGAGAGCTGAGCGGGGGCCGGGGGACGAGAACACCAGCGCGTTTCGCCGCGTCGGTGCGATGCCCGAGGTGGGCGGCACGGCGGGCCTCGCCGCCGTGCCCACCTCGCGGGAGCCCTCCACGCGCAGGCCGAAGCGACCCCGAAGCGACACTCGCCTAGCGGATGGGAGCTCCCGAGCCCGAACGCGCGTTCAGCCGCGTCCCCCGTCTGCCGATCCACAGGGGATCCACTCCGGACGGAAGAAGATGGCCGCGTACGAGCGATTCGCCCTGATCCTCGACTCCGAGAGCGCCCCGCTGGGGCGCGCCGCCGTGCGACTGATCGAGATGGGGATCGACGTCCTCTACGCCGCCGACGTGGACGAAGCGGCGCTGCTGGCGCGGCAGGAGGCCCAGCGGCTGGGCGCCCTGCTGTTCCCGACCGGCATCGAGGTCGCTCGCCTGGAGGATCTGCTGGAGCGCGTGTGCCCCCAGCTCTCGGCGGGCACGCGCGCGCTCGTGGCCGTGGGGCCGGAGGCCAGCCCCGAGCGGGTGGAGCTGCTGGTCGCGAGTGGCGCCCAGTGGCGGCTGCCGGACCCCGGCGTGGAGCGCGAGCTGCGCTACGTGACCGCTGCGGCAATGGCGATCGGCCACGTGGACGAGCGGCGCAAGCAGCTGCGCATCCCGAGCCAGATCGAGACGACCGTCTTCATGGGTCGCCATCGCAAGGACGTGCTGGTCTACGACCTCTCGCGCGGCGGCGCCTATCTGGCGGCCGAGAATCCGTTCCTCGAGGGCAGCTCGCTGACGATCGACATCGTCCTGCCCGCCGGGCGCGTCGTCGGACGCGCCGAGGTGAGGAACGCGAACACCGCCGACCGGCTCGTGCGCCCGGACGTGCCCGAGGGCATGGGCATCGCGTTCCAGCGGCTCGAAGGCGCCTCCGAGCACCTGCTGCGCGACTACATCGAGGACTGGCTCGACCGGTTCAAGCTCGCGAGCTGAGCGCCCGCGGGCCGCGGCAGAGGCCTCAGGCCGGCGGCTCGATGTGGCACGTCAGCCCCTCGCGGCCGGGCAGCTCGAAACGCGCGTCGTTCCCCTTGATCCAGAAGACGGTCTCCCCCGCCTCGTTGCGGGCCGCGTAGCGCGCTCCCGAGCCGGAGCGGGTCTGCTCCAGGATCCGGAACTCGTCCCGCCACAGCAGGAACGCGACCGGGGGATCGATCGATACGAACACGAGATCGATCCGCGGCTCGAAGCCCTCGCAGCGGACGACGAAGGGACCCTTGCTGATTCCCGCGGCGTCTTCGCTCCGCGCGGCGGGATGGCCGGAGCGCAGCTCGTGGATCCGGATCACGCAGCTCGCCAGCACGCACGCGCGCACGTCCTCCGCCGTGCCGCAATCGTCGCGCCCCTGGATCCAGCTCCGCTCGGCGGCGACGAGTGTCTGACGGCGTTCTCCGGTCAGCCCCTCGTCGCCGCGCGCGAGCCGGTACAGCCGCGCGACCTCCCGGTCGAGCGCGGCGAGCGCCTCGTCGCGGCAGATCAGCCCCTCGACCGCGCCCTCCGCCTTGGCGCAGTCGAAGGTCGGAGACGCGGCCTGGGCGACGGCCGTGGCCGGCGCCAGGGACGGCAGCGACAGGGCCAAGGCCAGCGTCCCGAACAGCCCGGTCTTCATCGAGGCACCCCGCTCGCCACGAGGCTCACCCGGATCGGCGCCGACGGCAATGGGGGTGGTCCTTCGCCTATGATGGCGGCCGGTTCGCAGAGGGGGAAGGATCGTGTCGAACGAAGACGAGATGCGCGCCGAGCTGGAGCGCTTGCGGCGAGAGAACGAGACGCTGAAGCAGGGTCAGGGCCCGGGGCGGAGCGTGCAGCTCAAGGTGAGCCAGAAGGGCGCCGTCTCGCTCTACGGCCTGGGTCGCTTCCCGGTGACGCTCTACAAGGAGCAGTGGGAGCGTATCCTCGGCATGGCGGACGAGATCCGGCGCTTCCTCGAGGATCACGACGCGGAGCTGAAGAAAAAGGGCTAGGGGGCCGACGCGGAGTGCAGAGCGCAGGCGGGCTCCCGCCGGGCTAGCGCTCCTGAACCCGGTTCCGCCCGCCCTTCTTGGCGGCGTAGAGGGCTTCGTCGGCGCGCTGCACCAGCTCCGCGGCCGAGCCGAGGGCGGGGTCGTGCTCGGCGATGCCGAAGCTCGCCGTGACCTGGATCGGCTCGCCCTGCGGCCCGGGGAAGGCCGTCGACGCGAGGGTCGCGCGGATGCGCTCGGCCAGCACGGCCGCTCCCCTCGCGTCGTTGTGCGGCATGACGAGGACGATCTCCTCGCCACCATAGCGACCGGCGACGTCGCTGCGTCGCAGGGCTTCGCGCACGATCTCCCCCACCTGACGCAGCACCGCGTCCCCGGTCATGTGGCCGTGGACGTCGTTCACCTGCTTGAAGTGATCGATGTCCATCATCGTGACCGAGAGCGGGGTCCGGTAGCGGCGGGCGCGCAGGAATTCGATCTGCAGCATCTCCTCGACGTAGCGCCGGGTGCGGAGGCCGGTGAGGCAGTCCACCGTCGACAGACGCTCGAGGGTGGCGTTCTTGAGCATCAGCTCGTCCTGGAGCTGCTTGACCTTCAGATGCAGCTTCACGCGCGCCACCAGCTCGGGCACGTGGAAGGGCTTGTCCATCACGTCCGAGGCGCCGTCGTGGAGCAGACGCGTCTTGCGCTCGAGGCTCGCCGACGCGCTCAGGAAGAGGAAGGGTGCGTGCGCGCCGCCCGGGCTCATCTCCCGCATCCGCAGCAGCTTCTCGCCGTCGAGCTTCGGCATCTCGAGATCGCACACCACGAGGTCCACGGACTCGCTCATCAGGAGCTTGAGCCCCTGCATGCCGTCCTCCGCCTCGATGACGCGCATCGGGCTCACGATGCCGTCCAAAGCCCGGCGCGTCTCCGCGCGGTGCGTCCCGGAGTCGTCGATGATGAGGATGGTGGTCACGGCGTCGATCCGCGTCCCGGCTTGCAGAAGGCTCTTATCGGCCGTCCGCCGGCTCTTCTCGATGATTCCGCTGGCAACGGGTGGCTCCGCCGGGGCTGGAGCGGCGGCTAGATCCAGGCCAGCGCCCGGGAGAGGATCTGCGTCGCGCCCTCCTGCGCGCAGGCGCCGTGGGCAATCAGCAGGCGCTCGGGCTGCCAGGCCAGCAGCCGCGAGCGGGCCCTCCGAGCGGGGCCCCGGTGCAGGAAGGTCGCCCGCCACTCGCGCGGGGTGCTGCCGCGCGCACCCACCAGCCCGTCGAGGCGCATGACCCATCCCTTGAACCCCGTGGCCCGCGCTGGATCGTGGCGCTGCACCAGATCACCGACGATCGCCGTGTGCGAGGCGCGGTGGAAGAAGACGACCTCCTCCATCGCGAACGAGCCGCGGAAGATCACCTGATCGAGATCCGCGGCCCAGGCGGGATCGGGCTCGTCGCCGAGCTCCGCGGAGAAGGCGAGCTCGGGTGCGCGCCGGGCGAGACCCGGCGGCGCGTACCGGCGCGCCTCCGGCCACCGTTCGCTCCACGCCTTCAGGAACAGATGGTGGATCTTGTTGGGAGAGACGAGGTGTGCGACGGGCCCGAGCGCATCGACGGCGCGCTCGAGCTCGGGCGTGAGCGCGATCGGCGACCACACCCAGACGCTGCCGTCGCGCAGCCGCGCGAGTGCCATGCGTGTGGGGTACGGAAAGCCGAAGAAGGAGACCGTGGGACCGTCCGCCACGTACAGGGAGTGGCCGAATTCCTGAAGCACCTCGCGGTCAGGCTACTCCCCCGGACAGAGCGCAGCCATCGCTCTCGGGTCGAGCCGCGCGGCCGCCGCTCACCAGATCGAGACGCGTTCCTCCGGCGGCCGATCGAGCGCGTCGCCCGGTCCGACGTCGAAGGCGCCGTACCAGGCGTCCAGGTTCGGGACGACGCCGTTGACGCGGTAGCGCGCCGGGCTGTGTGGGTCGCTCTTGAGCAGCTGCAACAGGAAGGCATCCCGGTACTTCTGGCGCCAGACCTGGGCCCAGGCGAGGAAGAAGCGCTGATCGGCGGTGAAGCCGTCGAGCACCGGGGCGGGCTCACCGGCGAGCGACAGCTGGTAGGCGCGGTGGGCCATCGACAGGCCGCCGAGATCGCCGATGTTCTCGCCCAGGGTCAGCTCGCCGTTGACGTGCTGCCCCGGAATCGGCTCGTAGGCGTCGTACTGCCGGACCAGCGCCTGGGCCCGCGCCTCGAAGCGCCTGCGGTCCTCGGCCGTCCACCAGTTGCGTTCGACGCCCGCCGCGTCCGCCTTCGACCCCTGGTCGTCGAAGCCGTGTCCCATCTCGTGGCCGATGACGGCGCCGATCGCGCCGTAGTTCACCGCGGCGTCCGCGCGGGGGTCGAAGAAGGGCGGCTGGAGGATCGCCGCGGGGAAGACGACCTCGTTGAAGGTGGGGTTGTAGTAGGCGTTCACCATCTGCGGGGTCATGTCCCAGCGCTCGCGATCCGTCGGCTCGCCGAGCCGACTCGTCATGTCCTCGTACCAGTAGCGGCCCACCGCCCGGTAGTTGGCCATCAGATCTCCGGGGACGATCTCGACGCTCGAGAAGTCCCGCCACTCGCTCGGGTAGCCGATCTTCGGCCGGAACGACTCGAGCTTCGCCAACGCCTGCTTGCGGGTGGCAGGCCCCATCCAGTCGAGCGTCTCCACCCGGTCGCGCAGCGCCGCGCGCAGGTTCTCGACCAGCGCGCTCACCATCTCCTTGGAGCGCGGAGAGAAGTGGCGCTCGACGTACATCCTGCCGACGGCGTCGCCGAAGCCCAGGGGCCCACCGGACTGGGTGCCCCCGACCAGCACCACGCCGCGCTTCCAGCGATCCCGCTGCTCCGGCTGACCTCCGAGGATCCGGCCGCGGAAGGCGAAGTTCGCCTCGTCGATGGCATCGCCCAGGAGATCCGCGTGGTGGCTGACGAGATGGTAGGTCAGGTAGTGCTTCCAGGACTCGAGCGGCGCCTCGTTCACCAGTGCCACCAGGGGCGCCGTTGCGCTCGGCGCGACGAGGTTGATCCGCTCCACGCGGGCCGGATCGAGGCCGGCCGCCTCCAGGTGCCGACGCCAGGGATAGTCTGGATAGGCCGCTTCGAGCTGCTCGAGCGAGAAGAGATTGTAGGTCTTGTCCCGGTGCCGCAGCTCGGTGAGTTTCCAGTGATCGGTCGCGATCGCGGTCTCCAGCGCCAGCACCTCGGCTGCCGCGGACGCGGCCCGCTGCTCATCGAGGCCCGTGAAGGCGAGCATCTCGGCGATGTGCCGGCGGTAGGCGGCCCGCACCTCTGCGAAGTCCTCTTCGAGGTAGTAGGAGCGATCGGGAAGGCCGAGTCCGGCGTTCTCGATCGAGACCAGGTGCTGGTCGGGATCCTTGCGATCGACGTCGACCCGGGCCACGAACGGGGCGTTGGTCTCCATCACAGGGGCGCGCGCCAGGGCCTCGACCAGCTGCTCGCGGCTGCCGATCGCCGCGATCCGATCCAGGTCCGGCCGCAGCGGCTCGATGCCCTTCGCGTCGAGCGTCGCCACGTCCATGTAGCTCGAATAGTAGTCGGCGATCTTCTGCTGGACGGAGCCCGGCTCGGGATGGTCGTGTACCAGATCTTCGATGATCGCCCGCACCCGACGCTCCGAGCGGTAGCCGAGCGCGATCACCTGACCGTAGACCTTCTCGTCGTCCTTCAGATCCCGGCTCTTTAGCCACGCCCCGTTGGCGTAGGTGAAGAAGTCGTCGCCCGGATCGACGGAGGTGTCGCGGGCGCCCAGGTCGATCCCGAACGTCCCGAACTCGGGTCCCTTCGCCGTGGTGCAGGCCGCGGCGGCGAGCGCGGCCGACAGCGCGAGGAGGAGGAGCGGCCGGATGCGCGGCCCCTCGGCGGTCCCGGTCACGATCCCCTCCCCTGGTGCGGACGGCCACCCTAGCGGCTCAGGGCTGGATCACCATCTTCCCGAAGACGCGGCGTTCGATCAGTGCCTGCATCGCGTCGCGCGTTCCCTCGAGTGGAACCACGGAGTCGATCACCGGCTCGAGCTCTCCCTTCGCGACCAGATCCAGCACCGCGCGCTGCTCGTCCGGCGACCAGCCGTTGGAGCCCAGGATGCGCTGCTCGTAGGTCCAGATGTACCGGATGTCGGTCGGCGGATCGAAGCCGAGCGTCGCGCCGCAGGTCAGCATCCGGCCATCGTTGCGCAGGCAGCGCAGGGAGTCGGCCCAGGTCGGGCCGCCGAGATAGTTGATCACGACGTCGACGCCGCCGGGACCGAACATCCGCGGCTTCCCCGCGATCGCCTGCACCGCCTCGACCCAGCCGCCGGCCTGGCTGTCGAGGACGTGGTGGGCTCCGATGCCGCGAAGCGCGTCGAGCTTGTCGGCCGATCCCGTCGCGATCACCTCGGCCCCCGCCCGCCTGGCCAGCTGCACGCAGCCGGTGCCGACGCCGCCGGTGGCGCCGAGGACGAGCACGCGCTCGCCCCTCTGGATGGCGCCCCGGGTGACCGTCATGCGGTAGGCGGTGCCGTAGGCGATCGGCAGGCTCGCGGCCTGCACGTCCGAGACGCCATCGGGAATCCCGATCAGGTTCGCGACCGGGATCCGCACGCGCTCGCAGGCGGACCCGACGCGCGTCTCGCCGGTCATCCCCTCGCCGACGACGAAGGGGTGGGGACAGACCCGGTCGCCCACCTTCCACGGGCCCGCGTCGGTGCTCTGCCCGAAGCCCAGGATCCTGCCCGCGAAGTCGCCGCAGGGCACCATCGGCAGCGGCGTCTTCAGCGCGGTGGTCCCGGCGAGCATCATCGGATCGAAGCCGTTGAGCGACGTGGCCCTCACCTCGACGAGGACGTCTCCGCTGCGCAGCGCGGGCTCGGGCCGTTCCTCGACGTGAAGCTCCGCGGTGGAGCCATGCCGGTGGTAGACGACCGCTCTCACGGGTCGTTCCCCGTGCTCGCAGGGTCCGGATGCGACGAGACGGCGCACGCTCGATCGACGTGAATCTGTGTCATTCGGACGCGCTTCGAAGACCGGGGAACGGGAAGAAGACGAGGCCGGATTGTCGCCTCACCGACAGCTCCTCGAGCGGACGATCCGGCTAGAATGGTCGCACGCCGCCGCCAGTCGGAGCCGGCTGCCGCCGCCGCGAGACCC